>Ga0172367_10009246_pt1 | contig 10846 bp, 9 predicted proteins | sample Lak10m_FD_114542 | JGI IMG/M metagenome (GOLD analysis project Ga0172367, IMG submission 114542) | Freshwater microbial communities from Kabuno Bay, South-Kivu, Congo - kab_022012_10m | ecosystem: Environmental > Aquatic > Freshwater > Lake | place: Democratic Republic of the Congo: South-Kivu...
GCCCCGAGGTCCCCGGTGAGCGCGACGACGTCGCCCGGCCGAAGCGCCGCGCCCAACGCACGCGCGATATCAAAGGTGTCCTCGGGTGAGTTGGATATCAATGGAATATGTTTATTATCACACGTCATAGAAACAGAGGGGTCCGGCTGCGTCGCCTCGGAGGGCTGGGCTCCGTTCGTGGCTCGCCGTGCGATGAACCCGCACGTCTGCGCACCGGCCTTCAGGGCTCCATTTCCTCAGATCCCGGCATTCGAGGCCCGCTGCATCCGTCCCGGCTTCGTTCCCCTTCCTCACCGTACCGCAGTGGGTACGCCTCGGTCGGGCGCCTCGCCGGAGACGGCGCATCGACCCTCTCGGTGCACGGCCTCTTCGGGAACGGAACCCTGGAGACCGGCCTCACTGCACCCACCATCCTCCGGCGACTCCGCCGGACCCGGCGCATGTCTTTACTCCTCCGGCTCGGGCTCGCCGAGGGTGTGTTGAAGCGCCTCGCGGATGTTGTCGATCACGTCGGTGGCGGTCACCGGGGTCATCGGGTGGTCGCGCACGAGCAGGTCGGCGGACAGGCCGTGCAGGAAGACGCCCGCGCAGGCGGCGTCGTTCGGCGACAGCCCCTGGGAGGCGAGCGCGGCGATCATTCCGGTGAGGGCGTCGCCCATGCCGCCCGACGCCATGTAAGGGTTACCGGTCGTGTTGATGAAGATGTCCCCCTTGGGCGTCGCCACGATGGTGCGCGCGCCCTTGAGGATCACCGTGACCCGCTCCTCTTCCGCCAGGTGCCGCGCCGAGTCGATCCGGGACGACTCGATCGACTCGATCGTCTCCCGGGTCAGCCGCGCCATCTCCCCGGGGTGGGGCGTCAGGATGCACGGGGCCGCCGCCCCCTGCAGGGCGACCGCCTCCCCCGACAGGGCGTTCAGCGCGTCGGCGTCTAACAGGAACGGCACCTTGATCCTCGAGACCAGCTCCCTCACGAACGCGGGCATCGTGGCGGTCGTGCCCAGCCCCGGCCCCACGACGATCACGTCGGCCTTCGAAAGGACCTCCATCAGTTCGGGGATCATGTCGGGCGCGAAGTACCCGGTCCCCCCGTCGGAGATCCCGCGGGTCATGACCTCCATCTGCTTCGCCTCGACGATCGGCCGCAGAGAGTCGGGCGTGACCACGGTGATGAGCCCAGCCCCCATGCGAAGCGCGGCCGACCCGGCCAGGCACGGCGCGCCGGTCATCCCGGGCGACCCGCCCACGATGTGGACCCTTCCCGCGTCGCCCTTGTGGAAATCGGGCGGGCGCACGGAGAGCATGCTTTTCACGATCTGCTCGTCGAGCGCCTCGGTCTTGATCTGCGCGTCGAAAATCGCCCGCGGCGGGATCCCGATGTCGTGGATCTCCGTCTCGCCGCAATGGATCGAGCCGGGGAGCAGGACGTGCCCCAGCTTCAGCAGCCCGAAGGTCCCCGTGGAATCCGCGCGGACCGCCTCGCCCATGATCCGGCCGGTGGTCGCGTCGATCCCGGTCGGGATGTCGACGGCGAAGACGGGGGCCATCGACAGGTTGATCACCTCGATCACCTCGCGCACGATCCCGGACGGCGCCGCCGACAGGCCCGTCCCGAAGATCGCGTCCACGCACAGGTGGACCTCCTCGAGGTACGTGCGCAGGTCCTCCACCCCTTCCGTGTCGCGGATCACTCGGATCTCGACATCCATCCGGCGCAGGATGTCGTGCTGTGTCCTCGCGTCGCTCGACAGTTCTCCCTCTTCGCAGAGGAGGAAGACCTCCACGTATGCCCCCCGGTTGTGCAGGTGCCGCGCGATCACCATCCCGTCGCCGCCGTTGTTCCCCTTGCCGCACACCACGGCCACGGAGGCTTCCTGGGTGCCGCCCGCCTTCTCCTCGAGGATCCGGAAGATCCTGTCCGTGCAAGAGCGTCCCGCGTTCTCCATCAGCACGAGAGCGGGGATGCCGTACGTGTGGATCGTCACCCGATCCAGTTCGGCCATCTGCCGCGCCGTCACGATTTTCATTTATCTCCACCCGCCTTTTCGAGGATCACGAACGCGACCGCCTTCCCCGCGTCATGGGTGATCGACGCGTGCAACATACCGACGCCGTGCATCTTCGCCAATTTCACCGCCTGCCCGTGCAGGTGCACCTCGGGTCTCCCCAGGCGCCCACGCAGCGTCTCGACGTCCCTCCACAGTATCCCCTGGGACTTCCCGGTCCCGAGCGCCTTCATCACCGCTTCCTTGACCGCGAAACGCCCCGCCAACCGCTCCGCCCTGTTCGCGCCGCTCATGGCGTAGTCCTTTTCCCCCACGGTGTAGACCCGCGCGAGGAACCTCTCGCCGTACCGGTCCAGCAGCGCCTGTATCCGCCCGATGTCCACGATGTCGACGCCGATCCCGGCGATCATACGCTTCCCATTCTCAATCTCTGGAGCACAGGAGCCCACCCACCGAGGCGACGTAGCCGCCTCCCTCTGATGAGCATCTATTGAAGTATTTTGTCACGCCCCGTGGATCAGGTCGGCGATCTCCTTCACTGCGGCGGGCAGGCCGAGGAAGACCGCGCGGGCGATGATGCTGTGGCCGATGTTGAACTCCTCGATCTCCGGGATGTCGAGGATGGGGACGATGTTGCGGACGTCGAGCCCGTGGCCCGCCAACACCTTCAGCCCGATGGAGGCGCCGAACGCCGCCGCCGCGCGGATCTTCGCAAGCTCCGCCCCGTGATTCCCGGTCCGGAACGCTTCGCAGAACGCCCCCGTGTGGATCTCGATCGCGTCCGCCCCCGCCTGCCGCGAAGCCCGCACCTGCGGAAGCTCCGGGTCGATGAACATGCTGACGACGATCCCGGCGTTTTTCAGCCGCGCCGCCGTTCGCGAAATCGCCTCCCGATGGCCGAGGACGTCCAGCCCCCCCTCGGTCGTGATCTCCTCGCGCTTCTCCGGGACCAGCGTGCAGGAGAACGGCTTCAAGCCGCAGGCGATCCGCGTGATGTCGTCGGTCGCCGCCATCTCGAGGTTGATCCGCGTCGTCACGACCCGCTTCAGCGCCTCCAGGTCGCGGTCCTGTATGTGGCGCCGGTCCTCGCGCAGGTGGACCGTGATCCCGTCGGCTCCTGACAGCTCCGCGATCGACGCCGCCGCCGCCGGCTCCGGGACCTGCCCCCGCCGCGCCTGGCGCAGCGTGGCCACGTGGTCGATGTTGACCCCGAGACGCTTCCCCGCCCGCGTCATCGCGACTCCTCACTCGCCTTCTCGCCCAGGGCCTTCACGATCGCCTCGACCTCTTCCAGGTTCTCCCCCTCCGCCATGATCCGCAGCAGAGGCTCCGTCCCGCTGTACCGCACGAGGATCCGCCCCCGGCTTCCGAGCGCCTTCTCGAATTCGGCCTGTGCCTTCCGGAACCCCTTCATCGACTCGAGCGGAACCCTGTGCTTCATCCGGATGTTGTGCAGCATCTGCGGGTAGACGACCATCCCCTTCCCAAGATCGGAGATCCTCTTCCCCGACTCGACCATGACGGCGAGAAGCTGAAGCGCCGCGAGCACGCCGTCGCCGGTCGTCGCGTGATCCAGGAATATCAGGTGCCCCGACTGCTCCCCTCCGAAATTGTACCTGCCGGCCCGCATCGCCTCCACGACGTACCGGTCCCCCACCGGGGCGCGCAGGAGCTTGATCTTCCGCTCCTTCAGGTACAGATCCAGGCCTATGTTGCTCATCACGGTGGCGACGACCGTGTTCCTGGCCAGCCGTTTCTTACGGGCCATCTCCACGGCGCAGATCGCCATGATCCTGTCGCCGTCCTGCACCACCCCTTGGTGGTCCACCACGATCACGCGGTCGGCGTCGCCGTCCAGCGATATCCCGATGTCGGCGCGGGCGTCCTTCACCTTCGCCGCCACGACCTCCGGGTAGAGGGAGCCGCACTGGTCGTTGATGTTCACCCCGTTGGGGGAAACGCCGATCGGGATCACCTCCGCTCCCAGCTCCGAGAAGACCTGCGGCGCGATCCGGTACGCCGCGCCGTTGGCGCAATCGACGACGATGCGCAGCCCTTCGAGGGAAAGGTGCGCCGGAAAGGTGCTCTTCAGGTACACGATGTAGCGGCCGGTCGCGTCGTCGATCCTCTGCGCCTTTCCGATCTGCGGCGACGGAGGCCGATTTTCCCTGAGATGATCCCCGTACATCAGGCCCTCGATCCTCGACTCGACGTCGTCGGGGAGCTTGAAGCCGTCCCTGCCGAAGAACTTGATCCCGTTGTCCGGGTAGGGGTTGTGGGAGGCGGAGATGACGACGCCGGCGTCGGCCCGCATCGAGCGGGTGAGGAACGCGATCCCGGGGGTGGGCATCGGCCCCACGAGCATGACGTCGCCGCCCATCGCGCAGATCCCCGCCGACAGCGCCGTCTCGAACATGTAGCCGGACAGGCGGGTGTCCTTCCCGATCACGATCTTGTGCCGGCCGTTTTTGCCGCGGAAGAGGTGCGCAGCCGCCTGCCCGAGCGCCAGCGCGGTCTCCACCGTCATCGGATCGGTGTTGGCGACCCCACGCACGCCGTCGGTACCGAAATACCTTCTCACCGGATGGATCCTCCTATTTCCTGAATTGGATCTTCACGCGCACTCCGGGGTTGCCGACGACCCTGGCGTGAGGCTCGCGCAATTCCACCCGCGCCGTCGTGGCGAAAACCTCGCCGTCGAAGTTCGGCAATATCTCCTCTGTGTAGACCGACGAGATGCGGGAAAACTCCTCCGGAAGCGCCTCGACTTCCACCGTCCGGGGATCGACATCGACCCGGGCTATGCGGCGCCGCACGGCAGGTCCGCCCCCGATCCGGGGGACGACGGGGACCATCCGGCGCTCAGTCCGGTCCAGGATCACCTCGATCGAGGACGGGAAGATCCGCTGCACCTTGATCCCGGGCGGGGCCTTGACCGTGCGATCGTCCAAAGTCAGGTACTGGCGGCCGGCGCGACCGGCGGACATGTCCACGCCGGCGGATATCTCCGAGGGACGCATCCCGGACAGCAGGGAAGACGGCCCGGAGAGACGCACCTCGACCTGCCGCTCGGGCTTGTTCGTCATCGTCAGACCTTTCGGCACGTTCCGTATCTCCAGCGGGATGGGAAAGCTCACCAGCACCTTGCTCTCGCCCGCGACGAACCACCAGGCCGCGACGGCCAGCGCCAGGGCGACGGCTTTCATCCCCAGGTTCTGGCTCGCGATCCTCCGAAGGACCCGGAAGAGGTCAGCCGCGTTCATCGACCGCCTCCTCCTTGCGGAACAGCAGGCCGAGCGTGTCCCGCAGCTGCTGTGCGGTCTCCGCGCGGTTCGCCGACCGGTTCGAGAAGATCGTCACGTTTCCCGTCTCCTCGGAGACGACGACCGCCACCGCGTCCGTTTCGGACGCTACGCCGAACGCCGCGCGGTGCCTGGTGCCCATACCTCGGGTCTCGACCGATTCGGCGGGGATGGGCAGGATGACCCCCGCCGCCGCGATCCGGTTGTCGCGTATCACCACCGCCCCGTCGTGGACCGGCGAGCTGGTCGAGAATATCGAGGCGGCCAGTTCGTGGGAGAAGATCGCGTCGAGCTTCCTGCCGTGCTCGACGAGTTCCTCGAGCCCCATCCCGCGCTCCATGAGCAGGATCGCGCCGACGCGATCCCCGGCCAGCAGGAAGGCGCTCCGGGAGATCTGATCGATCACGTCCGGGTCGGGAGCGTTTCCCTTCCCGCCGAAAAGCCGCCACTGCCCGATCCTGGCGAGCCCGCGGCGTATCTCGCTGTGGAAGACGACCACGAGGACCACGATCAGGTTCTCGAGGAAGTTGCCGACCAGCCATTGGAAGGTGACCATCCCGGCCCTCTTCGCGACGACGTACATCACCATCAGGATCAGGAGGCCGAAGAGCATCTGCACGGCCCGCGTCCCCCGGATGAAAAGGAGGATCCAGTAGACGATGAAGGCGACCAGCAGGATGTCGAGAACGTCGATCACCCCTATTGAAAGGAGGCCGCCTACCATGACGCCTCGCCCCTGATCGCGTACCCCACTTCGATCACTTCCCGCATCTCCTTCACATCGTGGACGCGCAGCACGTGGGCCCCGCGCAGAACCGCCGCCGTGACCGCCGCCGCGGTGCCGAACGCCCGTTCGGCCGGAGGCGAACCGGTCAGGCTCCCTATGAACGATTTCCTCGACGGGCCGAAAACGATCGGTCGCCCGAGTACCCGCAGCCTGTCGAGGTGCCGGTGCAGCTCGATGTTGTCGCTCAGGCGCTTTCCGAACCCGATCCCCGGGTCGACGAGGATCCGCTCCGGGTCGATCCCGGCCGCAACCGCCGCTTCGATCCGCCCCGCAAGTTCCTCGATGATTTCGTCGATCAACGCGTCGTAGTGAGGCGCCTCCTGCATCGTCGCCGGCGTTCCCCGCCGGTGCATCAGCACCACGGCCACCCCCGACGCGCGGACAGCCTCGGCCATCCCGGGGTCGTCTGCAAGGGCGCTGGTGTCGTTCACGATCCCCGCCCCCGCCGCGACCGCCGCGTCCGCCACCGACGCCTTGGTCGTGTCTATCGAGATCACCGCTCTCGTCCTTGCGGACAGCCCACGGACGACGGGGATCACCCGGCGTATCTCCTCGTCCGCCGGAACCGGCTTCGACCCGGGACGTGTCGACTCGCCCCCGATGTCGATGATAGCCGCACCTTCCTCGGCCATTCTCGCTCCCCGCGCGACCGCCTCTTCGACGGACCCGTACTTGCCTCCGTCCGAGAAGGAGTCCGGCGTCACGTTGAGGATTCCCATCACGAGCGGTCGGCCGGACAGGTCGAGAACGCCCCCCGGGGTAGGAACGCGGAATGCTTTCACTGGATGCGGTGCGATGACGGGGAGTCCCCCCTCAAGGCCGGTCCGGGCCCCTCAGGCCTGCGCCCCTTCCGGTGCGGGCGCGTCCGCCGGGCCTTGCGAATTGCCGTCCTGGATGATCCGCTGGATCTCGGCACCGTCGACGACTTCCTTCTCGAGCAGCGTCTTCGCCACCCTGTGCAGGATGTCGATGTGGATCCCCAGCATCTTCTTCGCCCGCTCGTACGCGTCGATGACGATCCCGCGGACCTCCTGGTCTATCTCGCGCGAAGTCGCCTCGCTGTAATCCTGGTGCCGGGTGATGTCCCTGCCGAGGAAGATCGATTCCTGCTTCTGGCCGAACGTAACCGGCCCCAGCTTTTCGCTCATCCCCCATTCGCACACCATCTTCCGGGCGAGCGCCGTGGCCCGCTCGATGTCGTTCCCCGCGCCCGTGGTCAGCTCCGCGTGGACGAGCTCCTCGGCCACGCGTCCGCCCATCAGGATCGTGATGTTGTTCTTCAGGTAAACCTGCGAGTAGGTGTGCCTCTCGTCGATGGGCAGCTGCTGGGTGATGCCGAGCGCCATACCGCGCGGGATGATGCTGACCTTGTGGATCGGGTCCGCGCCGGGCGTGAGCGTGGCGACGATCGCGTGCCCGGCCTCGTGGTAGGCGGTCGATCTTTTCTCGTCGTCGCTGATGATCATCGAGCGCCGCTCGCGCCCCATCATCACCTTGTCCTTGGCCATCTCGAAACACTCCATCGTCACCGTGGCGAGGTTGATCCCCGCCGCGTGGATCGCCGCCTCGTTGGCCAGGTTCGCGAGATCGGCGCCGGTGAACCCCGGCGTCCCCTTGGCCAGCACGTCGAGCTTGACGTCGGGGTCCAGCGGGATCTTGCGCGTGTGCACGCCGAGGATCTGCTCCCGGCCCTTCACGTCCGGCTTGGGGACGACCACCTGGCGATCGAACCGTCCGGGGCGCATCAGCGCCGGATCCAGCACGTCGGGCCGGTTGGTCGCCGAGATGAGGATCAGCCCCTCGTTCGACTCGAACCCGTCCATCTCGACCAGGAGCTGGTTGAGCGTCTGCTCCCGTTCGTCGTGTCCGCCGCCCAGGCCCGCGCCGCGGTGCCGGCCGACCGCGTCTATCTCGTCGATGAAGATGATGCAGGGGGCGGATTTCTTCCCCTGGATGAAAAGGTCCCGCACCCGCGCCGCGCCCACGCCGACGAACATCTCGACGAAGTCGGAGCCGCTGATGGAGAAGAACGGGACGCCGGCTTCCCCCGCGATCGCCCGGGCAAGCAGCGTTTTCCCGGTCCCCGGCGAACCGACCAGGAGCACGCCCTTCGGGATTCGTCCGCCGAGCTTCGTGAACCGCTTCGGATCCTTGAGGAACGCGATGATCTCCTGCAGCTCCTCCTTGGCCTCCTCGATCCCCGCCACGTCCGCGAATGTGACCTTGTTCGTCGTCTCGGTCAGCAGCTTCGCCCGGCTCTTGCCGAACGACATCGCCTTGCCGCCACCCGCCTGCATCTGGCGCATGAAGAAGATCCACACGCCGATCAGCAGGAGCATCGGCAGCCACGAGACGAGCACGCTCATGTACCACGGGTTGTCGTCCAGCGGCCGCGCGGTGATCTGCACGCTCTTGCCGCGCAGGTTCTTCACGAGGTCGGGGTCGTCGGGGGCGTAGGTGCGGAACGCCTTCTTCTCCTTCCCCGCGTTGTCCGCGTACTTGCCGGTGATCTCCTGCCCCTTGATCGTGACCTCTTTCACCTTCCCCTCGTCGACGCTCTTGGAAAACGCCGAGAAGGAAACCTCCTCGAACTCGACCTTCTTGGAGTTGAAAGTGTTGAAGAGAAAGACCATCGCAAGCGCGATGAGCATCCATATGGCCAGGTTTCTATAGAACTGGTTCAAGCGCCTGTTTCTCCTTGAAGTCGGGGGATCGAAAACCCTCCCGGATGATAACCATTAATATTAGCACAGGATCGAACCTTGTCTATTTCGCCGAACGGATCCGCAGAAGCGCGGTATTCCTCGTCAGGGGAGTGACCGGTGCGTGGGCGGAACGGAGCACGCCCGGGATCCAGAGGATCTTTCCATCCGCGTCGCAGACCACGGGGCGTCCCCAACGCTCTTCCCTCGGCGTCTTCCGGTCGATCAGGATCTCCTTGACCTTCTTGCCGCCGCCACGATCGTTTCCGCCGGCCTCCCGCGCGTTGCCGCCGGCCTCCCGCGCGTTCAACCCGGCGTCACGCCCGAACGGACGGATCCGGTCCCCGGCCCGCAGCAAGCGTACCTTGAGCGGCATCTTCAAGCGGTCCGCGTCGAAAACCTCCGCATCGCCGGCCGCCGCGAGGCGCTTCGCCTGCGCCGCGGAGATCTTCCCCTTCGCTTCCCATGCGATTTTCGAACCACCTTCCATAATGCCGAATGGGATCAAATGTTCCCCGGGAGAGGCGATCAGGATCACACGCTCGCTGCTTCCTTTTCGCGCGCCGCCGATCGATCCTTTCGCCGTCGATGCCGCCCCGGCGGATCTTCGCGGAGATTTTCGAGGGGCTTCGTTTCCGTGCCGCAGAAAGACCGCCTCGTCGTATCGGTTGGCGAGTTTCCACCCCTTCCCCGCGTTCACTTGAGCGGAGGGCCGGCCGCCTGAGACGTTCCGATCCATCGCCTCCAGCAGACGTTCGTTCGGCGCGGTCCCCAACCGGTCGAAGCAGATCCGCTGGAGGACCTTCACCCGGAGGACGGAAGGGAGGGCGGAATATCCATCTCTTCGGAAACGGATCGAACCGTCGTTTATCAGACCTGTTAAATTCTCCTGACCTTTTCCTTCATATCGACCTTTTTCTTTCTGTCGAACAAACGATTCTCCCAGTTTCAATGAGGCGGTCGATTTTATTCGTGTCGGCTTCCGGTTTATTGAAGCGACCTGGTCTTCAATATTTTTACGGATCCACTTCTTCGCCTCGGCCTCGAGGTAGTCGTCAAGTTCGCGGAACCTCTCCCCGAGAGTGAAGATCCGTTTCTTCACCGACTTGCCGTACCGCTTCACCAACATGGGGATCAGGACGTTGCGCACCCAGTTGCGCTCGAACCGGGTATCGACGTTCGACCGGTCGATCCGGTAAGAGATATTGTGTTTCTTTAGATATTTGATAATATCTTCTTTCCATATAACAAGAATCGGGCGAACGATACCGTCATCAGTTTCGCGCGGGATCCCCTTCAATCCCCCGATCCCGGCCCCCTCGAAGACGCGCATCAGGATAGTCTCGACCTGATCGTCCGCCGTGTGGGCCAGCGCGATCCTGTCCGCGTTCGCTTCCCCGGCAAGTCGCTTCAGAAAGGCGTACCGAACTTTTCTCGCCCTTTCCTCGAATCCCGGCGGAAACGTTTCTCCTGACGATTTTCCTTCCCTGCCCAAACGGGCGATCCCCTTTCCCTTACCTTTTCCGGAAATGGGAGAAGCAGAAATTCCCGCTTCATTTGATTTACATAATCGCATTTTCAAACGTAGTGTTTCAGCGATATCTTCAACCAGTTTCTGATCTTTGTCGGACTCCTTTCCGCGCGCTCCATGGTTCACGTGTGCCACGACGATCCGCCCATCCTTCTTCCGGACGAGCTCGTGGAGGAGATACACCGAGTCCGGGCCGCCGGACACGGCGGCGATGATCACCGAACATAGAATGTTTTTCTTGTCTCTCAAGGAATTGCGAATCCCGGGCGGTTCCTCACGGTGTCCCCGGAACAGGGACCGCAGAACAGAAACCTGAGAACAGGGACGTTCCTGAGAACTCCCGTTGAAGAGGGACACACCTGGGAGTTCTCAGGAACGTCCCTGTTCAACGGTTTGGTACCTGCCGTCGTGGAGAATGTCGAGCAGGTAGCGGCCGTACGGATTCCTGCTCATCGGGGCGGCGAGCGTCTTTAGCTGCGCGGCGTCGATGTATCCCATCCGGTACGCCACCTCCTCGA
>Ga0172367_10009247_pt1 | contig 10846 bp, 8 predicted proteins | sample Lak10m_FD_114542 | JGI IMG/M metagenome (GOLD analysis project Ga0172367, IMG submission 114542) | Freshwater microbial communities from Kabuno Bay, South-Kivu, Congo - kab_022012_10m | ecosystem: Environmental > Aquatic > Freshwater > Lake | place: Democratic Republic of the Congo: South-Kivu...
GTTTGGTTGACCAGTGTATGCAACTCTGGTAAGGGTGATGGTTTATTTTGGAGAATGGGTTCTGTCCAACGAGTCATGGGTCTTTCTTTTTTATCTCACATGTGCTGAAACCCACCTGGTGTTTATTGTAGGTGGAAAAGGTCAAAACTCAATTTCCTGAATTTGTTCCATGTCAACGTCCCAACTTTCCGACTCGGTGTCCTCAAACTCCGTCCTTTCAGTGGCACTTATTCCGCGTTCGCAAAAGGAGCGGTAAGTACAATAACCACATTTCTTCTGATCGTCAGTTAGAGGAAAGCTGCGCTTCGCAGAAATCTCACTGATGAGGCTATCAAGATCTTTCCAATCTCGTTTGTAATGTGATTCTTCAGATGGGTATCTGAAAGGCTCAGAAGGGAAATCTGCGTACCAGTAGACCATTTCGGCACGTTCTGGAGAAAAAGGTAAATTGTTGTTTAAATGCGCGCCTGCATTTAACAACAAACTAAGGTAAACCTTGGTCTGTAAACGAACTGCCATCTGCTCATCCCTGGGCCGGTTGTGATAGGTTTTCCAGTCATAAATTGTTGCTTGGCCATCAATGACTGTAATGAGATCATATTTTGCAGTGATGCGATGCTTACCAAGTGGCGCGGAAAGGCTTTGTTCAGGGAAGAATTGTTGCTTTGTCAGATCTATAAGGGATGATTTTCTTGCAGAAAGGAAATTACCCCACCAGCGGGCAATATTTTCACTATTAGAATTGTTGGCAATTTGAGTTAATCGTTCGACTGGTAGTCCAATCAGGAGCTGTTGGACCATACGATGGAATTGTTGGCCTTCAACTTGCCTGTGTTCGTTTTCCAGCACCGGGGCATTTTCAACTGCTGGCCACTTCAATTGCTCAATGTAGCGAAGCTGAAAGCGGCGACAGCAATCGCTATAATCTTGCAAGGACGATTGAGAAAAGATGAAGCTCGGGGATAACTCATTTCGGAGAGGTAAATTGAGCATGTCCAATCCTTACGGAGTTGGAGTGGTGCCAATAAGTGGTGTAGGTGTTATGCCTGTCTCAGGTGTAGCACTCGCTGTCGGCGTTGGGGGCATGTTTGTCGCAGTTGTCTGTGGAATGCCTTGGATAAGAAGCTGCCAGGCGATATCAAGATCGTCGCTGGCGGTTACCGGATAGTCAGGTAGACGGGATAGGCAAAGATCAAGCCGCTGGACTACATCCGCGAGGTCATTTTTGTATGCTTCTTGTGATACAGATTCTGAAAGCGCCAGAAGGTCGCGAGCAGATTGGACGTCTTGTTTTGCCATTCCAAAATTGCTCTGGTACAGGAATAACCTGGCGCGTGAAAGCAATTCCATCCCTTTCATTACATTTATTTGCCTGTCCATTTCTATCTGAATATCTTGTTTTTCGGCTGCCAATGTATTCTGTAGTTCTTCCAATTTCTCAAGAGACTTCGTGTGGCTGGTGATTTCTGTCTCACTTTTATCAAGTCTCGTCACCAAATTACCAATATCGCTCAACTGCCTGGCTTGTACAGTCATTAGAATCGGCAACTGTTTTTGTAATCCTTGGATTTGTTCACTGCTTTGTTGTTGATCTTTTTCAAGTTGAGAAATTTGTGTAGTATGGTTTTGGACAGGAAGCACATATTGTTTGTAGACGATTGGCCATCCGAAATAAACCCCACCACCGATGGTTACCAGAACAAGGATAATTAGGGTGAGATTGAAAAAGAATACGATCACCCGCCAAAGATTCCGTCCAAAATTGGATTGGGATTTGATTGTGGACGAGGGGTTCTGAGTAGGGTATTCATTTTGGTTTCCAACCGGGTCTTCAAGCCCCATTGGGTTCCCGATTTCAGATTCGCGGCTCGCTTCTTCGTTCACAACAGGAGTGTTTTCTGGGAGTATCTCTGGAACCTTCTTAGCCTTGATCATATATACCTCAACAGTATGATTACGGAATTTTCACTCAGAAATAAATTATAGTGCTAATCAGCCATTTCGGCTTATTAAAGATCCAACATGATGTCTTGACCAGACATACCATCAATTTTGATTTTTTGACCTGATTTAAGCCTTTTGGTTGCCAAATGTGCGCCTACCACAGCCGGAGGGCCATATTCTCGAGCCACCACTGATCCGCGATTCGTTATTCCTCCGGCTTCTGTGATTTATTCTCTTGCCACCATGGACAATGGTATCCAGGCAGGGTAGGTGCCCGGGCAGACCAGATTTCACCTGGGGTCAGTATTGTTCCCCCAAGGTCAAGCGCGACATGGATAACTTTTGGACTTTCACGAGCGCCCACCAGCAACCTGATAATTTTTGAAGCAACGCAGACAATTTTTACCTTTAGCCAAACCAGGGGTTAAACGCGAACCCTTTAAGAAATTTTATTTATGGCTTCGAAAGCTGCTTTCTCGCCTCTGGCAAATACCACTGGTATTTGAGAGCGTGGCTTTACCAGAGGTGAAAGCGATAATCAGCATGATTATATTATGGCACAAAATGTTATACTGAATATATAAAGGCAGATACTCCACGTTGTCTGAAATATGCGTAAATTCTTAGAATTTTCATCGGAGAAAACTAAATGTCATATTGGATTTTTAAAGCCAATCCTGAGAATTATCGGATTGATGAACGCTTACTGGACCCGAATCCGAATATTATCTGGGCTGTGACCAGATATTTTGAGCGAATCAAGAAAGATGATATCGTCTTTATCTGGCGAGGTGGTACGCAGCGCGGGATTTGCGCGGTCATGGAAATTGATGACTGTCCGGTTGAACCGGACATAAATGAAATCAATGATGGATTTGAAGTTCCCCCAGGGAGCGTGACTTTAGGAGAAAAACATTGGGCAAAAGGTCATTTTACAAAACGCTTTCCTGTGATCGAAGTAAATGTGATAAAGAAAATTGAAGGGCTTGAGTTATTTTCATTTTTCTCGGCTTTTCAACAAGCAATAAATTTTTCAATTACCCGTCCAGAAGGTTCTATTTTGCTTGAATTTATTGAAAAATACGAAAAAGATATTGCCGAGAATAAAATAGAAATCCCCGTAAAGCAGCCTGTCAGAGTCAAAAAACTAGAGTTAGCAAAGATACCCAAAGAAAGGACTGTAAGCAAGCCTGTTGGGTCTTCGCGCATGTCATCTGATATAACTTTACTTAAATGCGATTTATGTGGAAGATACGTTGTCAGTACAGATAAAGACCGACATAACCGAGAGAACCACCCAGGCGAACTGGTCGATTGGAAGAAAGTAAACTGATACCTTCATTTCGTTGAGGGAAAAACATCGATTTGCCTCAAAAATTCACAAAAAACTTGAGCTGTATCTCTTCTTTATAATTCAGTTTGAGCTTTTATTCTTTGATTATGGAAGTATTCCAGGGTAATACGCAAAAAGATTCAAGGATCAGGGTTGGTTGTCCGGCGCATAATTGTGGCGGGCGCTGTTTATTGATTGCTACAGTTCGTGAGGGGAAAATAGTCAGGCTTGAGACGGATGACCGCCCCGATACCATTGCGGCCCCTCAGTTGCGTGCATGTGTGCGAGGGCGCGCTTATTTGCGCAGGCAGTATCATCCCGATCGCCTTATGTATCCGTTGAAGCGGTCTCCTGGTAGTAAGCGTGGTGAAGGGCAGTTTCAGCGCATATCGTGGGACGAAGCGTTGGATACGATTGCATCGCAGATTAAAGGGGTGAAAGAACAATATGGTTCTTCTGCCCTTTTTGTGCCATACGGCACCGGCAGTTATAACCAAATCAACGGAGTGGATGTGGCTCGCCGCTTGTTGAATCTGTACGGGGGTTGTTTAGGTATTTATAACTCTTATTCCTGGGGCGCGACCAACCTGGCTACGCCAACTGTTTACGGTACCCTTGTGACAGGAAACCAGCGGCAGGATTGGCTAAATTCACGTTATATCCTGATGTGGGGTTGGAATCCAGCCGAGATGCGGGATGGTACAAACTCAGATTATTTCATTAAATTAGCTCGCCAGTCAGGAGCAAGGGTGGTATGTATTGATCCTCGCCATTCACTGAGCGCAGCCGGATTGGCAGACGAGTGGATTCCGATTCGTCCTGGTACTGATGCGGCCATGATGAGTGCCATGGCTTTTGTCATGCTGACAGAAGGACTTTACGATTATGCTTTTATTAGCAGTCATTGCATTGGTTTCGACGCCAGCCAGATGCCAGTCGCAGAGGCAGAAAGTTACAGCGATTATATTTTGGGAAAGAACGATGGCCAGCCCAAAAATCCTGAATGGGCGGAAGCGATCACATCCGTTCCGGCGTCTACGATTACCAGGATTGCGCGCGAATATGCTACGATCAAGCCGGGGATTTTATACCAGGGTTATGGGATGCAGCGGCGAGCCTATGGCGAGCAAGTCGTTAGAGCCGGTTGTGTCCTTGCGGCGATAACAGGAAATCTTGGAAGTCATGGCGGTTGGGCCAGCGGATTAGCACTTCAGTCTCCAGATGGTGGCGGACGTTGGACAGTGTTTCCAACGGGAAGAAACCCTGTTAAGGCGGAGATTCCAGTTTTTCTTTGGACTGAAGCCTGTGTGCGTGGAAAAAGTATGACAACTGCGGATGGCGTGCGGAATGTTGAACGTCTCGACAACGACATAAAATTAATCTATGCTGTTGCCAGCAACTGCCTTATCAACCAGCATGCGGATGTAAACCGGACAGCTAAAATATTAAGTGATGAGACGAAGGTCGAATTTATTGCTGTCCAAGACAATTTTTTAACACCCAGCGCTCGTTACGCAGATTTGGTTTTACCTGCCTGCACTCAATTTGAGACCTGGGGAGTGGAAGATGGTTGGAAATATGGTGATGAAGTTATTTTACAGCCAAAACTTGTAGAACCCCCAGGAGAATGCAAATCGGATTATCGAATTTGCGCCGAAATTGCTGATCGTCTCGGTATTGGCCAACCCTTTACCGAAGGTCGTGATGAGGTAGGCTGGACAGAATTCTGTCTGGATGAATTCAGGCGGCTGCGTTTTGGAGAACTCCCGTCGCTCGCAGAGTTTATACGCTTAAACCTTGGGGCCTGGTCACGACAGGTTACAAACCCTGCGATTGCTTTTGAAGACTTTTGTCGTGATCCAGCTAAATTTCCGTTAAGCACTCCAAGTGGAAAAATCGAGATTTTTTCAAAAACTCTATATGATTTGAACAACGAGTCTGAAATCCCTGCGATACCGAAATATATCCAGGAGTGGGAAAGTCCGTTCGGTAATCCTGGCTTATCTACCCAGGAATTCCCTCTTCAAGCCATTGGACACCATACACTTCACAGGGTTCACTCAACCCATGATAATAATGATTGGCTGGCGGAAGCCTTTCCTCAGCGCGTGTTTATTAACCCCTTGGATGCTGAACCTCGTGGGATCTCCGATGGGGATGAAGTGCGTGTTTTCAATTCACGTGGAGAGTTAATTTTACCGTGCAGGTTAACAGTACGAATTATTCCAGGCGTGGTAGATATTCCGCAAGGGGCTTGGTATGAACCAGATTTAAAAGGTTTGGATCATGGTGGAAATATAAATGTTCTGACTTCATCCAGATGGACACCTTTTGCATTTGGATCAGCCCAACATACCATGATGGTCAATATTGAACGAGCTCCCAAGGGTTCTACATCCCGTTTGATTTCTGGGTTTGTTTCAATGAAACCGGAAAAAAACAGATGAGTACAGCATTTATTTTTGATGCCAGCGCGTGCACTGGTTGTAAAGCATGCCAGGCAGCCTGCAAGGATCGGAATAACTTGCCAGAAGGTGTCTTATGGCGCAGAGTAATTGAAGTGTCCGGTGGGGAATGGGTTCAATCTGGGGCCGCCTGGGAAAACACTGTTTTTGGTTACAATTTCTCGTTGGCATGTAACCACTGTGTGCATCCAAAATGCGCAGGTGTGTGTCCGACTAACGCATATAGTGTTCGTGAAGATGGGATCGTCTTGTTGGACTCATCCAAATGTGTTGGCTGCGGTTACTGCAATTGGGCGTGTCCTTACGCTGTTCCCCAATATAACAACCATTCGGGGTTGATGTCGAAATGCAATTTCTGTTACGATGCCATCGATGCTGGCGGATCACCTGCGTGTGTTGCTGCCTGTCCGCTGCGGGTGCTAAATTATTACCAGATTCGTGATTATGATGAGGATTCCCCAGGGGTATCATTATGGGAGGTGTCTGGATCAAAACATCCCTTTCCATTACCAGATTACTCTCGTACCCAACCACACATTAAACTAAATCCACATCCGGCCATGTCAAATAACCTGGAAAAACGGGTTGCGAACCAGGAAGAGATCAAATCGCGAAACCCTAAAAGCGAAACTCCCCTTATACTTTTTACTTTGTTGGGCCAAATGGCAGTTGGGGGTTGTTGGGCAATGCAGTGGTTGTTTAATTTCATCTGGCTAGCTAATGATTCACCTAATATATATTTCCGAGGGATCCCTATTATCGTAGTCGGTTTCTCACTTGTTCTTGCCGTTCTTGTTTCTTTTCTTCACCTTGGTGCAAAGCATAATGCCTGGAGGACGCTTGGAAACCTGGGAAAATCCTGGTTAAGTCGTGAAATACTGCTTCTCGGAATTTTTTCGGCTTCCTGTTTTTTTTGGCTATTATTTCAATCGTTTTGGCTGGGGTGGTTAACCTCCTTCTTGGGTTTTGGTTTGATTTACAGCATGTCAAATGTGTATCGTTTACGAAGTGTTTCAGCATGGAACAGCGCGAGGACCTTGGTTTCTTTCATTCTTTCCGCTTTTCTGTTGGGTCAGTTTCTTCTTATGCCAATCGTTTTTCTTGAATCTGAATTAACTGCAATCGAGGTTCCTATTACTTACAAAGCTATGTTCTTTTGCTTATCGATAACTTTTTTTGCTGTTGAAGTAATTTTGGATTTTTCTGATACTCAGAATAGGGATTGGAAAGTGCGGTTGGTGAGATTCGGACTTATATTGATGATCACAGTGGGATTAGCGGGTAGTCTCTTTGCAGATCAAAGCATTCAAAAGGGAGTTTTCTTTCTGTTATATTTACTTACATTTTTTGAAGAAATTTTAGGACGCTGGCGATTTTATAGAGAATTGGAATGTAGAATTTTGTAAGAAAAATTCATTTGTTAATAAAGAAAAGCGAGTGCCTTCCAGTATTGAAGACGCTCGCTTTTCACAGTCTGAGTTAAATGGTGTATTAGCCTGCTGGTTTCAAACCCTTCTGTGCTTCGGCGTCTGAGTTCAAGCCAGCAGAACGGATATTGACCACTTTCTTAAGAATGTCAAACCAAAATGGTGCTCCTTGGGATGCAGCTACACCAGATATGAACAATCCGATCAACTTTAGTAACCAGCCTGTCGGGTCATTAAATTCAGGGCTATTAATAATTGGATAGCATTGATTCGCCCAAGAGATAAAGATGCCAAACTTTTCGACGCTAGATTTTGGGGTGAGGGTGCATAATTGTTCGGTGCCATCACCAATTAATACTGCACCATTTTCGTTTGCAGGCAGACCAGTGCCAATCCAACCCAAAGGAATATTTAGTTGGCTGATCTGAATTTTCAAGTTGAGGAGTTGTCCTGCATCTGATGCTGGAACGTTCCCAGCATTTTGATTTACAAGAGATTCTGCTTGCAAAGCCAGGGCTTCGCGGACGATAGGTTCACGCCATAATTGTGTGACGAGCTGAAGCGAATCAACATTCAACATTATCGCGATGGTTATACCGATTATAAAGGCCAAAGTCTGGGAACGGCGCTTATACCAGCCGCTCAACCGGTCCATGCTGTTGTTGAACCAATCTTCGATATTCTTCCTCACTGCCAGCAGGGCATCTTCCGCTTGTTGGTTGAATTCTGCAATTTCGCTGATTAAAGCTTCGAGCGCTTGTTTAAGATCGGGATAGGTTAAACTCATTACAGCCAAACCAGTTTTGAACTGTCCTAAACTGGTTTCATCCAGGGTGCCACCATTTCTAGCTTGCAGGTCTGCCAGGATACTGTCTATTTGCTTTTTTTGCATGGCAAAAGTAAGAAATTTGGATTCGATCATGGGTTGAAGCGCAGGAAAGTCGATGCTTAATTTTCGAATTTGCCTCTTTACTTCGTCGAGCATGGCAGATGTAATTTCTAGCCCAGCTTCGCTTGCCACCGCTCTCCTGGTTAAATTGAGTGCTAAGTCCAGTTGTTTCTGAGCTAAAATTCTCTTGTTATTACTCAATAAAAATAGGTCATTTTGCAATTCATATAATGTCTTTTGAATAAGAGCAGCTTCCTTTGGAGAATTCCGGACGATATCTAGCAAGGCAAACGAAAATTGGGCTGATGGAATATAACTCGGAAGTTCTTCACCATTTGGACCACTATGCAGACCTTTTATGAGCGGGTGGTCATATATCTGGTTCGAAAGCGAAGGATCCGCCAACATGTTGCCAATGTAGGTTTCCAGCATGTTGGAACGCCAGTTCAGTTTGCCGACGATCCATTCTTGTATGTACATACTCGCCAGGCTGACAAAAAGCCAGACAAAAATCATGCCAATAGCTACTTCCAAGAGGGCCATAATTGACATAGGATGCTCCTTTTTCGCAATTATACTGCGTATAGGTCACAGGAAAAAGAGACCATTGGTTCGTGTCAGAAACTATTTATTTATCAAATTGTCGCAACAGATTATTCAGGGCTGTATTTCAGGCTTAGCGCTAATTTCCTGTAATATTAAGCACTTTTAGATAAATTTAAAAGCAAAGGTGGGATTTCACTCAGACCCTCAACAATTGCATCAGGCTTATCTGAAGAAATTTCCAACTTCTTAGCCCGCCTCTTGACCCAAATTGTAAATATTCCCAAGGGACGAGCCCCTCCAATATCAGCGTCCAATCGGTCACCCACCATTGCAATTTCATCCGGCATATATCCCCAATTGGTCAGTGCTGTCCTAAAAATCTGGGGGTGCGGTTTCCGGTAACCGCAAGAAGCGGAAGTGAGAATAAAGTCAAAGAATGGGCGGATACCGAAAAATTCCACTTGTTGGTTAACGTCTTGATCATCACCTGCATTTGATACCAGTCCAAGATGATACCCTGCCATTTGGAGGTTTTGTAGGGTGTCAAAAGCATCTTCTTCGAGATGCCAATTTTGTTGTGTTACCGCATAGAAATTGTTCAAGGCGAGGCGCAACAAATATTCCGGAATTTTTTTGTTTCCTTTTTCTGAAAGAAGCTGCTGGAGCACAGCCAATGTTGTGGTTTCTACGAGATTACGCTCCCGATCGGTATAATAATTGTCCAACTGCCGAAGAAAATCAGTGTGGAAATGATTAGGATCAATATCTATGCCATTTGTATAAAGAAATTGGGAGAGATTTTGCCCCGCCTTTTCGAATACTGGAGGCCAGGGAGAAGGTGAAAACATCAAAGTATCACCGAGGTCAAAAAGAAGTGCTTGAATGAAACGATTCATCGTAGGAAGTTTATTTTTAGTTAATAACCCCTTGAAGGGTCAAACTGGTTGTATAGAGGTAAATCTGACAGGTAACGGAGCAAATTCTCACTGAATAAAGAGATTGCTCGTTCATTATAGTGTACACTGCCCCCAGAAATATGAGGAGTGATAATTAAACCAGGCGTTTGCCAAACAGGATTATTTTGCGGCAAAGGTTCTTCGGGAAATACATCTAGGGCTGCGCCAGCAAGATGGCCACTTTTTAAGGCATCCAAAACATCATTTATGTTGACAATTCCTCCCCGAGTAATATCCACAAGATATGAACCTGGTTTTAATGCAGAAAGCATTTTCCCGTTTATTAAATTCTCTGTTTCCCGAGTCAAAGGAACGGTAATAATTACGAAATGACATTCTCTAAGCATTGATTTTAGAGCCTGAGGCGGGTAAAGCCGTTTAATAAAATCACCTTTTGGGTCGCCCAAGCCTTCAGCAATATATCCATCATCCGTTGGTTTCATCGCGTTTCGCTTAGTTGCAAGCACATTAACTCCAAACGGTTGAAGAAGCCGAGCGATTTGACGTCCTATGCTGCCGTATCCCACAATCCCAACGGTCTTTCCGTAGAGTTCGAATGGAGCAAATCGTTCAAAACGGTCCTTTGGCCATTCTGATTTTTTCTGACTGGCGAGCATTGCAGGAAGCCGTCTGCTTAATGCAAGCATCATTGATACAACATGTTCACCTATCTGGATGGTGGCTGCGCCGCTCAACGTTGTAACCCTCAATCCGTTTTTTTTGAATATGAGTTCATCAATAAACCGATCGATCCCTGCAAAGTGAAACTGGATCCATTGGAGAGAAGGCGCCATCTCCGGGTTGGGCAAAACATGACCAGTGTAAAGGACCTCGGCCTGTTTCCAAATTTCTGCAGGAATTTCATTTACATTTTGGACAGCCATTGCTGTAACGTTTATTTTTGGCGAAACGGCAACCAAACGATCGATCAGGTTCTCGGGAAATGGGGTGGTGACAAGGACTTCAATGGACATTGTACTAATAAATTATCTTTCCTGAATTATTGTATCTCATGACTTATTATCGATTATTATCCGCCTTTGCGGCGAAATGAGCATGGTTTGCTGCGCACATGATTATTTTCGGGCGATCTCCCCGAAAATAATCATAAAAAAACTCTCTTTTCTATCAAGAAGACCTGCATCGCGAGCAATAACGAATTATTGTAATTACTCACAGGGTGCCTGCCTTAATGAGGAATTGTCCGTTAAAAAGGAAAAAGAGTTTATTTCTGTGGAGATTTGAGCGGAAAGCACGCTCAAATCTCCACCTGCGGGTAATACCAA
>Ga0172367_10009248_pt1 | contig 10845 bp, 10 predicted proteins | sample Lak10m_FD_114542 | JGI IMG/M metagenome (GOLD analysis project Ga0172367, IMG submission 114542) | Freshwater microbial communities from Kabuno Bay, South-Kivu, Congo - kab_022012_10m | ecosystem: Environmental > Aquatic > Freshwater > Lake | place: Democratic Republic of the Congo: South-Kivu...
CCCCACTCGGGGTTTTCGCGCGTCGGCCCCGGGTTGTGGAACCCCTGCCCTGTTGTCAACCCCCGCCCCCCCGGCTGGGGGCCCGCCCCCGTCGGCGGCCCCCGGCCCCCCCCCCCCCCCCCCACATCGAGGACTCCAACCGCAGAGTCACCCTCCTCCCTCCCACGTTGACTCTTCGAGCCATACGCAACCGTGATCCCGATTATCTGGACCAGCGGGCTGAGAATGGTCTCACCGGCATAGGCATGCCAGTTGGTCAGAACGGCATTTTGCGCGGATCGCCCTAACCCGCAGAGCGTTGCCAGCTTGCGATCCAGATAACCAATACCACCAAAAACTGTCTGCACATTTTCTAATATTATAGTACACAGCGACAAATCGTCGCGCATCTGGGTACCTCATAGACCTTTCGCCATTACTTCCCAAATGGTATTCATATGTCCCAACCCTCACGAGAGGATACAGCGTAACGGTCCGACTCCCCTGGTGGGGCAGCAAAACTGGCATAAGCCGAGGCGGTCAAGAAGTTCACCATGCGCTTTTGTACAACGGAGTACGAAAATGGATGAGCTATTCAGGGATGAGTATAAGGCGGTGACTGACAAGCTTGTCAATATACAGAACTGCATTACTGAATATACAAAAATGTTCCTCACGGCTGGAACGATATTTCTTGGGGTGGTCAGTTTACCAGCCAAGGGCCTAATTGGTGGCGACATGCCCACGAAAGGCGCCTCAGGAGGAGGGGATAGAACTATACTCAGTGCGCTTGACTGGCTTGCGATATCACCTGACAACGGCTGGTCTCTAATAGCATTGCTATATATTATTCTTGGGTTCATTATGGTCATTTTCCATAAGTTTAACTCTCACAATCGCATGGCGGGGTACCTTCGTGCAATGGAGATGGAGATAGTTGTTGGTGATAGCAAACGCCACGCTGCACCTGGTGTTGTTCTGGGGCCGGTTGATAAACAGTATGGAGCAAGAAGCATTACAGACATTAGACTATATGAACTCTCATTATCCTATGAGATATCTACACGATTTAGGCGTGACTTCCTTCAGAGTGCTATTGCCACAGACATGCCAAGCGTAGCAAGGATGCGATTGGAGCACGCATGCTGCGTATATCACATGCGGCACCGCAGCGACGCGCGCATTTGGATATCAGATATTGTTCATGTCATAACCGGCTTTATTGCCACTGCGGCTTGTGGGCTTTATATGATAATTAGGGCGCCAATAAAGAAGTATCCAAGCAAATCGTGGACATACCCCTATCATGTCGTGTTTAGTTATTTCGCAACAAGCGCTATCGTTTCTGCTATCTGGGTAAAATGCTTTTCGTACTACCTCTATTGCGATCAATCGAATATCTATTGTAGGCAACCAAATGTATACGCTCAATTTGTTGCCCTTCTATTCTTATTAACTGCATGGACTGGCATGTTTTATAGACTATATCGTCTGTGCGGTGACTGTGGTGACAGGACAGTAGATTTCTATACTTGCCAATTCGTTGTTGCGAGATGGGAGATGCTCAAGGCTGTCGGCATCAGCGTTGTTCACCAGCCCGTCTATCTAGAAACAAAGTTTCGTCCTTCAGGGATACTGCATAACAAACACTGCCCGTATCGCCCACATAACAATAGCTGCCCATGCTTCACGAGAAAGACATAGCCCTCTGTGCCAATGACAGCAAGACATTTCGTACCTGACCGATTAGGGTAGAGGACGCAGGCAGATTCCGAGTCGTGCTCTGGGGATTGGTCACGCGCGCGCTCCGCCACCAATTGGGCGCGTCTATCGCACCGCCTTGCCCTTGAGTCCGGGGGGCCAGTTGTGGCGGAAAAGGCTAATACCAATGAGTGTAATGTTTGACTCATTGCCCTTATACTTGGTTTCCAAAGGCCGGCGGGCCTTTGGAAACCGTATAATTCAACGGGGACAACCGGCAAAGTTGGTGCATTCCTTATCTGCGCGTCGCCCTACCGCCGAACCGTGGTGTTGAGCACCTGATCCCCGCGCCGGATGCTGAGCCGCCATTCCGGCGTCCGCGGCGCCGCCAGCGTGCGTTCCAGTTCCCGGCTGGATGTAGGCGTCCAGCCATTGAGCCTCAGCACCACGTCCCCGGCCTGGAGACCGACGGCCTGGGCCTGGCCGCGCGGCGCGACCGAGAGCACGATCACCCCCACCGGCGCCTGATCAAAGCCGAGTTCGTCGGCGAGTGCCGGCGACAGATTGGCGATCTCGGCCCCGGCCATCGGCTGGTTACCGCCAAGGCGGCGGACATCGCGCGGCGGCAACTCCGGCGGGGCGATCAGGACAAAGCGGACCGTCCGCTGCTGGCCCCGGCGCAGCACCGTCAGCGTCACCTCACTGCCGACCCGGCTGGTGGCAATGCGGTATTTCAGCGACTCCGGATCGTCGACCGCCTGATCGTTAACAGTCAGGATGATATCGCCCGACGCCAGCCCGGCCTCCTGGGCGGGGCTGCGGCCGTCGATATCATCCACCAGCACCCCTGCCGGCCGGGCCAGGCTGAGGCTGCGCGCGATCTCCGCGGTGACCGGCTGGCCATGAACGCCGAGCCACGGCCGCACCACCCGCCCGCCATGCTCGATCGACTCGGTCACCGAGCGCACCATGTTGGCCGGTATGGCAAAACCAATGCCGATCGAGCCGCCGCCGCGCCGGGAATAGATCGCCGAGTTGATGCCGATCAGCGTGCCATCCATCGCCACCAACGCCCCGCCCGAGTTGCCGGGGTTGATGGCGGCGTCGGTCTGGATGAAAAAGTTGAAGTCGGAAACATCAACACCGGTGCGGGCAAGCGCCGAAATGATGCCGCTGGTGACGGTCTGGCCGACTCCGAACGGGTTGCCGATCGCCAGCACCAGATCGCCCACCTCAAGCCGGTCGCTGTCGCCCAGCACCAGCGCCGGCAGCCGCTCGGTCCCGGCATCGATCCGCAACACCGCAAGGTCGGTGCGGGTGTCCACCGTCAGACGCTTGGCCGCAAACTCCCGCCGGTCGGACAGCACCACCGTGATGTCGTCGGCGTCGGCGATCACATGGGCATTGGTAACCACCAGCCCGTCGCCACGCACGATCACACCCGAGCCGAGCGAATTCTGTACCCGCTCCCGCGGCACGCCAAAAGGCGAGCGCCCGCCGAAGAACTGGCGGAACAACGGGTCATCCAGCATCGACCCGAAGGGACTCTCGCGCACCACCTTGCGGGTAAACACATTGACCACCGCCGGCGTGGCCGAGCGGACGATCGGCGCAAACGAAAGGGTGATCTGCTCACGCGCCTCCGGCGTTGTCCGCGCTGCCGCCGCCGGCCCGGCGCCGGCTGGGGACAAGGCCAACACCGCCCCAAGCGCGAGAGCAAGCGCAATGGCCGGCGCGCGGGCGCGGGCAGTAACGGGCGCGAGCGGAGCGGCGGGGACGCGGGCGGGCGCGGCCGAGATCAGGTGGGGGCAGGGCATCGGCGCAGACAGGAGTCGTAGTCGCGCCGGCACTGGGCACCGGCGCCAAACAGCGGATTACCTTCCCGCTGGGCCGCCAACTTGTCGTCGCAAACCGCAAAGGCGCGGTCGCAACGCTGGACGCAGGCGGGTTCCGGGCCGCCGGTGGCGGACACGTCGTCCCCCCCCATCGAGTCGCCGGCACAGCCGGACAACAGGGCAAGGCCGATGACGGCCGGGAGCAGCGGCAATACCCGCGCCAGGGCAGAAAGACGGCAAAGCTGGATCAAGGCGTTACTCCAGAAAAGGTTGGCCCGAACCGATTGACCCCGAACGATTGGCCCAAAAGGGTCCGGCCCAAAAATGGTTGGCCCCGACCTGACGGGGAAATAAGCACGCCCCAGCCGCCAGACGGGGCGGAGCGGAACGGGGCGGAACGGTGCGGTGCGGAACGGAGCGGAGCGGAACGGTGCGGAACGGAGCGGAACGGAGCGGAACGGAGCGGTGCGGAACGGAGCGGGCGAGACGGCTGGGAATTCCCCCGACTGTCCGCCCCAGCCCTAAGCGCACCGCCCCAAGCAGACCGCCAGTGTACGAAATTGCGCGCGGGAATAAAGGGTCTCCCTTGCGAAAGACCGGGGGAGGCTCCCTGCAAGACCACGCAGCCTGCCCCCGACCGCCACCAAGGGGGCGATGGCAGCGCCGCCAAGGTCAGGTCAATGGCTCAGCAGTTTGAACGCCGTAACGACCGCAACAATATTGAGAACCATGGCGGTGAGCACCTGATTGGACGTCGTCCTGACAATTTCGGTCTTGAGTTCCGCAAACTTTGCCTCGAGTCGACTCTCCAACGCTATAAGATCGGCCTTCACCGCGGCAACATCAGCCTTGAGCTCGGCATTCACCGCGGCAATATCAGCCTTGAGCTCGGCCTTCACCGCGGCAATATCAGCCTTGAGCTCGGCCTTCACCGCGGCGAGATCAACCTTGGTGGCGAGATCGGAGTCGACCATGGCATCCGCGAATGCGGACGCCGCGGCGCGTGCCTGATCGGCGGTGAAACCGCCAGCCTGCAACCGATCGGCCAGCTTGAGGGTATCGAACGCGACCACAGCCATCGGGTTCCTCCAGACGGTCCGCAAGTTGAAAACCAATACGACTACGACAATACCGGAACTCCAGGCCGAAATCACCTGATTGGCTATCGTCCCAACGACTTCGGCGGTTCCTCCCCGCCGACCGGCCCGATTCCAACCGGCTCCACAAGAAGGCCGCCGGTCAGTGATATCCTAGGCTGCGCCCATGCGGATGTCCAGCCGGGCGGCCAAGCGCAGACAGGGAGCGGTGCCGGCGGCGCACGCGAACTATGGCGATATCTATAATCTTTCCATCGCCCGCGGCACGCTGACGGCGGAGGAGCGGTTCAAGATCACCGACCATGCCATCCAGACCATTCTTCGGATCACCTTCAGGACGATCCGAGTCCCGCCGCGACGCTGGATGCATGCCTGAACAAAGCCTACCGGCACGCCCTCCTGGGGGCAGAACGGGAGACGCACCTGAATCGCAAGGTCTTTCCCACGATCTGCCCGTGGAGCCCGGCGCAGGTGCTGGATGACGGCTTCTGGCCATCAGACGGCTGAGGGCACGAGGGCACGTCACGCTCCTGTGCGGCGCCCCCGGCCCGCACGCCACGCCACGCCACGCCACGAAGGGCCGTCGCGAATCCGTCAGGCCCAGGGATCAATGAGGCGGGCCGCGGACAAGGCGACGGCCTCGGCGTGGGCGCGCATGGCCGAGCGGGTGGTCGCCAGGGCGGGCAGGGTCAAGACCGGGCCGCTGAAAGTCGCCAGCGCGTCCGGGTGCCGGATCGATCGCCCGGCCAGCGCGGCCCCGGCGAGGGCCAGATCAAACAGCGCCAGGCGCCGGTCCTCGTGCACGGCCGCGGCAATGGTGGCCGCGCTCTCCATCATATCGACAAAGTCGGCGCCGATACCCCAAAGACCGATCGGCCCCGCGGTTTGGGCCAGCACGGCGACGATACGATCCGCGGCGACGCGGCGCTGGTCCCGGTAGCGCGCCAGCGTCTCCAGGACCGCGGGGCCGGGGCCGCCGGCCCCGGGCGGCGCATCCCGATCAAGGCGCGGCGCCGGCCCGGACGCTTTGCGCACGAGGCAGCGCGCGCGGGAACCGCCGGCCTGGCGAAGAACTTCAAAGCCGCACCCCTCGAGCAGGGACACCAGATGGCGCAGCGAGAAGTATTGGACGTGCTGGGGGTGCACCAGCGGCAGGTCCACCCCGCCACGCGGGCCGTGGCTGAAGTCCGGCACATCCAGATAGAAGCTGCCGTCAGGGGAGAGGCACGCGTGAACGGCGGCCAGAAAGGTCCGGGGTGCGGGCAGATGCTCGAGCACCTGGGTTGCGTAGGCAAAAGACACCGACCCGGCGATCCCCGGCAGGTCGCAGGCACTGAGCCGGTTGAGGTCCAGCCGCCGGTAACCGCCGACCGGAACGCCGCGATCATGAAAATCGACCCCCAGCAGACGGTGCTCGGGAACGCCGGCATCCCGCAACAGCCCGGCCAACACGCCCTTGCCGCAGCCGAAATCCACCTGCCACCCCCCCGCCCGCACCGCCCGCCCCAAAGCATCACCGCTGAGGGCATCGGCGCAGAACGTAATAATGTCGGGCGGAACAAAGCTCGTGTCCTGGCTGAAGCGGTCGGACGTATAGAGGGCGCCCAAAAACGCGTCCGAGTATGGGGTGGTCACCCGCGCGTGCCCGCACAGGACGCAAGCGCCGATCGCAACCACCACGCGCGTCCGGCGGGCCTCTCCCCCGACAACGGTCCAGCCGCCGGTGGCGATCTCCGCCACCGGGTCGAATCGGTCGCCCAAACACACCGGACAGGCAAGCGACTGCGCGACCGCAAGGCACGGGCCAGAGTCAGGGCCAGGGGTCAAGACCGGCTCCGGAACCGTCGGCGTGGTTGGGAGGTGGGCTGGAATAGGATCGTTCCCTGACTGGAAGCTGGAAGGATAACGGAAAAAAAGCAAGGGACCGGCCGGGCCGATGATTCTCCGGCCCGTCCCGCCCAACGGCGTTTCGGCGGGCGATCTGCACGCCGGTATGATACCAGTGAGCGCATTGTATGATCCATTGCCGGCGGCTCGCCGGCCGTCGGGGGACACTGTCCCCCGACACCCCCAGCCAAAGGCCGAAAGGCCTTTGGAAACCGGTTATGGGAGGCAATGTATCAAATATTTGACTCGTTGGTATACGGCATATCCCAGAGGATGGCGCCGGTTGCCAGGGCCATCGCCTCCCTCCTGATCCCGTTTCGGCACCCCTTGACGGGGCGGGGAGATTGAGGCATATCTCGGTCCTGACGGCGGCGGTAGCTCAGTTGGTAGAGCTCTCGGTTGTGGTCCGAGCGGTCGAGGGTTCGAATCCCTTCCGTCGCCCCAGTTTTTCCCAGCCCCCAACGCCTGTGATCGACACGGCCAGTCTCCGGGTCCGGGGCCCGCCGGCCCCGGTGGGGTCCAGGGGCAAAGCCCCTGGTCGCCGAAGGCTTTGATCTTCTTAATATCAGCAGACGGAAGGTTCGGTTCATTGCCGGCTTACGCCGGCCGTCGGGGGACGCTGTCCCCCGACACCCCCAGCCAAAGGCCGAAAGGCCTTTGGGAACCAGTTATGGGTAATGGGTCAGACACTGCGCGCCTTGGTGTTACGCCCCCGGATAAAGCTGGCGGAATCCCGCACTGACCCGGGCGACGAAGTCCGGATCGCGGTCGCGCCAGTAGCGGGGATCGCGGATCATGGCGTGCACCTCGCGTTCGCCGAGCCGGGCGGGACCGCCGGCGCCCTCACGCAAGGGGGCCGGCTCGCGCTGGTCCTGGCCCATCAGACGATAAAGCGCGATCACGCCATCCGCCGTGCGGGCAAGACCATCGACCGCCTCGGTGGGCAGGCTACGCTTGGCCCAAGTGGTGATCTGACGCGATACTTCACGCCACTTGTCGTCGCCGCCGAAGAATTCGACCAGACGGCGCAACTCGCGCTCCGCCTCGAAGCCGGCGGAAATCTCCTGGACCAGAGGCAGGAAACGCTCGGCGGCCAGATCGTAGAGGAGCTGGGCCTGCTCGGGCGTGAAGCCGGCCGCATGCAGGCGGCCGTTGATCTCGTCATCGGCCGTGAACAGCCCATGGTCGCAGCGGATGCTGTATCCCGCCGGCGACTCCGGCACGCCGAGCTGGCGCAGGAGGGCCGCGCGCGCGCGGTCCTGGTCGGCCGCCGGCAGCGCATCAGCGGCGCCGGCGGAGAATAACGTTTCGATCGGAAGCAGGGTCGACATGGCCAAACACTCCTGTGCTAGTTATGAGACTGTTGTCTTGTCAGCGAGATTGATGTCTGATCCATTGCCCTTCATAACCGGTTTCCAAAGGCCTTTCGGCCTTTGGCTGGGGGTGTCGGGGGACAGCGTCCCCCGACGGCCGGCGTAAGCCGGCAACGCCCCAGGCAATGGGCCAGACTTTCTGCCCCCCGGTCTCAGAAAGAAGCGGGAGTCAGCGCGTCCACCGAGTCGGGCGGGTGACCGCCACCGCGGCGAACGAGGCTGATCAAAGCCAAAACCAGCGACCGCTGGCCTTCCAGCGCCCAAAGCGCCGCGGCCCCGGCCTCAGGCGCCAGCGCACGCTCAAGGGTCCGGCGGCAGAGCCATGCCATCAGCCGCCGGCCGTCCTCGCCGGTGAGACAGCGGGCGGCAGCCCGGGCCAGCGCGTCGTCGCCGCACACCGACGGCGCGGTGTCTTGCCGCGGCACGGCGTCCATGTCATGCCAGGGCGGCATTGGCGGTCTCCTTCTCCTGGCCTGAAGGTGCGCCCACCGGCGACACCACGGACGCGGCCGGAATGCCAGGCGGCACCGGGGCCGGGGCCCGGACCGGGACCGGGGCTGGGGCTGGGGCTGGGGCTGGGGCCGGACGGATCAACGTTGCGGGAACGCCGAGCGCTTCGCCGAGCCAGCGCGCAGCGGCGGCAAGGTCGACCGCGGCCATCGCCTCGGCGCCCAGGGCGGCACCGCTTTCCAGCCAGCGCAAGGTTGCCTGGATGTCGCGCTGGGCTTGGGCCTGGGCGAGTGGGGAACGGTACTGCAAGGCGATCAACCGGCCGTCGAAGGCGAGATCGGGAATCTCGCCCCGCCGGCGCAGCAAGGCGGTCACCCGCAAGAGCAGCGGGGTCAGCAACTCCGCCTGAAGGCGGCCATAGGTGGCCCCGAGCAGGCGGGCCATCTCCGCCGCGCGTTCGAGCACCTCGGTCGCGGTCATCCGCGGATCGTCGACCTGGCCCAGGCGATCGACATAGAGCGCATGGCGAATACGCCGGCGCAGGTCGTCGAGCACCAGTTGGGACACATCGAATCGGGCCGGATTGGCGAGCGGCGTCAGCCCGGCCGAGCCGACCGCCTTGGGGATGATCGCGCCCGGAACCAAGCGGATGGTGGCCGGGTTGAGCACGCCGTCATCGTCCGCCTGCCACATGCCGGTCACCGCGATCGAAGCGTTTTTCAGCACCAACTCAACCACCTTGTTGGCGGTCTTGATGTCGGGCAACGCCTTCATGACCGGCGAGCGGCCGTAGCTTTCGCCCGGGCTCTTGAGCCAGCGGAAACTGATGAACGGCGTGTGAGAAAAGCGCCCGTCCGCCAGCAGCCGCGGTGCGCTCCCGGTCGGGGCCAGCACCACCTGCCAACGGTAGGCCGGCCCGTCGGGGAGCACCGCCTCCAACACCGCCAGCCGTTCCTGGTCGTCAGCCAGATCCCGGCCGCCGGCGTGGCTCCGCCCCCCGCCAGGCTCCCGGCCGGCCGCACTTCCCCCCCAGCCGCCGACACGGCCGCCGGCCCCCGACGTGCGGTCGCCACGGCCGGCTCCGGCTCCGGCACCGATACCGATACCGATACCGATACCGATACCGGCGCCAGCGCCGGCGCCCGAGCCGCCGCGCCCGCCCGACGTCAAATCGGCGTCGGGAAACCGGGCCAGGAGTTGCTCCGCGGTCATCTCGCGCATGCGGTAGGTGCGATCAAGCCGGCCCTCGGTGCCTTCCTCCAGCACCATCTCGGCGAGCGGCACCGCGGTGAAGCGCAAGGCCGACGGCTCCCCCGGTGCCGCCTCCTCCACCAGCAAGGAGGCAGTCCCGGCCGTAACCAGATCAAGGTAACACTGATGAATCTCGACCGCAAAGTTGGAGCGATCGAGATGGCCCTGGACGGTGGCAGCCATCCGCTCAAGCCGCGGGGTGAGCCGCTCCTTTTCCTCAGGACCGAGGTCGGGGCCGGGCACGAAGCCGAACCAGCGCGACCACGGCGGGGTCAACTGGCCCAGCAGGCTGGCCGCAAGCTGCTCGACCGCATCGGCCGCGGTCGCGTCGAACACGCGATCGTGCCGACGCTCGCCGCTCTCGTTCCTGCCGAAGGGCTGGCGATGCGGCAGCACAAAGTCGTAGCTTTCCTGCCAGTGGGCCTCCCACGCCGAGCGGGCGGCGCGGGCCCGCTCAAAGCGGGCAATCAGCCGCCGGGCGCTCTCTTCCCCGGCTGCGGCATCGCTGGTGGCGTTCATGTTCATTCTCCCAGCAGCCGCTTGCGGGCGGGCACCAACGCATTGATACGCAACGTGCGGGCGGCGGCGGCCGGCTCTGCCGCGACCAAGCCGCGTAAAGAGGTCAGGACCGTGCTCTCGCCCCCGCGCGCCGGGCTGCCCGGGCGAGCGCCGGTGCTCTGGTCGGCCTCCTTTGCAGCCGTCGAGGCGGTCGCGGTGACGGCCGGCGACGCCGGTTCCGCGGTGATCGCCGTCGGCACCGGTACCGCCACCGGTTCCGGCGGCGGCGGCGGCGGCGGCGGTGGGCTCGGAGTCGGAGTGGCAGCCGCCTGGGGAACGGAAACCGGGGTCGACTCCACCCGCGGTGCGCTGCTGCCGGCCAGGGTCAGCGCACCGAGCGCAGCCGCCGGGGCAAGCACGGACATCAATCCGGCCATCGGATCACACTCCTCCTGATGCGGGGCAAGGAACCGCCGCTCGTAATGCGGGGCCAGGGACCGCCCCTCGTAATGCGGGGCAAGGGACCGCCCCTCCTGATGCGGGGCAAGAGACCGCCGGAACCGCCGCCGGGTCGGTGATCCGAGCCAGGGCGCTGAACGGAACCTGTGCCGGAACCGGTGCCGGAGCCAGGAGCGGTGCCGGAGCCTGAGACGGTGCCGGCTGGTCCTGCAACCAGAGGTAGAGCTGCCAGGGGGTCAGCACAAAGCGGGCGTGAATGCCAAGCACCCGCTTGACGACCTCGACGCACGTCAGCAAGGCAAGGGGCGCCGGTCG
>Ga0172367_10009249_pt1 | contig 10845 bp, 10 predicted proteins | sample Lak10m_FD_114542 | JGI IMG/M metagenome (GOLD analysis project Ga0172367, IMG submission 114542) | Freshwater microbial communities from Kabuno Bay, South-Kivu, Congo - kab_022012_10m | ecosystem: Environmental > Aquatic > Freshwater > Lake | place: Democratic Republic of the Congo: South-Kivu...
AATTGTCTTTAAATAAAGGTTTTAAAGAGAATTTTGGCGAAAAAATTGAGCATCACTTAAACTTCGCGTTTTATCTTTAAATAAAGATTTTCTTAAAATAAATGTTTAAAAATAAAAATGTTTTTTAAATTGTCTTTAAATAAAGGTTTTAAAGAGAATTTTCAAAGAAAAAATGAGCATCACTTAAACTTCGCGTTTTATCTTTAAATAAAGATTTTCTTAAAATAAATGTTTAAAAATAAAAATGTTTTTTTAAAATTGTCTTTAAATAAAGGTTTTAAAGAGAATTTTGGCGAAAAAATTGAGCATCACTTAAACTTCGCGTTTTATCTTTAAATAGAGATTTTCTTAAAATAAATAAATTGTCTTTAAATAAACGTTTTAAAGAGAATTTTCAAAGAAAAAATGAGCATCACTTAAACTTCGCGTTTTATCTTTAAATAGAGATTTTCTTAAAATAAATAAATTCTCTTTAAATAAAGGTTTTAAAGAGAATTTTCAAAGAAAAAATGAGCATCACTTAAACTTCGTGTTTTATTTTTAAATAGAAATTTTTAAAAATAAAGATTTCTTAATATTAAGAGTTTCTAATTATACGCATAACTCGCTAATGATTGTGTATATGGATTACTATTAAACGCATTCAATAAATCCGGGGCTATTCTCTCTACCCCTATCTTGTCATTATCATATAATTGACCCTCTTTCGTTATACTACATTCCGGTACCCCATTTATACTATTATATACCTTCGTTACCCCCGGTTGATACTGATTTATATAATCCCCATCTATCTTCTTCGGTTCTATATGTACTGTATCCTTCCCATTCCATACCTTCACATTATTCTTCGTCGGCTCCCTACCCGCTAATGTTCCCTCCTTCGTTATATTTAATCTCGCATTATATATATTATCATATGACATCGGCGCCTTATCCTTACTCTCCGCTACTCCCCTATACTCATAATCCGATGTAAATTGTTTATTCGTATTCGGTGCCTCTTGCGGATTTGTTAAATATCCCGTTCCTCTTCCCGTCCAGTCATCCGCTATTCCCGTATACTCATAATCCGACGTAAACTGTTTATTCGTATTCGGCATCTCTTGCGGATTTGTTAAATATCCTAACTCTCCCTTTATTACCCTCATATTTCCATTCGGTGTCTCCTGTAATGTCGTCTCCTTCGTCGTCGTTCTCGCTATGTCATTCGGATCATACACCATTAACCTCTTCGGACCACTTATTGACATCGTATATGTCGGCACCTTCTCAACTGTCGTCTCCTTCGTCGTCGTTCTCATCGGATCTTCCTTGTCTATTACTGGTCCCCTTACCTGTCCAGATGTTAAATTTCCTGTTCTCGTATCATGTATATTCGTCTCCTTTATCGTCGTCCTAAATGTCATCGTATCCTTGTCTAATACTGGTACCTTCTCCGTCACTCCCATAAATCCTTCACGACTATCATGTATATTCGTCTCCTTTATCGTCGTCCTAAATACATCAAATAATGGCGCTATTAAAGCCTTCACTAGTGTCGTTAAATTCGTCGTATGTGTCCTCTCTCCCGTTATATCCCTCTCATTCTCCGGCATATCATAACCCCTCTTTCCATAATCATTAAATTCATCATCCGTCCATACTCCCGAATGATACGCATTACGCATCCCATCCTTCTCAAAATTTTGTCTCGTTGATACCTTAAATTGCGGTCTACTCGTCGGGTTCTTTACATCCGCAGGTCCCGCACTACCTACATACGATTTCACATTTCTTCTATTCGTATCCTTCATCACAAATACTGGTCTCTCCTCCGGTTTTAAATACGCACCCGTCGTCACTAAATACCTCTCTGATCCCTGTTCATAAAATGTATCCGGTTTATATTGTTTAAACTCTCCTAATACCTCCGCCCTGTCATTTACCGCCTTACCCGGTATCACCCTACCATGATACGTTAATTTCGGATTCGTCTTCACCCTTAACTCATCCACACTATACGGCATCACATAATCTATCGTTTCCGCTTGTTGAAATCCTCCTGACGGTTTCGCCGTAAATCCCTTGTTTAATCCAGGTCCTACCCTCACCTGATCAAACGGTAACTCATTCTGTCTAAATATATTCGGTACCGTGTAATTTAATAATGTCTCATTCACATTCTGTGATCCCCTTATTCCACTCGTCTGTTTCGTCGGCTCAAAAAATGGCGAACTCTCCTTCTTATTTATTGAAAATGTCTCCACTCCTGTATGTTTCTCTAATAATGACCTATTCGCATACTCATACGTATTCTGTTTCATCTTTGATCCAAAAAATGGTACCATATTATTATGTACAAATAAATGCTTCGGTATTGATGCACCCGCTAACTTTGATACTATTACACCCTTCTCTCCTCCATATACCTCACTCTCCGGATTTTGTAAATATTTTATCGGCGTTGATTGCATGTTTATTATCTCATGATTAAATTCTGGCGCTATCACATTCGTCTTCAATCCATCCCTCGCCTTCGTAAAATACTTATCCACCGCCGTAAATTCACTATTATTTACCATATCCATTATATTTGATGCATACATATCCTCATTATGCGAACTTATCCTATCCATTACCGGATTTATCGCCGTCCTATCCGTCTTCCCCTTCTGGTTCAATATATAACCACTCCCTAAAACTGAACCCGTCATAAATGTTGCCATACTATTATATATTTACATTTAAAAATATACAAATTTATTCTAAGATTTGATTATTTTATCCTATTTATACCTCTTACTAAATCTCTATCATGATTTATATTAAATTTCACTCTATTCTTAAAGATCACTCCTCTCTCTCTAATACATTCTCATTCAATAATAATTATTTCATTTTTACTAATATTTATCATTTAGATCATCTTAATCATCACTACGATTATTACGAAACTATTCATCACGATACCCTTATCCAAATTTTTAACTTCTTTGAAACTTTTAACTCTTGTTTCTTCTCTTTCAAATCTATTGATAACTCCAACTTTAACATTGATTTTGATAAATTTATTTACGATATGCGACACTTCACTATCCCTCATTCTGAATTTATCTCCTCTTGGCTTAATCTTAAATTACCCTACGACTTTAACTCTCTTCTCTCCCGCTTTATTGTTGGCTCTAATTTTGACGATATTCATTCCAATTCTCAATTACTCACTTATTACGGTAATCCACAATCTCTTATTGATTACTTCATCTCTCATGATAAATTCTTCCTTCTTAACTCTTTTCTCATTTTATCTAAAAATGATCTCAAAATTAATGACATTTTTCTTCAATTCATCTTTTCTGACAATTTACCCAAATTAATGAAACTTTTCTCCTGTTTCCCCATTTATCGTTTCTCTATACTTAAATATCCATCTTTTACTCGTTTATTTGATAAAGATGATATCTTACCCCTTTTATGTTATATTTCTAATCATGATATTATCCCTTTCAACAATTTACTTTACATGTTAATTGTCTCCGATAAAATTCAATTAACCGAAGAACTTATTAATGAAATTAAAAAACCTATTGATGATATCTTTGAAATTATAATTATTGACCTCATTAATAATACTATCAAATTTGATCTTGATTTGAAAATTACTAATCCTTCTAAAGTTATTATTAAATTAATTAAAACTCTTTCTAATGTTAATAAATTACTTTACAAATTAATTAATGATACTAACCCCATTTCTCAAGTTTTTTCTCAATATATTATTAATAATTATTCTATTGATTACAACATTATTCTTGAATTCTTAGTTAAATCTCTTCATTTTTCCAAAATTGAAATCCTTCTTAATAAACACTTTCACTTATTAGATCCTTCTAAAATTATTTCTAATTTTAAAATGATTTTGGGGTTTCTTATCATTAATGATCCTTTAACTAATCCTTTGTCTAATTTAGAACAATATAATAAATGTTTTCATATTTATAAATTATTTTACTCTAAAATTCAATTTACAGAATTTCATAAATATTTACGTTATATGGCTAAATACGGTAATTTACATACTCTCAATCTAATTATTCATGATGATGATTTTAATCCCTCTTTTATTGATTTATCTTTATTAATTTCATTAAGCAAATGTCCTGTTCATTTTGATATTTTAAATCCTTTATTTATTGAACTAATTAATAAAATTAATATTAAATCTATTCTTTGCGATGATTTATATATTATTTTAGAATTTCTTATCAAAAATAAAAATTATGAACTCATTCAATTTATTAAATCCCATAGAGATGATCTTTTTATCTATAAATTATGTCATTTAATACCAAGTTATGATGAAAAATTAAGTAAATTAATTGTTAATGAATTTCTAATTAGTGATGATTAAAACTAATTGGTAATTCAATATTTTTATTTTAATATCTACGAATTACTGATGCTGATTGCCAATGTACTGATGCTGGTGCCGTAAATGCTCCACATGTACTATTAATCTGTTCACAAGGTAATTCAGGATAACGAGGAAATATAGGTGTCGGATCAATTGGAGTTGGAACACAAGGTCTATGATTATCACGAAACATCATATTTGTATTTATATTCCAATCAAATGGTACTTCTACTCTCTCTTGCGGATTTATACATAACCATTCCCATCTATTCCAACCTGTTCCTCTTAATGTACATGTTGGTGTTGTTAAACGAGTATCCTCTGTACCTAATCTTCTACAATCCGGAAAATTATGTAAATCATTGTCTCCATATCTTTGACCTCTTGCATGTTGAGGACATGATCCAGCAACACCTTGACCACATACTTCACCACTTGAACACATACTATTCGGACATTTAGGAATATATTTTTTAGATGGATCTTTAGAAAGTTTTCTTGTAATATTTAATAATTCACTATCAACATCAATTAATGGCATTGATTTAGATACACTATCCCCTTGTACTTGTAATCTTTGCCATGGATCCGTTGGATAACAACCTACACAATCCACACGAGGCATATTAATTGAATAAACACCTGGACCTAAACTTTCATTCACTTGTTGTCTGTATGCGTTTATATCATAATCTAAACGGTTAAAACTCATCTATAATATCTATAGATAATTTTTATTTATTTTTTTACTTTATTATACTTTACATTGGACAATAATCTAAATTTAAAGGTGGTGGTACCGGTGTAGGTCTATAACGGATCATTTGACATGGTGCTAAATGACGTGGTGTCGTATCTATTGTTAATCCAGGACCACATATCGTAGGTGGTGTTCTTATATATTGATCTTGCATCGGTAACCATTTACGAGCAGGACATCTTGAATTTTCACGGGTCTGATTTCTTAAATCACTCTCTAAATCAACTAAATTTCCTGATATATTACTTACCGCTGTTCCTCCTACTAAACCTAATTCATGTCTGCATTTTTGACAATTCTCATATTTTAACGGATTTAATATATAGGCTAATGGACCCACACTTTCATTCAATTTTTGACGGGTTTCACACGTATCATATAACATTCTATTTAAGCTCATTTATATTATAAAATTAGATATTTTTATTCAAAATTACTAAAAATAAATAAATTTTTAGTATTTTTTTAACTTCTTCCCCAAAATTTTCCATTATATGAAAATCCACATCTCGTCAAATAATCTAAATTTCTTATCAATTGTCTTGATGGTTGTCCCCCTCTTATCCATGTTGGATCACTTTCCGTCGGTATTAAATGAACCGGTTCTTGTATTGTATCTCTAATACATGGTATTAATGGCGTATATTGTTGTTCAATATATATTCCTGATAAATTATTACAAGGTCTCTTTTGCATTGTACTCTCTCCCGGCATTAATTCAGTCTCTAAACATTTATCTCCAACACCTCTCCCCATATAAGGAACACCCATATAAGGTCTTTCATGTAATTGTTGAATTAAACGGGGATTTGTCATATTTCTCGCATTTCTAAATGAACTATCTACATCTATATTACATCCATTTCTTGATGTCCATCCATACCCATCTCTATACATTATTGTTGGATATTCTAATGAAGTCTCTTCAGGAACTTTGGCACCACAATCACATGAATAAAAATTACCTAATGAATAATCACCAACCTCTCGTGATTGTTGTGTTCTTATAGTTACATAACAATGATCCTCATGCGATCTCGCCCTATTTTGAATATTCCAATTTCCTTTTTGCCAATTCGTACATCCACCTTCCATTATATTATTATAAGATATAATTTTATTCTAAAAATACATCATAATATATTCCACCTCTATTTTTACTACTTCCTCTTAATTGATCCATGTTATTCGCCACACACGCTAATCCATTACCCTCTCTACATGATGGCGGTGTCAAATATAACCATTTCGCAAATTTACTTTGATCATTTGGTATTGTTGTCGCTGGTACCGTATAAAATTGTCTTTGCGAATTTTCCTTCTCCCATACATCATCTAAATCCCTATACAAATTATAATAATATTTATCATCAGTCTCTTCCATTAACTTCTTATTAGGATAATTATTTAATGATGACGCGGATATTCTATTCGGATTTTCTGTATAATCCGTTAATAATGGGTTCATAAATGGATTGTCATTTGTCGGATATACTACCTCCCTTTGTACCTTATACTCATTATCTAATACTTTCATTATCTTATTTGTAAATTTTTCCTTATTTGTATCATTTAACCATATTAAATATGTAAATGATGCCACTATTATTCCTATAAATAAATACAAATAATTCTTCGTTAATAAAAATAATAAAAATCCTATTATTATTCCGGATCTTGTTATCGCATTCCATTTCTCATTTACTGTCATATCCGGTGATGGATATAACTCTGTTAAACGTGACATTTTAAACAATACTGATATATCCTCATACCAAAACTTATCTCTTATTGTTGTCATTTTTTTATCTAATAAATTTTCCATTTAACGTCCTAATATAAATTGATTTTTTTAATTTTACAAAAATTTGATTAAAATTCTTTTTTTTTAACATTCATTATAAAAAAACACGCCATGTCATCTTCATTTAAGTTGGCTCCCGAATACGAATATGAAATGAAGTTGATGTGGCATTCTATTGAATATGAAAAGAAAGTAGTTATCATTGATAACGAACGAGAAACGCTTTATAGTATTCTTGGTAGTTTTGACATTGACAATTACAAAGAAATTGTTTCTTTAATCGTTGAATTGAAGAAATACAGAGATTATTGTAACCAAATGATGACTAAGTATATACGTGAAGAAAAAACCATTGACGGTTGTATTAAGATTTTGGCTACTTTTTATGAAGAACAATTTGAAGGTATTAACTCTCGTATTAAGTCTTTACAACATCGTCTTAAGTTTATTATGAATATGGAATCTGAAAAGATGAAGTATTAAAAATAAATAAAAACTTAATTTTATTTATTTTTTATGGCTTTTTATTGGCACGTTTCTCTTCTAATTTTTTCTTTAAACGATCTCTTGTACTTTTTAAATCCATTGATTTTTTAACATTACCTGGAGAACCACCAGATAACGCATGAGCCGCTTGTTCAAACATTGATTTCTCTTCTTCTGTCATATTTTTCATTAAATCTGATGACATCATAGATTTCATTATATTACTTCCAAATCCATTTAATCCACCTCCCTTTTTTCCTAATTTTTTCATTAACTTTTGAGCTTCTCCAAATAATTCTGTTTCATTAACCTCTCCTGAAGCTACTTTAGATTGAACTTTATCTGTAATCGTTTTTACTAAATTCATTATACCTCCATCTTTACCTTCTTCTAACTTTCCACTCATTAGATTTTTTAACATTTCCTGTGGATTTTCCATATTAATATTAAGTGATTTAGGATCAATTTCAGAAGCTATTTCTTTTGCTAAATTACCAATATTTGAATTTAGTAATTCCGGTAAATCAAAACCACCTAAACCATCTAATAAACCACCACTATCTTCTTCTTCATCATCTAATTCTACATTTGAATCTGGATTTTCATAATCATTTGTTAATTTATCTAAAATATTAATAAATGTTTGTGTTTCAGGTTTTAATGTTGAAAGATCTAATGATTTTTCTTTAAAATGTTGTATTGTATTTGAAAATTCACCTGGACGTTTATGTTCAAATGCAAAAATATACATTGAATGTAAATATTGCCATAATGTTTTACGATCACCTTCTGTAAAACCTTCATCATTCCATATTGTATAAAAATCTATTGAAGGTAAAAGATTAAATTCACGACTAAAAATAATTTCAGATTTTGCCGATAAATCTTCTCCATGTATTTTACATTCTTGCCAATAATGATTTAAATATTTATCTCCACTTACCGGTAACTTATATTCATTTTCTAATTCTTCTTTTAATTGTGGAATTTTTGATTGAAGAGTATTTATTAATAATGTTAGATTTGAATTAAATTTATCAATAGCAGATAATCCTAAAGCCATATTAATTTTTATTGTTATTTTTTTATTAATCAATTAACCGCAAACTTTCTAAAAATATTCTTTTTAGAACTTTTGTTTTTAATTATAATACCTATCCACTAATTTTATTAATACTTGTAAATATGTCCATATATTCTCTTTCTCTGTCATATCTAATGAACACCAATGAGCCTTTAATCTATCCATTATATTATATGCTTCATCTGTATTTACTTCTATACCTAATGCCCCTGAAGAATTTTTAACAGTATCCATCAAATCACTTGAAATAAAAAAATCTTCGTTTTTTTCTTCAATCATTGATTTATAAACATAAACATATCCACGAAAGAATTCAATATTCTTTTTTGGATTTACCGATTTTAGAGTTGAAACTGCTTTCGCCGCTATTTTTAAATCTACATCTTCTGGAAATCTCTCAGTTAATGATTTACTGAGATTTTCAAGTTGTGTGTTAAATGCACCTAAAATTGACATATATAATATTTTCTTTATTTTTTTAAATGTTTTAAACTTATTATTTTATCTTCTCATTAATGGACTTGGTACTAACGGATCCGCCTTTCGCGATGCCATTAATTGTTCATATTTACTATCTACTCCTGAACTTCTTGAACGTCTCCCTCCACCTCCCGCGGAACCTCCTGATGGAGCAACACTTTCACCCGCTCCTAAATAATGAAAACTATGTCCTAATGGATTGGCACCTTCAATAAATGAATAATTATCACTCCATGAACCACCCATTTCCATTGGTAAATAATCCGATATACCCTCTCCCGTACTACTTGACACTAACGGAGCTCCACTTCCAACTAATCCTGACGCAACACCTCCTACCGATCCTACACCTCCCGCTATTGATGGTGGTGTTGCAACACTCTGAACCGCTGAAACTGTATGATTTGAATTTAAAAACATTTGAATTGCAGGTCCTGTTAATAATGGTCTTCCTTTAATATAAATTGTCGGAACACTTGTAATTGCAGGTGGTACATTTGTATTATTATCTACACAAATTTTAACAAAATGTCCTAATTGATCCTTAGAAGCCAATTGTTTCCATAAATTCTGACAGTGAGGACAATGTTTAGAAAAAAATAAAACTGGTTTATCACTCATTTATTATTTTATTATAAATTTATTTTACTTTTCTAAACGACATACCAATAAATTTGATTAACTTTTCTTTAAATAATATTTAAAAAATAAACCCCTATTAAATTATAATGAGTGTGTCAGATTATAACCTTGAAACAGTTTCAGAAATTCCTCATAGAGTTTATTTCAATTTAAATGGAATTTATGTTTCTTTAGCCAATGCTTTAAGACGTAGTATGATGTCTATTATTCCTACCGTATCTTTTGATGATACTTGGTATGAAGAAATACCGGCAAGATCTATTTATATTAAATCTAATACATCGGCTCTTCATAATGAATGGTTCGCACATCGTTTATCTTTAATACCTTTAAATATGTATAAAACAACAAATTTAAAAGTTAAAACAGAATGGAAAACAGATCATCGCGAATATTCCTTTTTAGAACCTGATAAATTACCTATCTTTTCTTTAACTTTTAAAAATAATCATTTAGCTATTCCACGTCGTAATAAAGAAGGACATGTTGAAATCACTACTGATGATATTATTATTGAAAATAAAGATCTTTTTCCTGAATTATCTATTGATAGTTTTATTCCACATGACCTTTTTACTAACGATCCTATCGTTCTTAATCTTCTTAAATTTAATCCTTTAAAAGAAGAAGAAGGTGAAGAAATAGATGTTATTCTTAAACCTGTTATTGGTCTTGGTAAATATAATAGTCGTAATGATCCAACTTCAACCGTTTCTTATAGTTTTACTGTAGATACTGATCGGGAAATTGAAAAAAATTTTCAACAATTTTTAGCTTATCAAAATAAAGAACGTATTGAAAAAGGACTTTCTAATTATACCGATGATGAAGTCATTAAAATTCGTAACTCTTTTGACCGATTAGATAAATATCGCGTCTATAAAAGAACTTCTGATGGTGGTCCAGCACAAATTCAATTATCCGTTGAAGGTAATGGTTTCATTTTACCTCATCAAATTGTTTATGATGGTATTTTAATTCTTCAATTATTAATTAAAGACTTATTAAATTGTATTCATTTGGAAATTAAAGATGAAAATTTAATAATTAAAACAGAAACAGAAAAATTAGAATTCTTAGAAAGTGTTTCTGAAAGAATGGGATATGATTTTCACATCAATTTTGAAAATCATACTATCGGTAATATTATTGCCGATTATTTACGTAGATATTTTGTCAATTCTGATGAATTCGGT
>Ga0172367_10009251_pt1 | contig 10845 bp, 16 predicted proteins | sample Lak10m_FD_114542 | JGI IMG/M metagenome (GOLD analysis project Ga0172367, IMG submission 114542) | Freshwater microbial communities from Kabuno Bay, South-Kivu, Congo - kab_022012_10m | ecosystem: Environmental > Aquatic > Freshwater > Lake | place: Democratic Republic of the Congo: South-Kivu...
ATCAAAATAGGCCAAAATCCGGCATCCTGGGAATCCGGGAAGCTGTCTGCTTCAGGCAAATACCTGTGGCTCTATTGGCGAAGAAGAATATGCTGCGTGTATTAGGTGTTAGTTTCTTTGTATTTTTGGCAGCTTTGCCTTTGGGCTTCTGCCAGCAGAGCGATTGCAGCGAATGCTCTAAGGACGTAGCCCTGTCGAATCCTGCCTTAAAGGAAAAAATAGAGGCAATAGAGAGGCAGGCTGATGAGAGGTTAAAAGATAGCGGGAAAAGTCAGGATTCCTCGATAATTTTATTTATTGATTCGGATTACGGGTTTTCAAACGGCGCAATAGAAGCTCTTGTCAAATTCAAACAGAACAATCCAGGCTGGAGGGTCAAGGTTGTTATCGAACCCGGCAGCAGAAATCTCAAGCAAACGCTGCTTCGGGACCGGGATTATTTCAACAGCGGCTTGGAGTTTGATATTGACCTTAACGCTAGTCTGGCAGGAAAGTTTGGCATTGATAAGACCCCGACCTACGTCGTTTTTCACGAAGGTAGGCATTATAAGACAACAGACCTGTCTGATCTTAACGAAACCACTGCCCAACTTAATAAATGAGATGTTTCTTGATATTGATTGCTCTGTTTATTTATACGCCTTTTGCCTATGGTCAGGGGCTGTTTCGATATGACAGGATCGATTTTTTTAAGGATCCTGATTCGAAGAAAGACACTGTCTCAGAGCAAGCGCAGAGCAGCATTGAGTCCATTGAGAGCGAATGGGCTGAGCCTGTTATCAGTGCTTCAGGCAAGGTGAGTATTTACCTGCCGCCCAAAGAGGTCAGGGATTTCCTTGATACGCCTGATCCTGAAAACGCAAAAGCATATCTGGAATGGAACTTAAACAGGATCAGAAAATTCATCACGGCCCAGGAGATGCTTGCTAAAGAGGCTAAGATACTTGATCAGCCGAGGGGAAGAGATAATTTGACAGATACGGATTCGCAAAAGACAGGTTCGTCGACGAGCGTTGCCGGCGCTGCTCTCCCCCAGGGTGATTACCTGTTTTTCTTTATGTTAAAGGGGTGTCCGGTTTGTCAAAAAGAGGCCCGGGTTGTAGAAAACATCTATCTCACCCATCCGGAAATCAAAGTCCAGGCTTTCGCTGTCGGTTATAGAGATGACGAGCTGAGAGAATACATGTTTCCGGCAATGCAAGATAAGGGGATGAGCAGATTATTTAAGGTCAGTTCTTATCCGGCCATTGTTCTGTTTAACAGCAAAAAAGAAAAGTATTTTATTTCAGGCTATGCGAACAAAGAGAAGATATTAAAATTATTCGGATGAAAAGAGCTCTTCTGACATTGATTTTTGTTTTTATCGCTGTCCGTGTAAGTTGTGCCGATATTTTTACGAAAGACGACTCATCGCCTTACACTATAGAGAGCGCTGTTTCGGAAGACAGGTCCGGATTCTATTATAGGGGAGGCGTTGACTATAATCCTCCGGTTGCGCCGGAAGAGCCTGGTGTGGGCTATTCCATTGTCAGCGGATCAAAAGGATGCAGCGGTTTTGATTTTGCCTCGAGTTTCACGTCTCTTTTCTCCCAGCAGGTCCTGGAAGACTATTTAAAGGGCATATCCAGCGCTGCCTTGGCAGCTGCGCCTATGCTTCTTTTGGAGTATGTTTCACCAACCTTGGCTGATATTGTAAAGCATTTCAACAGCATGACGAATATGAGGCTGGGTTTAAGATACGCCCAGTGCGAGGATATCGAGCAGGCAGCCGGCGGATACATCGACAAGCTAAGGAAAGCAAGCGAAGACGCGTGCGTCAAAGAGAGAGTGGCCCGGGGTTCTGATATTGATTCAGCGCTTAATGCCTGCAAAGGCCAAAGCGATCCGTTTGCGTACCTCAAGAACGCCGACGGCATTCCTCTGTTACGGGGAGGCAAGATAGATGTTATTTCCGATATCTTGAAGAAGATAAATATTCCTCAGGACAGGAAGGATTTTGTCAAATCGGTGGTTGGTGAAACTACGATCACTTCTTTGCAGATCGAGAATCGCAAGGGACAGGAGTCGATCTATAGCGTGAATGAAGATTTCAGAAACGATGCTATGGCGAAACTTGCATCTCTGGTGGAGGGGTATGTGACGTCGAAAAGCGTTCCAGAGGGCGCGTTAAAAGAGATGTCTCTACCGAATAGTCCCATAGTTGACGAGCAGATTAAAGAGATTGCCTTGATGCCAAGGGCCAAGCAGTATATAGCCATATCAAAAATAGCCTCTGATATGGCTTATTTTAAGACCATCGCCAAATACCGCCAAGCTATGGATGATTTACTGGAGGCTATGCGCGTGCCGGGTCTTGATGATGTGCAACGAGGTGTACTCGAGAGAGATTATAACGCTTTAAAAGAAGAATTTGAAAGATTCAAGGAAGAAAGGCTGATCTATAGAGATTATAACGAGACTCTGTCAGGAATCTTATCCGAATCCGAAAAAGAAAAACTCGATATCATCATCAATGATGATGGCACGGATTCGTATTTTAACGATTCTACAGAAAATCAGGATAAAAAAGAGATGTATCTGTCTATTACAGAAGAAAAGGAGTAGTATAGCTTTGCCATTAACCGGAACAAATACAAAATGTCAAAAGTGCGTTGAAAAGTGCAGCAGTGGAAACAGGTAAAAGTCATTATTTGTCCGTTTTTCAAGGACAGACAAAGATAGATGCCAAATGGCAGAATCCTGTCGAACTCAAGCGCAGAGAAACACCCTAGATAAGCAAGGTTAAGCGATATTTTGCAAGAAGAGTAAAACCCACCCTTGCCACGGTGTCATACGACATATTTTAGATGTCAAGTGAACTACTCCCTTCCACACAGGAAAACATTGACAATGATAAAAAAGACAATATAATGGACTTGTATCCAAAATTTTATAAAGTTGGAGGAGCATGATGCTAAAAGACATTTTTTATAGTACAAGCGCACAAAAAGTCCTGGGTTTCCTCTTGTCTAATCCTGAGAAGAGGTTTTATGACAGGGAGGTTTCAAGGCTTACCAAAGTGGGCAGCGCAGCCACCAATTATTCGCTACGTACTTTGATGGCAACAGGTCTTATTGAAAGGGAGAAGAAAGGCAGGATGTTTTTTTATTATGTAACTCTCGATGATCTGCTTATAAGGCAGCTGAAGGTTGCACAGAACATTATTTACATCAGGCCCCTCATTGAAAGACTTAAAGAATTTTGTTTAAAAATAGTCCTTTATGGAAGTTCTGCCACAGGCACCAACCATGCAGAAAGCGACATGGATTTATTCATACTCAGCCGTGAGTCCAAAAAAGTCAAGGATCTGATTTACAAGAGTCCCTTCAGGGAAAAAGTTCAGTATGTCGTTAACAATCCTCAGGAGTTTGCCGGATTAAAAAAAGAAAACGCTGTATTTTATAAACAGGCTTCAGGAGGCATAATTCTTTATGAGGTGAAACAATGACTATTGAATTTCGGAAGGCTATAGAGAGAAAACGGATATTGCCTTTTGCGCAGGGGAAATTGCAGGTGAAGAAAGAGCTCCGGGAGGCAGAAGACGATTTATCCGAAGCCGGTAATAGGTTTGAAAGTGGGAAATACAAATACGCGACAATCACCGGATACTATTCAATGTTTCATTCTGCCAGGGCCCTTATCTATTCAAAGGGGTATCGCGAGAAAAGCCATTACTATCTTCTGGTTGCTTTAAACAGTCTTTTTGTAGATGCGGCTCTTTTTTCCGAGGAATTAACTTCGGAATTCCATGATGCAATGGTACTTCGTGAAGACGCTGACTATCATGGAAACTTTACGAAGGAAGGCGCCGAAGCGGTATTAAAGGCAGCGAAAGAATTCTTAACTACTGCAAAATTAATCCTGAAAAGTAAGTAGTAAGGGTCGGTGGCCGGTTGAAAGGCAAAAATTAAAAGGCATGTATTGCCTGATTAAGCTTAAACCAAGGCTGTCTGAAGACAAAAACTGGCTTTTCTTCAAAAAGAAAAGTTCATAATATATCGCCCCGTAATACAGCTTCGTTGAAAACAAATCGTAGAGCCATATTTCTGCCTTTCTATTGGTCCCTGGGTGGGGGTGGGGTGGAAGAAAACATGCGGTAGCCTTCGGGAGAAGGCTTGGAAAAGGCTACCGCAAGAGCTGACGCGGGAAAAGGGTACAACGCGCTCATAGCTCAACAGGATGCGCGATAAAAGCCGTGCCGGAATTGTCCGCGTAACAAAAAACGATAATAGAATTTTTTAAAGCGAGAGGATGCTTTTACTTGGGCAATTAGGGTACTGAAGGAGAAATGAATATGAATAAAGAGGAAAGAGTACCTTCCAGATTGCCCTATACGATCTTTCTTGATTCCTGTGCTTTTTATCCGCCGCAAAAAGATCAAAAATTAGCGAGGAATAAATTATGGGAGTTTGAGGATAAAGGGCTTATTAAAATAATGGAAATAGCAGAAGCTACTAATGAAGAAATTGAACGGGCACCCAAGAAACTTAGAAAAAGGATAGAGAGGGAGTCCAGAATGATTAATTGCGATTCGATAGAAAGCAGGGAGGACCGAGAAACATTAAGTGAAATAGAGAAACTGCTGTTTTCTAATAAACAAAATTTAGCAGACAACGAAAAGCGGGATGCTAGAAATATATTTTGTGCCAAGAAAATGGGATGCAACTTATTTGTTACAGTTGATCATTGCCATATTCTAAAGAAAGCAGAAATAATTAGGGAAAGATTCGGATTTCGCGTCGTCACGCCAACCCAATGCGTAAAAATAATTTCAGAGGAATTGTAATAAATGACCTGTGCAATCTATATAAGAATATCTACAGGCTAGGGCGATTAGGACGTTGAAGGAATATCAAACTTTAAAGTGAGCGGTTCTATAGTCTATGTTGACTTTTACAATTTCCCTTTCCCTTCTTGATTTTGCAGTTTTTTCTTATGTCCGCGAGTAAGTAGTCCTCCTTTCTTTTTCTTCCGCCAAAAATACTCAACGCTTTAATTTCGTCAACAAAATTCCGGAAATAATTCGTCTCCGGTTTTGTGGGGTGCCTCAAAAGCGGCTTTCGCCCCTTCGGGGAGTCCTCAATTTTTTCCTCAGAATCCAGGAAGGTTCGCTCTCTCCCTTGTCGTTCACTCTCCTTCGGCCAGTTCTTGTTTTATTGACTAAACCGGCGCTTGTGGGGTGCCTCAACGCCTTTAAAGACCTTGAGTTGCCTTTTTTGGCGTAAAAGAAAGGAGGACCACATGCGTCCAAAAGCAAAAAAACAAGAACAAAATCAAGAAAGAAAGGAGGTGAACAAAATGTTCAAAGTATCCAGAATCCATCGTATCGAAGGGAACAATACTCTGAAGGCCTTTGTGGACATCAAAGTCGCAGACAGCGTTTTGATCAAAGGCCTGAGAGTCATGACCGGCAAGGATGACACCTTGTTCGTCGCCATGCCGTCTCAGAAGGCGGAGGATGGCAAGTATTATCCTACCGTTAAGCCTCTTTCCAAAGGGGTGAACCAAGAGCTGCAGGACGCAGTTCTTGCTGCCTATAACGAATAGGCAGTGAAAAAAGCTGCGCTATCGGCTAGACGGGCAAACTAAGAAAACTGATCCCCGGCCAGGGGATCTTTTTTTGCCTGCCACGGCTTTGTCGTTTCCCGATCAGCCTCAACACTTCCCTTTTTGTCGTATCTGTCGTTTTCTTTTCTGGTTTTTCAGGCATAGCTTCGTCTCCTTTCTGTTTGTTTTCGCTTTTCTAACCTTAAGCCCTGATTTTCGTCAATAAAATCACGAAAATAATTCGTCTCCGCTTTTGTGGGGTGCCTCAAAAGCGGCTTTCGCCCCTTCGGGGAGTCCTCAATTTTTTTCGTGACCCAGGAAGGCTCCCGCGCTCCGTCCGTCGCTTGCTCGCCTTCGGGCATACCTGTTTTTTTGACCAAAACCGCCGGTTGTGGTCTGCCTCAACCGGCTTCAGGAGCTTAGGTTAAATGCTTTTCCGCGAAAACAGAAAGGAGACCAAACCATGAAAAACACAAACAAAAAAGAAAACGGACAAAAATTCGACGAAGGGGTATTAAGGGCTGACGGCTGCATGATGAGGCATCAGGCTTCGCGTCAGGCAGAATTCAAGACTTTTGAAGAAGACGGTCCTGAATATTCCTTTGGCAGATCCGCTTACTGGGAAGAACGCAGGCTGCTTAACCGGGTCTGTGAGCTCAAGGCCATGGGCTTTAAGATCAGGCCTGATGAGACTCTGGAAGAGTTTGTCCAGGCGCATGAGGATGAGTTCACAGAGGAGTCGCTATGAAGATATCGGAATTTCCCGAAAGCTTGAGGAAGATCATTTTGTCCAGCGTGGATGAGATGAATTTGGAGCAGGAAGTAACCATGGCGCAGGTGAGTATTTCCTTTTGCGTGGGCCGGGAGATCCACATTGAAAACTGGGAATACAAAGCCAATAGCGCAGAAGGAGGCGTGAAATGTTAACAGCAGGCGAATTGCGGCAATTCACAGGCACAACGCAATGGTTTAAGCACTTGAGTGGCTATCTTTATACGGACGGCGTGCAATATGTGGCTGAACAAGGCGGCGCCTACTGGCTTTTGGACAAGATCCTGTTCATAACCCGGGCAAAGGCGAAGTTGCAGGAGTTCGGGGTCTGGAAACTGTCCGTGCGCGAAGACCGTACGGCTCAGCTTGTCTGCGAAGACGGCAATTATAACAAGCTCTACGATGAAAAGATCGAATGGACGGATTTCCCGCTCAAAAAAGTTGAGCTGTGGTTTGAAAACGGCGTCCTGATACTGCCGGGCGAGCACTAATCAAGGAAAGGAGGTGAATATCATGCAATTAAACGATCTGAACGGAAAAGCCACCATCAAAGTCGCAGGAGAGGAGGTCAGCGTCAATGCTTCTGATTCTGTCAAGGACACCCTAAAAAGGCTCCTTGAGGAAAAGGGCATCGATTCTTTCACTATCCTGGTTGACGGCGATGAGGTGGCGTCAACGAATGATCTGCCTGAGACGTTTGCGGATCACGAAATCGAGGTACAAAGATACGTCAAGGCAGGCTAAGAAAGGAGAAAAAGGCGGGAAAGAGGGGAGCGATTCCCCTCTTTCCCTATTTTTAGAGGTCAAAATGATTGATGAGAAACTAATTCACAACGCAAAGCCTGCGTCCAAGGTCATAGAAGAGATTGACGACTCCTGGCGCCAATACGTTGAGAACCTGAAATGCCAGACGTTCAAACTCCCCTTTCAGGGAGACTATAGGTGTCGTGTCAAAAACGACTTTTTCCACGTTGAAGCCTACGCGGGCCCTCTTGTGATCGATAAGCTCTGCGATGGCCGTGACACTTATCTGCTCAAGACCTCTATCAAGCATGAGTTTTTTACGCTCTATGGCGAATATGACCAGACCGGGGACTTTTGCGACTTTGTGTCGGAGCCGGAGATTGGCTGCCATTATCTTGCCATGAGCAATATGGACGCCGGCCGCAAGATATGCACAGGGGAGCTCCAGATCAACAACGCAAGCCTCAATTCCCTTGAAGCGCTCAAGGCTATAGCGCTTGAAGTCGTCAAGTCTTTCAGACTCATTAACCTGACGTCGCTGGGCACCGTGATATTGCCTGAAGAGCATTCTGCTCTCAGGGATATCTTATCGGATAAGTCCAAGGGTACGGACATGAAGACCAAGAGTCTCATAGATGCCGGATTAATCGAACCATTATTAAAATAGGAGAAGAAACGATGCCAGAGGGAACTATTTACAGCCGTCAGGAGTTGATCGAAGAATTGGACATACCGGAAATCGCCACAGTCATAGGATGTGGTGGCACGGGGTTCTGGACTGCGGTGTTTCTGGCGATGAGCGGGGTTGAAGAACTGGTCCTGATTGACCGTGACATCATCGAGATATCCAATTTGAACAGACTGCTCTTAGAAGAGCGGCACGTGGGAAAGAAAAAGATCGAGGTCTTAAAAGAGGTTCTTTCAGGCATCAGGAAATCCATGCGGATCGAAACCCACGATATGCGCATCGAAAAACCTTTGGACTGTCAGGTCTTGCGCGGCAAGATATTCTGTTGCACGGACAACTTGAAAAGCCAGCAGCTCATCTGCGCTTACTGTAAGAAGAACGACTTAACCTATCAGAGAATAGGCTATGACGGCACGATCTTGAACGTTTCCAGGGCCTTTCCACTGTCCTTTAAAGAGGCAGAAGAACAACAAGGTTATACGTTTACCCCTTCATGGGTTGTTCCTGCTGCATTGGCAGCCGCTGCCGGCGTTGCTTCGGTCTTGTATAAGCGGCTATCTTTGATGGAAGACCTAGGCAAGCTGCACATACAGCACTCTTCATTCGTCCCTGAGAAAATCTTGGATGAAGCCAGGCAGGAGCATGAAGACTACATCACGGACCACATTGATGATTATCTTCCCGGCGGTTACGGTTATTGCGACGATTGCAGCCACTGCGATGACTGCAACAGGGTGGATCCGGAAGACCACTGCTCAGAGTGCGACAAGGAATATACCCAGGCTGATCTTGAGGAAAAGATCGCCGAAGAGAAAGAAGAATGGCTGAAAGAAACGATTGAGGAGATTAAATCAGGCGAGGTATCCAGCGAAGAGTTAAAAGAAGCCTTAAAACAATGGCTAAAAACCTCTAACAGGAGGTCCAAAAATGGATAACATCCAAAACAGCGCCAGCAATATCCTGAATGTCAGCGTTAAGAATTATACGGATTGCGGCTGGTGCTCGGATAAGGCCAAAGAAGAAATCCTGAATATCCCTTGGTCCATCTGGAGCCTGTGGCTGTTTATCTCTCAAAGGATGGGTAAAAAAGAGTGGGGAGCGATCTTTTGGGTCAAGGATAATATTGTAACCGGCTTTAAGATTCCCAAACAGGAAGTCAATGCGGTTGAGTGCGCATTCAAGGAAGAACTGGGCGGGGACGGAATTATCCATTCCCATCATGATATGGGCGCTTTTCATTCGAGCCAGGATGACGCCCATGCGCGCAATCTTTATCAGTATTCAATAGTCCTTTCCAATTCCGATGGAAGCATCTGTACAAAAAAACTCAAGTTGCCCTGCGGTTCTTTCGGCTACATGCAGGTACGGCTCGGCATCATTGATCTGCCGGAAATTGATTTGGCAAAAATCGGCGAGAAAAAGAGGGAACCGGCACCGGAGCAACCCGGAGAGGAATTATTCCAGGAGGCCCGGTGCGACGAGCTGCAAATGCAGTGCGAAGAATGTGCGAGGATCGATTGTTATGGTTGCGAGATTTTTATTGCTATGCAGAAAATGGAGGCCGGAATGTTTGGGTCTTGATTTTTTAGGGTTCAAGAGAAAAAGACGAGGAGAGCCGCGGTGGCAATATGGTCATTGTTGGTTCCACGGATGCCGTCAAATTCATGGCGAAGGATGGTTTTATATTTGTATGGCCCCGCGTGATACTGACGATGCGTCAAAAATGTCCCATGATGAGTTTGCTTCATTTTTTATGATGATGTCGCAGGGGGCATTTTAAACGGCCTTTCCCGTCGGGAAGAAAGGAGTATTTGGAAAATCGGCCAAAAATGGGCCCTTGATTTCTTTTGAGAAATATGTTATCCGTTATTCATCATGGAGAAAGTTTTCATTTTTGATGAAGACATCAAGACGAGATCTTTCCTTTATGAGCTGATTTCGGAGCTGGGTTGGGGCGTGCATACGGCAGCTTCCGGCTCTGTGATCCTTGATCTGTTGAAGAACGAACGTCCCGCCCTGATCATTCTCGCCGAGCAGGAGGGGGAATTTTGCGGTTTTTCCCTCGTCAAAAAGATCCGCGTATTCGATAAAGACGTAAAGATCATCGTCTTGTTCAATTCCGCCTCCGGTTCTTGCCAGGACCCCGGCTTAGTCTCGAGAGAAGCAGATATCAGCGCCTACCTCCCGAAGGATTTTCAGGATCCGCATATCATCAAGGAAATTATTTCTGTTTTGAATCAACAAATCTATGTTAAGCCCGAAGGCATGACAATCCGCGGGAATATCCTCATTGTCGATGATGAGATGGAAGGCAGGGAGACAGTGGCCAATTTCTTGCGCAGGAGGGGCTTTGGCGCCGATGCCGCCTTAAGCGGTGAAGAGTGCATTGAAAAGATTAAACAGAAACCCTTTGATCTTATTCTCCTTGATATCTCATTGGCGGGCATGGACGGCCTGCTGACTCTTAAACGGATCAGGGAAATCAACCCCCATATCAAGGTCATCATGAGCACGGGGCTTGCCAACCCCGAAGTCATCGAGCAAGCGAAATCCTTGGGGGCCGATGATTATCTGGTGAAGCCTTTTAATTTCGGCAGTCTCGAAGCATCTCTGGTTGCTTTATTGATCAGCAAAAAAAAGGCATAAAAATGATAATGTGTTGCATAATCCGGCAAGGCTGAAAGAAGGTTGTTTCCGTCTCTCCAGCGAACGCAGGTATTCTGAATAAATATAAGCCTCTGCTGCGGTTATCGGCAGAGGCTTAATATTTCAGGGTTAGAAATGCGCATGGTATTGGGGGTTGAAGTACTGCGTTTCTGGTTTTTGAATAGAGTAGAATGTGCAAGCCAAAAGAGTATTAATACCCATGGCTTTCTGCATTCGTGTGTTATATATTTATGCTGGATGAAGGCAGGTTGTTGAAGGTGAAAAACAGTGGTGTTGCTGTAATACATTGGTAAGAAAAAGGTTATGGCTCTGAATAAATAAGTAATAAATTGAGTCAACGGTCTGGATCAACAAAGGAAATGGCCGGTGTTGTCAAGTGCAAAGCAAAA
>Ga0172367_10009254_pt1 | contig 10843 bp, 11 predicted proteins | sample Lak10m_FD_114542 | JGI IMG/M metagenome (GOLD analysis project Ga0172367, IMG submission 114542) | Freshwater microbial communities from Kabuno Bay, South-Kivu, Congo - kab_022012_10m | ecosystem: Environmental > Aquatic > Freshwater > Lake | place: Democratic Republic of the Congo: South-Kivu...
TACATTACGAGAAAATGGAGTATGCCCATCCAAAATTGGGGAGAAGCTATGGCCCACTTTTTGATAAAATTTGAGGGTAGAATTTAAGTGCCTATTTTTGAATTTACACACTTAAAAATCCAGAGCCTTTTGATGAGATGCAAGTAATTCTTTTAACCCATAAAATTTCTTACTTAACCTAATAATATCTATCACTATATCACGAATACCGCGGTTTTTCCAGGATAATTGCTTTAACTTTTTTGATGTAAAACTATTCCATTCACTACGACTTACTGATTGTTTGATATCATACATATATTTGAAATGAGGTGTATTTATAGAAAAATGCATTGGATGGATAAGTATGGCTTTAGTTTTGTTGTTTTTAATTTTCTTCTCTAATTCTTCTGCTATTTCAAGAGGGTAGTTACGCCATAAATATCCTCCATCTTCCATAAAAATAGGTAACTCAATTAAGCCAAAACGGTTTTTAAAAGATGGAATTATTTCTAAATCTGTACAAACATTGGATGATAGCAACATTCCTGCATCTACCATGGCCTGATTTGATAGATTACAATTAGCAAACCTATGACACCGAAATGCTGGAATGTTATGAGGTAAATCCATAACGTGCTTTACTACTTCTGTAATTGTTGATCCATGTGAAGAATCTTGTGCAAAATATGGATGCAGACCTACCTCTAAATCATTTATTACACTTTTTATTACCTGCGAATTGTGGGTGGTAAAAATAGTTGGCTTGATACCTTGCTTGTAAAAAAAGTCTAATGTTTGCTCAATTGCAGCCTCACAAGCCCAATCAAGGTCAATAGTAACTATTAACTCACTCACAGTTTTATCTCATGAAATTTTCTGAATCTTTCTTCGTTAATATCATGTCTTGCAAATAACTCAGACATTGAAGCATAAGAACGTAAATCTTCCGTACGTTGACTAGTAGACCATGTATCATTATCTCTGATATATTGAGCATTACCATAAGATAGAATATTGAATAAAGATGCATTCATTTCTTTAGTATCTTTAAAGTGCAAACGTGCATTTTTTCCTTGTAGAGCATCTTGTGTACGTTCTTTGAATCTATTATATATTTCAGCCGTAATTGAGTGAATATTATCTTTTTCCGGATCATCATAAGACATATATTGATAAAATTTCCAACAAGATAACTCTCCTCCAGCATCTTCGAGCGAATTAACAATATCATTAACCTGGGTAGGTAATAGTTCGTGGTTTTTAGTGCTGATCACACTATGAAATTTAACCTCAATACCAGCTTTAGACAAAAATGAACATCCTTTCATTACATTATTGTAATAGTCTTTATACCGACCAAAATTCCTACCAATATTAGTTAAAAAACTATCATCTGTACTATCAATCGTTATAGCAACAGTATCAATTACCCCCGTCATTTCATTTACAACTTCTTCACTCAAATATGTTCCATTCGTGTAAAGTTCCATAGCTAGATTTTGTTTATAATCATTTGAACGAAATTTACGGATATGACGTAATAGCTCTATACATTCTTTAGGTGGATGTTTGCCAAAAATAATCACCTCACCACCAGATAAAGTAAGACGGCGGAATCCAAGATTTTGATATAAATGAGTAACTAATTCCTTTTTTGATTCCAAGTCAAGTTCAGCTTTTAATTGATGTGGTGCATCTTCAAGTACGCAATAGCTGCATCTTAAATTACAGCGATTTGTTACCATCCAATACCCTTTATAATATGAATTTGCCATTTTATAACTCTTGTATTTGTTTTGAAGAATGAATATCAGTCTCATTTTGAACAAGATGACCATCAAAATACCTTAAATATTCTAAATCATATTTTCCATCACCTAGTGCTTGTATATTACCTTTCCAATTAATATGATCTAGAAGTCTACATATTGCACGTAGTTTAGAAGACTGCCAGTTGGAAATAAAAATTTTGTCCTGATATGTTTCAATATTCATTCCAGGAATAAGATCATTTATTATAGATGAGGTAGAAATTTGAATTACCTGATCATTAACTGTTATTTTTTCATATTCAGATACTACATCCATAATCGTCTCTATTTCTTCTTTTAGAAGTGGATTTATAAATAATATATTACCTTTCCAATCTGTAATTACAGCTCCACTATAAGATATAATCCAATCAACTTCTAAATTATAATTTTTTATTGCCATCAGTAAGTCTTCTGTAGAGCGTGCACTACAGATTACTCTAGGTCTAAACTGCTTAAAGTTTTTAATATAATAAATAGTTCTATTATGACAGGTTTTATGAAAAAGTGTACCGTCATAATCACTCACAATTAAAGTTTTGCTATTGCAGATTTTTGCAGTTATCAGCTTTCCAAGCCTTTTATCATCATATAAATTTCCTATTTCAGTTGCCATTGATGATAGTTTAGGAAAATCCAACAATACTTCATCAATAGCGTATAAGGCCTCATTATTATCAAGTGTAAACTTGATATAAGGTAAATTTTTTAGAAAATCATATACAGCATTATTCCTCAAGCGAGTAATATTAGGTATACCGGATGCTAGAGTTTCAAAAATTGATCGGCCAAATGTCTCACAATTTGAAGTTGAAATATGTATATGACAATCTGCTATCATACTACTTAATTTATCAGGAGATACGTAACCTGTTAATTCTATATTTTCACTAAGATCTAACTCCTTTATTTTATCCTTAACTTGTTTGTAATATTGCTGATTTTGAATAGATCCGATAATACGTAATACTGATTTAGGGTATTTATTTTGTAAATGCGAAAATAAATCTATTAATTCTAAAGTATTTTTTTGTGGTTTTATACTTCCTATACTACAGAAAGTAGGAGTATTTTTTCCTAGGATACGAGATATAGGTTTAAATAAACCCGTATCTACACCTCTTGGTATAACATGAATTTTATCCTCTGAAACACAGTAATATTCTATTAATTGCTTTTTTTCAAAATAGCTTGGAGTTATTATATTTTTTGTACGTGATAATGCTATCTTTTCCATTTCAGTATACTTAGGCGGGACTGTTTCCCCAGAAATTTTATAGGATGGAGTAAGAAACATAGGAAACGTCCAGGTTTCTATATTATCTTCTATTAGGCACTCAAACTGCATTGATATATGAGCAAAAATTATACAGGTAAATTCTCTTGCTACGGAATTTACCTGTTCGGCAATAAATTCAGCGTTTGCAATTCGTCTTTCAAATCTATTATCTAAATTTACTGGATATTTGAAATGCCATGTATTATTTGAGTGCTGTTTGTTTTCATCAAATTGCATAATACTTAGGCTCTTACCAAAGCTCCGCTTTAATGTTTCTACTAAGCGCGCACCTCCATCTCTTTGTATATCATCTGGATTATATTTTTCGGTAACAAGTAGTATTTTCATTTAAATATTTCCAAATAATTTCTCATAGCCTGTGAAAATTTTATTCCAGTCAAAATTAGTTTGAATTTTCATTTTAGCAACAGGTTTTTTTACTATATGTGTAATACGTTTAGCAATTTCTTGTGCTTCATCAGTTAGGTTAATTAATAGACCATGAGGAGGATACACAATTTCTGGTAATGCCCCACTTTTTCCTGCAATAACAAAAGTTCCAGCTGATAACGCTTCCAGGATTGAACGTCCCATTCCTTCTGAGTGAATATAAGAACCACCTTCAACTTTTGTTACTTCGTCTTTACTAAGCTGCATATAAATATCTGAATTGAAAATTTCTTGAAATACCTGTGTGTTATCTAATACACCTAAGAACTCAACAACTGAGTTTAAGTTATGTTCCTGAACTTGCTTTTTTATTTTAGTAAACAAGGGCCCATCCCCTGCTAATTTAACTTTAAACTTTAATCCACACAGGACCAATTCATTAATTACTGATATCATTAATGAATAATTTTTATAAGGAACAAAACGTGCAGCACAAAAAATAGTAACTAAATCATTTTTTTGGTGCTTAATATTTTTAAAACCAGAAACGTCTACTCCTCCAACAAATCGTTTAAAAGGGATTTTGATTCCAATGCATTTAAGCCTTTTTTCAGTATATAATGAGTTGGTAATTAATATATTAATATTATCATTTATTGTTCTAACCCAATATAACTGGCGTGCTTTATGACTAAAGCAATTATTCTCAACCAATGGAGCTTTTAATATCTCGTTACCGCCTGTTCGATAAAAGAATTTTGCCCTTGGAAATATATTACGGATTTTTCCAAAGTCTTCAATCCATCTACCACTATTAAAGAATATAATATCTGGATTTGTATCTTTACCTAATTCATCAATATTTATTTTAATGCTTTTATGATTTGATATTAAACTATCACTTGCATCCTGATTTTTTGTAACAATTCCTAAAAGAGTGAAATTCTGATTATTCCTAAAATATTTAATAAAATATTTTGCATGTATCTCCATTCCACCAATTAATGGAGGAAGTCGATCTGCAAAAAATAAAATGCTTTTTTTGATATACATCTACAATATTTTCTCTAGTATTTTTACTATACGTTCAGAAGCATAACCATCTCCATATGAAAAACGTATTTTTGACATCTTTGATAATAAAATAGGATCTTCCAATAACATTCTAGAATGTTTAAAAATATTTTCTGTATTAGTGCCAACTAAAATCCCTGTACCTTTTTCTATAAGTTCAGTTCTTTCTGTCACGTTTCTTGCGATAAGAACCGGCTTACCCAAAAATGTCGATTCTTCTTGGATGCCACCAGAGTCAGTTATTATAAAAATACATTGAGTTAAAAGTTTTACAAATTCAGCGTGATCTAAAGCTGCTAATAGTTTTATATTACTTATTCCAGACAATATTTCTTTTACTTTATTATGTACTGAAGGATTAGGATGGAGACAAAAGTTGATTCTAACATCAGGAAAATTCCTAGCTATATTTTTTAAAGCATTGCAAATGTTTATCAATGGTTCACCATGATTTTCTCTTCGGTGAAGAGTTACGACTATACTTTTGTTTGATAAATCGAAATTAGATTTTATATTTTCACTAATAACCTTTATTGCATCAATTGAAGTATTACCTACAACCCAAATTTTATCATCATTTACTCCTTCATTAATAAGGCAAGTTTTTGCTTTTTCTGTTGGAACAAAAAAATAATTACTGATTTTATCAATAATTATTCTGTGTGCTTCTTCCGGCCATGGAGAATATAAATTACCACTACGTAATCCCGCCTCGACGTGCGCAACTTTAATTTTAGCATAAAAACCGGCTAGTGCTGCTACTAATCCTGTAGTAGTATCACCTTGGACAATTATTAAATCTGGTTTTGTTACTCCTAGTAGGTTATTAAATTGTAATAACATATAGGCAAAGCTCTCAGATAAAGAAGCATTTTTCTTATAAGGCCTGAATTGATAATCAACCTTTATATTATTACTGGTAAACAATGAATCAACTAGTGATATATGTTGCCTTGTAATACATATTTTATTTCTCAAAAATCTACTGTCATTTAGTTTTATAGCGAGTGGAATCAGTTTTATTGCTTCTGGTCTTGTACCAATTACTGTTAGAATGTTCTTCATTTGCATCTACCAGTAAAATCAAGATATACAATATTAGCTGGAAGTTTTGCAGATATATTTATAAATTGATCATGAGCAACTAAAGTAATAACCATTTCTATTTTATCAATTACTTCTTCCAGTAAGTAGGAATTTTTTACATAAGGATCAATCCTTAAAACATGAAATTTTTCTTCAAGTAACTCAACAATTTTGATAGCGGGAGAATTTCTGATATCAAAGACGTTAGGTTTATAAGTTAAACCTAAACATGCGATAGTTTGTATATCTTTTTGTTTTGCTATAGTTATTATCTTTTTGATAATCCAGTCACTTTTTGTATCGTTAACTTTACGTGCAGTTGTAATCAAACTGGATTCGTTTGGAGCTGAAAAAATTAAAAAATGTGGATCAACTGCTATACAATGTCCTCCAACTCCTATACCTGGTTCTAGTATATTAACTCTAGGATGTTCATTAGCTAATTTAATTAATAGACTTATATCTATATTTAATATATCTGCAATTATCGAAAGCTCATTAGCATATGCAATATTAATATCTCTATATGTATTTTCGGTGAGTTTTATTGCTTCCGCAGTTTTGGCATCGGTAATTGATATTTTACCGGATGAAAATGTTTTATAAAATTCAACAGCACATAGAGTTGATTCTTTATCTATACCTCCAATTACTCCGTTATTATGCTTTAATTCATAAATAATATTTCCAGGTAATATTCGTTCTGGACAATAAGCAACGCGTACATCAGTACAAGCAGATCTAAGCCTACTTGTTATACCTTCAGTTGTACCAATAGGACATGTTGATTCAATTAGTATTAAATTCCCGGGTTTTATATAAGGAATTATTGAATCTATAGCATTCTCTACATAAGAAATATTTGGTTCAAATTTACTATTTAGTGGGGTTGGTACCGTAATTACATATATTTCTGCAAGGGTAATATTTGTAGAAAATTTTATAGAATTATTTGCAATAACCTTATTTAGTAAATCTTGTAGCTCTGGCTCTGCATTTAAATAATCTGAAGATCTTATATTATTAATAACATTCTCGTCTATATCAACACCAAACACTGAATAACCAGAATTTGCTAAAACACACGCAGTTGGTAGTCCTACATATCCTAATCCTACTACACATACAGAATCTTTATACATAATTACAATTATCTATAGTTTTAAGTCAAAGATGATAATAAAGTTCATATTTGACCTTATATTTATTTTATAACATGATCCATCTTTTTAATTGGTACCATATCATGACTTAGTATTATCTTTCCAACTTTTTCTTGTTGATAAGGATGCAATTATACTGGACTGTTTTTTCAAGATCTAAATAAGCAGTTTCCATACTTTTTAGTCGTATCCATTCTGTAATCATACCAAGTACACTTACTTAATAAAATTAATGAATTTAAAAAACTGGAAATAGAAATATTTAACTCACCTTAGGCAAAATTACCAAAATATGGATAAATGCAGTAAAAGTAAGAGAGATAGAAATAAAAAATAAGCATGAGCAAGAAGATATTGGACATATATTCAGACTATTTAATTTGTTAAAATAAATATGCAACAGTTATCAGTTTATCAGATTTATTATCTGGGGATATAAGTCATGACAAGATTAAAAAATATCTTAATTCTGAGGGTTTTGGATTAAAAAAATTATGGGAGTATATCAAACCACAAATTAGGAAATATGAGCGCCAAGCCTGAGGAGTGCTGATATTAGATGATGCGATAGAAGAGAAGGCGTATACAGATAAAAATGAAGTAGTTGCCTGGAATTGCTCTCATGCTAAAAGCAGATATCCAAAAGGGATAAGCATCTTGTCGTGCTTGGTTTCGTATGGTGAGGTAGTACTGACTTTTGGGTATGAAATCATTCGTAAGGATGTCAGTTTTTCCGATATTGAGGCTAGAAAAGTAAAGCATAAATCTAGCATTCGCAAAAACCGACATTTTTGTGGACTAATAGAGCAATCTATAGATAACAAAGTTCTGTTTGATCATATTTTATCAGATAACTTGTTTAGTTCTAAACAAAGAATGTAGAATTTATAGAATTGCTCGGTAAGAAATTTATTATTGGCATTAAATCAAACAGAATTATTGCATTAATAAAAAACTAGGTAAGTTTCAACAAATCTCATCACTAAATATGCAGGATGGAGTATTAAGAGATGTATGTGATACATATTCCAGGACAGATAGGGATTTAGTAGTTATTTCTGGGATGAGCATGGTTTCAAGGCAGAACAAGAGGATTACGGTTATGAATTATTCACCAGATTTGAACTATACCAATCAGGTCTTGAAGTACTTGGAGAAATAAATATTGATGCTGGTTTTCTAGCGTCCCCTTCAGAGATATAAAATACGAAGTTAATTGATATGTATCTCATTCAACTATTGAAACTTCTTGAGAAAAGAGCTGCAGTTCTGAAGATGCTGACGAACTTATAGATCTATGGTCTAGTGGTGGTTTATGCTCTATGTAACATAGATTGAGATTGCTGACATCCTTGGATTTTATGATTCAATTACATTTTGTAATAAATAATTTTATAGGCTATAATGATTAGAATTGCTGTAAATCTTATACAGCTAAAACAGATACTTATAGATAGGTATATACATGGAAAATGATGATACTCACTTATTAGACAAAACTTATATTCCATATCAGGAAAAGAGATCTACCTTAAGTTCTGATCTAGCTTTAAGGTTATTATCAGAATTAGGAAAAAGTTGGATTATTAATGTTGATGGTCAATTATATAAAGAATATTTTATATAAAGAATATTTTTTATATAAAGAATATTATTTTGATAATTTTATTGATGCAATCAAATTTGCTAACGAAGTAGCTGAGATAGCGGAACTGCAGAACCATCACCCTGACCTAGAAATTTCTTGGGGGAAATGTAAAGTTAAAATATGGACCCATAGTATTAACGGTCTAACCGAAAATGACTTTATCCTGGCAGCAAAGATTAACAGCTTATTAGCATAAGTATGAAGTTAATAAACTTTGTAATATTGTAATAATGTCCTTTTTTTATGCTTTACAGGTAGGGTTTATACTTAAATAAATAAGTGTATAGCTTATCATAATTATTAAAATAATAGTTATGCTAATTTTTTTATGTGCTTTATCAAACTAACAATTGCATAAAATAATGGAGTGCTACATATTGCAAAGAATAGTTTGTATAAATAGCTATTAATTATAAGTGTGCTCATTTTATCGATTGGTAGTGCACCAAAAAGACTCATAAAGCTAATCACAATGGTTGTATCTACTAATAATGAGATGGCAGTACTACTGTTATTTCTTAACCATAAATACTTACCTTTGGTTATTTTGCGTATCCATAAATAAATATTAATATCAATTAGCTGAGCGGTATAACAGGCGATAATGGAGCCAACAAATGCTACACTATATAACCCAAATACTTTATGAAAAATTATATCGTCAATTTTGGACCATTCAGTGGCAGTGAGTGAATCCATAATTGCTATTAATATCGCTACCATTATATTCATTGTTAATGCAAGCTTGACACAAAAGTTAGCTTTATTTTTACCATAAAACTCAGCTATTAAATCTGTCAGTAAAAAAGTTAGAGGGTATGTTATGGCTCCCACTGACAGTTCAAAAGTATGAAAAGGTAATATTGGTAAAACAACAAATTTTTGATATACCATATTACCCATAACAATAAGTACCGCAAATAATACGCATATTGTTGTATAAATTTTATCATCCATGTTTAAGTTTTTTATCCTCTTTGAAATAGTATGTTTTTTGGGGCATGCATAGTAATGTAATTTTTTAATATAAGTCAATATTTCGATTTTTATAATATTGGGAAGCATTTTCAAAAGCTAAATAGAAAATATAGTTCAAAATAATACTAATAATATACACTTTTACAACATGGCTATCTATGCTATAAACCTTTACAATACTAAAACTTTCTAAATATTACTGTGTTTAAGTTAAAAATTGACATTATAAATTCCTGTATAAAACAAAATAAGGATATTATTATAAAATCTCATGTCTAATAATCGTTGACAGATATCTGCCTAATATTGATCTTAAGACGCTTAAACCTAATATTATATAAACAGATATTACAAGAGGTAGGAATTTAGTAATAATAGATAGTAGGACAGAAGAAAGTTCTAGTTATGGCAGTAATATGTAATAAGGGATTAATTCGTTATATCAAACTAAGAAAAAGTCTTCATTCCCTTAGTAATATGGTAATAATAAAATATTAGTTAGATAAATAATACTATGATTAACAATATAAATAAAATTACCAGGCTTAAGCTTACTAATAGTATGCTTGAGAGTAGTATTTTCGATCAATTGGTATTTAACACAAGTGTAAATAAAGTATTTATCTTTATCGTAAATTTAACTAGCCATATAAATAATATATCCACGTACTGGGAATACCTTTCGAGTCAAGAGAAAACAAAGGCAAACAACTATCATACTGAATATTTAAGTAACAAATACATTATGTCACATGGTATTTTAAGGTATATTTTGAGTTTCTACACAAAACACCATCCTCAAAAAATCGAATTTAATTATAATGAATATGGAAAACCTTTTTTAAAAAATAGTAATATCCAATTTAATATGTCTCATTCCCATAACATGGTAAGTTATATTATAGCTTTAAACTGTAGGGTGGGTATCGATATAGAGTTACATGATAAAAATCTAAACATTGAAGAGCTTGCTGGTTTTGTACTAACCCTAGATGAATACAAATATTTATCCAGTCTTAAACCTCGAGATAAACTTAGCTTTTTTTATAATTTCTGGACCAAAAAGGAAGCTTTAGTAAAGGCTATTGGTCAAGGATTATCTTATTCTATTAATACCATAGAAGTTATGGGTTTATTACCTGGTAAAAGCATTCTGCTTAATGATATGAATAATGAACTAAGTCAACAATGGTATTGCTATGAAATAGAAGTCCCTGAAAATTACTCCGGAGCTATTGGAATAGAGAATAAAATAGATGAAATAGTTTATCTAGAAATGAACAATCAACAAAATAATTTTTGATAATATAGGATTATAATGACTAAATTAGAGTCTCAGCAGAGAATAATTGGATTCTTAAATGAAGAATTTGCTAAAATAAAACAGTGGCAGCAAACCAATCAAAAAGTTAAAGTGAAAGCAGTAGAAAAA
>Ga0172367_10009255_pt1 | contig 10843 bp, 10 predicted proteins | sample Lak10m_FD_114542 | JGI IMG/M metagenome (GOLD analysis project Ga0172367, IMG submission 114542) | Freshwater microbial communities from Kabuno Bay, South-Kivu, Congo - kab_022012_10m | ecosystem: Environmental > Aquatic > Freshwater > Lake | place: Democratic Republic of the Congo: South-Kivu...
CAGGCTTCGGGTGAATTCGACCGCGGCGACACGGTGCGCGTGCTTGACGAAGGGGGGCGCGAATTGGCGCGCGGCATCACCTCCTATTCCTGCACCGACCTCACCCGCCTGCGCGGGCGTCACTCCGATGACATCGAGCCGCTGCTTGGCTACGACTACGGCGACGAGGTGATTCATCGCAATGACCTTGTGTTGTTATAAAACGCGACCGCCTTTTTGAACCATCCGAGCAATAAACCGACCTGGCAAACCCAATGCCCAACCACAGAGGCACAGAGACGCTGAGAAAACCAATTAAAAACTCCGTGTCTCCGCGTCTCAGTGGTTCAAAAAATGGATTTAGAAACTGTTTGAAAAGTCAGAAACTCACCACAGATGAACACAGATGAAAAAGATTTTTGTATTCGACGCAAAAATCAGTGTTTATCTTGTTTATCTGTGGTTAAAACAGGTTTTTAGACACTCTCTTAATTGTTTTCTTGCAACAACGACCTGAGAAGGAAAATTTATCATGCTGCTTGAAATGGGACAAAAAGCCAAACGCGCGGCGCGGATTCTTGCCCGCTTGAGTACCGCTCAAAAAAACGCCGTCCTGCATCTCATGGCAGACGCCCTGCTTGCCGACCAAAGCGCCATCCTCACCGCCAACGCGCTGGATGTGGAAGCGGGCAAGGCAAATGGGCTGAGCGCTTCGCTAATTGACCGCCTGCTGTTGAACGAGTCGCGGCTGGCGGGGATTGCCGACGGCTTGCGTCAGGTGGCGACCCTGCCCGACCCCGTCGGCGAGAGGTTCGACGAATCGACTCAGCCCAACGGGTTGAAAATCCGCAAGCAGCGCGTGCCGCTGGGCGTGTTGGGCGTGATTTACGAAGCCCGTCCCAACGTCACCGTGGATGTGGCAGGGCTGGCGCTCAAAAGCGGCAACGCGGTCATCTTGCGCGGCGGCAGTGAAACGCTCCACTCAAACCGCGCCCTCGTCCGTTCGCTGCAACGGGCGCTGACTCAGGGCGGAATCTCCAACAACGTCATCCAATTCATCGACAGTCCCGACCGCTCCCAAGTGCTGGAACTTCTGCAACTCAAAGATTACGTGGATATGATTATCCCGCGCGGCGGGGCGGGCTTGCACGAATTTTGCCGCGAGAACAGCCGCATCCCCGTCATCACGGGCGGCATCGGGATTTGCCACCTGTTTGTGGACGAGACCGCCGACCTGAGCGCCGCGCTGGAGATTATTCACAACGCCAAGACTCAACGTCCCAGCGTCTGCAATGCGCTCGACACCGTGCTGGTTCATCGCGCTGTGGCGGCAGATTTTCTGCCCCGTGTGGTGGAACACCTCGCGCCCGCGGGGGTCACCTTCCGCGCCGAACCTGTCGCAGCAGGCTTGCTAAATCACGCCGCTGTTTTTCCTGCGGGAGAGAAAGACTTCGACACCGAATGGCTCTCGCTTGTGCTGGGACTCAAAGTGGTGGATGGGCTTGACGAGGCGATGGAACACATCGCCGCCCACAGCACCGCGCACTCCGACGGCATCCTGACCCGCAGCGACGAACACGCGCAACGCTTCGTCGCGGAGGTGGATTCGGCGGCGGTGTACGTCAACGCCAGCACGCGCTTCACCGACGGCTCGGAACTGGGACTCGGCGCCGAGGTTGCCATCTCGACCCAACGCCTGCACGCCCGTGGACCAATGGCGCTGCGCGAGTTGACCACCTACAAGTGGGTCATCATCGGGGAGAATCATGTGAGAAAATGATGTTGAAGTGAAGAATAAACAAAAAGCCATCCTTGTCTTTCTCTCCGCCTTTGCCTGCGTGGCAGCGGCAGTGAGTTTTTCCTACGCAAGTCAGGCGTATCGGGCATGGAGTCAAAAACCGCTGGGACCTGTCCTTGAATCGCCAACACCGAGACAACTTCCCGCCACATGGACAGCGCCGCCGTCCACGCCAATCAGCACAATCACCCTGGCTCCCACGCTGAGTTTTGCAACCAACACGCCCCCCATCATGCCGCTGTGCTACGGTCTGCCGCCGATGACCATCCTCGCCATTGGCACAGACCAGCGTGCGGACAATTACAAATACGGGCGGGCAGACGCGATCCGCATCATCCGCGCCGACTATATCGCGCGGCGCATCTCTGTGCTGGAATTTCCGCGCGACCTTTGGGTCGAGATTCCCGAAATCTCCGACAACCTCGAACAGGATCATGACAAACTCAACACCGCGTATTTCTACGGGAATCCCGGTCTGCATTACTGGGAACATCCCAGCGAGGGACCAGGCTTGCTGGCGCGCACCCTCGAATTGAACTTCGGCGTGAAGGTTGACCATTACGTCGCCGTCAACATGAATGTCTTTGTCGATTTGGTGGACGCGCTCGGCGGCATCGACGTCACCCTCGCCGAGGAAGTAGACGGACGCACTGACGGCGACAGAAGCAAGCGGCTGTACTTTCCCGCCGGGGATTTACACCTCGACGGCGAGCAAGCCCTCACGCTGGGGCGCATCCGCAACGTGAGCGTTTTTTCCCGCGCCAAACATCAAAACCTTGTCATGTGCGCCGTGCGCAAAAAGATGGAAAGCCCCGAAGCGCTCATGCGAATGCCGCAAATCATCGCCTCTTTCATCGACCACATCCAAACCGATCTGACGCCAACGCAAATCAGTCAACTGGCTTGTCTTGGCGCAAGCGTCCCGCGAAACAGCATTTTGTTTGCCAGTTTTCCACGCGAAACTTTCAAGCCCACCGAAATCTATGACCCCGTTCTCAAACAAAAGGTCTTCATCTGGGAAGCCGACTTCAAAGAAATGACCCGCTACGTCGAGCGATTCAACGACGGCAGTTTTCCCCAACCCTCATCCGCCGCCGAATCCAACTCCGAAGTCAGCGACTGCGAATAAAGAATATTCCACGCCCTACTCACCATTCCCTTCTTGTTATAATCCCCTCATGAAACGCTACCTCCTCTTTACCGTCTTCGCCTCTGGCATGACCACCCTCGCCGCTGAACTCGCGGCGGGACGTTTAATTGGCAACGTCTTCGGCACCAGCAACCTCGTCTGGGCGAGCATCATCGGGCTGATTCTGATTTACCTGACCTTGGGCTACTTCCTCGGCGGCAAGTGGGCGGACGAAAACCCAACAGCGGGCGCGATGTATCGAATCCTTGCCTGGGGCGCGTTCACTGTCGGGCTGGTTCCCTACGTGGCAGGACCCGTCCTCAAGTTTGCGGCGACAGGCTTCGAAGCGCTGGAAGTCGGCGTGATGGCAGGCTCCTTCATCGCCGTGTTGATTTTATTCATCGTGCCGATTACCCTGCTCGGAACCATCTCTCCCTTCGCCATCCGCCTCTCGGTGGACGACCCCACGAAGGCGGGACAAATCTCAGGGCAGATTTACGCCATCTCGACCCTCGGCTCCTTCATCGGGACTTTCCTGCCGACCCTGATTTTGATTCCCACCATCGGCACCAAACTCACCTTTTTTGCCTTCGGCATTTTCCTGCTAACCGTCGCGCTGGTTGGGCTTGCCCGCTTTGCCAGTCGGCGCGAAGCCCTCAAACTGATTTGGATGCCTCTCGCGCTGATTATCGTCGCCGCCCTCTCGGCGGGGCAATCGCTGAAAAATAGTTCGGGACAAGTGTACGAAACCGAATCTGCGTACAACTATATTCAGGTGGTGCAACAGAGTGGCTACACGCTCCTAAAACTCAACGACGGACAAGGCGTCCACTCGATGTATCACCCCGATACCCTGCACTACGGCGGACCCTGGGAGCAGTTTTCCGTCGGTCCCTTTTTCTACGCCGACCGCAAAACGGATGACGTGCAGCGCATGGCGATTGTCGGCTTGGCGGCTGGGACGGCGGCGCGGCAGGCAACCGCCATCTACGGCGACGACCTCGCCATCGACGGCTTCGAACTCGACGACCAAATCGTGGAAGTTGGCAGGGAATACTTCGGCATGAACCTGTCCAATCTCACCGTCCACATCGGCGACGGGCGGCTGAATCTGGAACGCAGTCCGCACAAATACGACATCATCGCGGTGGACGCCTACCGTCCGCCCTACATCCCGCCGCACATGACCACCCGTGAATTCTTCGAAATTGTCGCCGCTCACCTCAACGACGACGGAGTCCTGACCCTCAACGTCGGCTCCACTCCGGGCGACAGGCGGCTCATCGACGGGCTGGCAACGACGATGTCAACCCAGTTCCCATCCATTCACATCATGGATATTCCGGGGACACTCAACACGATGATTTTTGCCACCAAGCGCCCGACCTCCCGCGACGACTTCACCCGCAACCTGGTTGCCCTCGGCGCCGACCCGCACACCCACCCGCTGCTGGTCAATGCCATGTCGGCGACCTTTGCCAACTTGAAAGACGGCTACGAGACGACCACCGTCTTCACTGACGACCTCGCCCCCATCGAGTGGATTGTCAATGATATGGTGGTTAGTTTCGTCCTCCAGGGCGGGCTGGAGTTTTTACAGTAGAGCACTTCGCCCTGAGCGCAGTCGAAGGGCAGTTTTCAAGAAATCAAACTTTTGCGTGACCATGTCCTTCGACTACGCCGCGAAGGACGCGCGGCTCCGCTCAGGACGAAAAAATATGAAACCCTACCTCTCCTACCTTATCTCTTTCCTCACCCCCATTGCCCTCATCGGCGCGGCGCTGCGAATTTTACTCACGCCCGTTTTCTACACCGTCGAATACAACATGCCCTACTTCCCCGCCGACGAGTACGGCTTCACCAAAGAAGACCGCCTGCGTTGGGCAAAGCCCTCAGTGGGGTATCTCGTCAGCGGCGCGGACATTTCCTACCTCGGCGATTTGAAATTCGACGACGGGACTCCGCTCTACAACGAGCGCGAACTCAGTCACATGGCGGATGTCAAAGGTGTGGCGCTGAACGCCCTCGGCGCGTGGACGATTTCACTCATCATTTTGGCGGCGCTCTCGATTCTTGCAAAACGCGGCGGTTGGATGCCCGACTACCTGAACGCCCTGCGGCGCGGCGGCTGGTGGATGATCGGTCTGGCGGCGGCGCTGGGGCTGACGGCTGGACTCGGCATCGCGGTCAACCCGAATATCTTTTGGGAGTTCTTCTCTGCCTTCCACAGAATCTTTTTCACAGGCGACTCCTGGCTCTTCTATTACTCCGACACGCTGATTCGCCTCTTCCCCATCCGCTTCTGGCAGGACGCCTTCCTTTGGGCGGCGGTCCTCGCTTTGGGCGGCGGCGCGGCGCTGGCGTTTGGGCTGCGCGAGAAAAATTAAACCATGCAAGCGACCCTCTCCAACGAAGAACTTTTGCAACGCTTCGGCAAACCGCGCGTTGAGTTGATTCAACTCGTCGAGCGCCACACGCTGACGGTTCAAGCGTGGCTCTCGTCGCGGAGTCCGCAGGCGGCAAGGTTCGTCGGCAAGGGCGTGAAGGCGTCGTCCACAGGATTCAAGATTCCCCTGCTCAACCTTGCCCTCGGCAGCGATTTCCCAAAGGAAAGCAGCGAGAAAGAAATCGATGAAGAGGTCAAAGCCGTCATCGAGTTCTTTGCCACGCGGAACGTCCCCTGGTATTGGTGGATGAGCGCAGGACCATCACCCCAAAACATCGCGCAAATCCTGGAACGTCACGGGCTGGCGTACGACGCGCCGCCCCTGCCCGCCATGCTCGCCTCGCTGGAAGATGAAAGGTCTTTCCCGACGCACAACGAAACCATCCGCGTCTGGCGCGCCCACTCTCTGAAAGATTTGCAAGCCGCCAGCACGATCCGCAGGATTGCCTTCAAATTCCCCGCAGGCGAAGCGACGACCTACTTCGAAGACATGCCCGCCGACTGGCTCGACGATTCCAGCCCGGCGCGTCTGTTTCTCGCGGGCGAAGACGAGTCCAAGCCGGTGTCCATCGGCGCGGTCATCGAAGGCGAGGGCATTCCTGGTATCTACGTCATGGCGACCCTGCCCGAACATCACCGCAAAGGCTATGGCAAAGCCATTCTCACCCGCCTGCTTGCAGAAGCAAAGTCCGCTGACGGCAAGATGATTGCCCTGACCGCAAGCGAAGCGGGCTTCGGGCTGTATGCCCAGTTCGGCTTTTATCACCTCCTCGACTTTGACTTCTACTCAGTACCGAAATAATAACGTCGTTATCCCTTTGTAACCTTTGTGTACTTTGTGTTTAACAAAGATTTTCCCGTTTCCAAAGAGGGGATGGAGGGTTATCCCACATGATGTATAATTTCAACTTAGGAGTCGACTCATGTCATCCACCTTATCGTTAGAGAATAAAGTAGCGCTCGTCACCGGCGGGTCGCGCGGCATCGGACGCGCCATTGCCCTGGAATTTGCAGCACGGGGCGCGGCGGTCGTGGTCAATTACAACAAATCGCCCGAAGCGGCGGAAGAAGTTGTCAAGCAGATTCAAGCCGCAGGCTTGAAAGCCGCCGCCTTTCAAGCCGACGTTTCGGACTTCAAACAGGCGGAAGCGCTGGTAAAATTCTCCCTCGACACCTTCGGCGGGCTGGACATCCTCGTCAACAACGCAGGCATCACCCGCGACCAGTTGATCATGCTGATGCCCGAAGCCGACTGGGACGCGGTCATCGACACAAACTTGAAGAGTACCTTCAACTGCTCGAAAGCCGCCGTCAAACACATGATGCGGAAACGCACCGGGCGCATTATCAGCGTCGCCTCGGTGGCTGGGCAGATGGGCAACCCCGGGCAGACGAATTACTCCGCTTCCAAAGGCGGACAAATCGCCTTCACCAAAGCCCTCGCCCGCGAAGTGGCGGCGCGGAATATCACCGTCAATGCCATTGCGCCAGGCTTTGTAGATACCGAAATCCTGAGCGATATGTCACCCGAAACGCTCGAAGCCGCCCTCAAACTGGTACCGCTGGGACGCAAGGGCAAACCCGAAGAAATCGCCTTCGCCGCCGCCTTTCTCGCCTCCGATGAAGCCGCCTATATCACCGGTCAGGTTCTCGGCGTGGATGGCGGTATGGCGATGATGTAGGTTGGGAGATTGGGAAGTTGGTAACTTGGTAAGTTAGTAATTTGGTAATTGGTAAGTTGGTGATTGATAAGTTTGCCAGTCAGGAGCAAAACAAAATGGAAGACACTCAAGGCAAGACCACCGTATCGCCGGAAGTTTTGATGACCATCGCCCGCCTTTCGGCGTTGAGCGTGCCGGGCGTTAGCAGGCTGGCGCCCGTCTCCGGCGGCGTCAACCGCCTTTTCAAACGCGGCATCGGCGACGGCGTCAGAATCGAAACCGAGGAAAACGCGGTGTATGTGGATTTACACGTCATCTTGCAACAGGATGTGAACATCCGCGAGGTCAGCCGCAACGTCCAGCAGAACGTGGCGCGCGCCATGCAGGAAATGGTCGGCATGGATATTGGATATGTAAACATTCACATCGAAGACATCGACTATCACGACAACGAGGCTTAATAGAATGAAACCCCGAACCAGGGCGCGCTCCATCGCCCTGCAAGTACTTTACGAAACCGATATTGCCAGCAGCCACCTTCCAGGCGACGTATTGAAACTCCGCCTGGAAGAAACGCCGCTTGCCGAAGACCTGGGTGAATTTTCACGCCAGATCATCTTTGGCGTGTTATCCCTCGCCCAGGACCTCGACCAGTTGATTTCGAAATACGCTCCCGAATGGCCCCTCGACCAGATTGCGGCAATCGACCGCAACATCCTGCGGATTGCCTTTTGGGAGTTTGCCGTCTACCGCGAAACCCCGGTCAAGGTGGCAATCAACGAAGCGGTGGAACTGGCGAAACAGTACGGCTCGGATTCCGCGCCGCGCTTCATCAACGGCGTGCTTGGCACGCTGGTGGATCATGAGCACGAAATCCACCAGATCATCCAAAACAGGATCGCCCAGGAATCCAAACTGGAATCATAAGTCATGGAAATATTCGGCATCGGCACGTCTGAAATTCTTTTTATTCTCATTATCGCCCTGGTCATCCTGGGTCCGAAGGATATGGAAAAAACAGGCAGAACCATCGGCAAATGGCTGCGGAGCATCGTCACCTCGGACGGGTGGATGGCTGCCCAGAAAACCTGGGGCGCTTTACGCACCCTGCCTCACCATCTGATGCGCGAGGCAAACGAGGAATTGAAAGATGTCGGAAACATCGGGGACGTCGGAAAGGAATTGAAGAATACCGCAAATCTTTTCAGCGACAGGGACCCCAGAAAGCCGGTATCCACCACCCGTTTCCAACAGGCGCCTGTCGTCGTTGCCACACCTGCCGACAAAGCCGAGCCGCCTGCCAGCCCTGAGTCAGACACAAAAGCCAACGAAAGCGATCCCAAAGTAGATGCGTAAATTCGTCTTGAAACTGTGGCAGGTTATCACCTTTCCATTTCGTTTCGTATTCAAGCTGATTGCCATGCCCTTCCGCGCGCTGTATCGAAGATTTCCAAAATTCTTCGACCGCATTCTTTTTCCTTTCCGCCTGGTCTACAACATCATCGCCTTCCCGTTTCGGAAGATACGCCAATTCCATTATTTTCTCAACACCGAACCTGAAGAACACGCGCTGGGCGACATTGTCGTCGATCTCACCTCCAGCGCCGGGATGCGCCAGGCAATCTTCTCCCACGTGGAGGATTTCCGCAAGCATCTGCTGCGTTCCCTGCTGGTGTTGATGCTGATGGTGGGCATATCCTTTCTTTTCACACAACGCATCGTCGAGTTTCTTGCCCAACCCATCGGCGGATTGGAAGCGATGGTAGCCATCGACCCCACCGAATCGATTGGGGTTTTCATGCGTGTGGCGCTTTTCTCCGGCATTGCGCTGGCAATGCCCTACATCGCGTTTGAAATGTGGTGGTTCGCCGCCCCAGGCTTGAGACCCTTCGAACGCAAAATGGGGCTGGCAGGCATTCCGCTGGCATCCATCTTTTTTATTGGCGGCGCGGCATTCACATTCTTCATCATGATGCCGACAGCCATGCCCTTCCTGACCAGTTTCATGGGCATCAAAACAGAATTGCGCCCGCAATCCTATTTTGCCTTCGTTACCGGGTTGATGTTCTGGATTGGTCTGGCATTCGAATTTCCGCTGGTGATTTATGTCCTGTCTGCAATTGGCTTCGTCCAGCCGAAAGTACTGACCGAACAATGGCGCATCGCGGTGGTTGTCATCGCCATCATGGCGGCAGTCGTCACGCCGACGATTGACCCGGTTAACCAGGGGCTGGTGATGGCGCCAATGATTTTGCTCTACTTTTTTAGCATTGGCTTGAGTTACATTGCCCAGGCTGCGCGCCGCCGCAAACAAGCCGAGGACGAGAAAAAAGCCCGGGAAGCAGAATCAGGCTAGCGCGGCATTTTTCCGAGGAGAGAGAATGAAGTCGAAATCAGCAATATCCCGCCGCATCATTGCTGCGGCGATTGCGCTTGTCCTCGTTGGACAGGCATGTACCCTTTCGTTGTTCGATAATCCACTTGGGGATAAGACCGCCACACCGACGCCGACAGGCGTTATTCCTTCACCAACCCCGCTGGTTGCGGCGCAGACCACCTTTATCGTGACTCTGCCCGAACCGCTCCAGGCAAACGAGACACTCGCCATTGCCGTGCTGGATGAAGTCACCGGGCTTTCGCTCAACGCCACGCAGTACCCCATGACCGCCCGCGATTCGCTGACCTACACGGCAACCCTGCCCCTGCCGCACAACTCGGTGGTCAAATACCGCTATGTTCGGCGCGGCGCGGCGCAGGTTCTGGAAGATACCAACCTTGGCGCGGCAATCCGCTACCGCATGTATTATGTGGCAGGTCCCGCCGAAGTCCGGGATGTGATCGCAGACTGGGGAGATAAATCCTACGCCCGCCCAACGGGAATTGTGATGGGGCAAATCACCAATGTGGATACTGGCTCGCCCCTGCCCAACATGCTGGTCACCGCCGGCGGAATGCAATCCATCACCGATTCGATGGGACGCTTCGAACTTAATGGACTGCCCACGGGCACGCAAAACCTGCTGGTCTATGGCATGGACGGCATGTACCAAACCTTTCAGCAAGGCGCGAGCGTAGCCGACGGACAGACCACAGTTGTCAACCTGAGCGTGAAATCCCTGCCGCTGGTGAACGTCACCTTTATCGTCTCGGTTCCAGACACCACTGTGCCGGGCGCGCCCGTGCGCATCGCGGGGAACATCCTGCAATTGGGAAACACCTTCGCGGACCTGCAGGGCGGCGTCAGCACGACCACAGATCGGATGCCGGTCATGAGTCTCCAGCCTGACGGGCGTTACGCCGTGACGATTGCCCTGCCCGCCGGGGCGCACATCCAATATAAATATACTCTCGGCGACGGCTACTGGAATGCCGAACACAAGGCGGACGGAACCTGGAATCTGCGCGACTTCATCGTCCCTGCCCAGGACACCACGCTTGAAGAAACGGCGCTTTCATGGTCGTCTGGAGATTCGCCCATTCTTTTCGAGGTCAGCATCCCATCGGTGACGCCGCCCGGCGACATCATCTATATTCAGTTCAATACTTTCGGCTGGATGGAGCCTATTCCCATGTGGCCCCTCGGTAATAACCGCTGGGCTTACAAACTTTACAGCCCGCTCAATATCCTCGGGTCGTTCTCGTACCGCTATTGCCGCAACGGTCAATGCGGCAGCGCAGACGACATCCAAACAGCCGGCGCCGCGCCCTCAGGGCGGCAAGCCGCCACCAGTGTCATGGGACAGGATATTCAGGATACGGTCGGCTCCTGGAAGTGGTTCGAGAATCCAGAGCCAGTCACGCTGGTCGGCGCCAGCATCGCCGCGCGTAGC
>Ga0172367_10009256_pt1 | contig 10842 bp, 6 predicted proteins | sample Lak10m_FD_114542 | JGI IMG/M metagenome (GOLD analysis project Ga0172367, IMG submission 114542) | Freshwater microbial communities from Kabuno Bay, South-Kivu, Congo - kab_022012_10m | ecosystem: Environmental > Aquatic > Freshwater > Lake | place: Democratic Republic of the Congo: South-Kivu...
CATGCTACAGGAAGGCGAGGAACTTGTAGGCGCCGGTCCGATCGCCGTCGGCGACACTGTACGCTGGATCATCGGGGATACGGTGAGCGGGAGTGGCTCCTCGCTGCGCGTTCATGTGCTGGTGAAGCCGACGAGAGGCGATATCGCCACCAACCTCATCATCAACACCAACAGGCGCACCTATCATCTCGAACTGCACGGAACGACCTCGACATATATGGCGTCTGTTTCCTGGACTTATCCACAGGATGCGCTGTTTGCACTGGAGGCGGCTGCGGCGCAGGAAAGCCGCAGCGCCCCCGTCGTCGCCGGCATCGACCTCACGGCGCTGAACTTCCGCTACAAGATCATCGGCGACATGCCTGCCTGGCGCCCGCTGCGCGTATTCGACGATGGCCGGCAGGTGATGATCGAGTTTCCGGAGACCGTCGCGAACACAGAAATGCCGCCGCTGTTTGTCAGCGGGAGTTCGGGTTCGGCAGAGCTCGTGAATTATCGGGTCCAGGGGCGGTTCATGATCGTGGATCGCCTTTTTAGCGCAGCGGAACTGAGGCTCGGGGACAAGAAGATAAACAAAACGGTGCGCATCGAAAGGATCGAGCCGAAACCGCATCGTACCGGACGTCGGTCATGAGCGTCGTTCCGGATGGCAATGACATGGGCGATCAAGTCGAGGATCAAGGTGAGCGCAATGACCATGACGATTCCCGGCGCGCCGATATACCGAACGCCGCGAATGGCGACCCTTTTCGATTGCGCGCAGATCCACCGCGGGTCGTGCGCCTATCCCGGAAGGCCATTGCGCTCTTGGCAGGAGCAGGCTGCGTCGGTCTTGCCGGCACCTTGATTTACGCCCTGAGACCAACGACACTCGGTCGCATCGAGCAGCAGCCGGTCTCGCAAGGGCATATCAGGTCGGACACGATCACGTCGGCGCCTGACGATTATGCCAAAATCCCCAAATTGGGGGCGCCATTGCCTGGCGACTTGGGTCGGCCAATTCTCTCGGCGCAACAACAGGCAAGTGCAAATGGCGGCTATCAGGCGCAACATGCAAATGGTCGCCCGACGGCGCAGCAGGATGAGCGCGAGCGCCAACGTGGCGTGCGCGAGGCTGCAATTTCCAGCAAGCTGTTTCTCGCTTCTGCACCAACTGTCACGACCGTCGCCGTATCGGAACAGGCGCGACAGACAGATGGCGCGATGACCATCACTCCGGGATTAGGCGTTGAGGACCAGGCAATCGAACCACGAGCAACGGGGGCGGCGCGAAGCGAGTTTCTCAAGCCGGTCGTCACGGCCAAGCAAAGCGCAGAGCGCCTGACAGCATTAGCATCGCCCTATGTGGTTCAGGCTGGCACTGTGATCCCGGCCGCGCTCATCACCGGTATCCGATCCGACCTTCCCGGCCTTATCACCGCGCAGGTGACGGAGAATGTCTATGACAGCCCATCGGGCCGCGTCCTGCTGATCCCGCAGGGCTCACGGCTCATCGGCGAATATGACAGCGCAACCGCGGCCGGGCAGCGACGAATATTGCTCGCCTGGGACCGCCTGATTTTCCCCGATGGCCGTTCAATCCTCCTTGATCGGCTTCAGGGTGCCGATCCATCTGGCAGGTCAGGCCTGCAGGATGGCGTGGACAATCATTGGGCTGGCATGCTCGCCGCAGCATTCATATCGACCCTGTTAAACGTGGGGACTGAGGTCATGGCCGACGACGACGGAAGCCTCGTGCGCGCACTGCGCTACGGCACGCGGGACAGCATCAGCCAGGCCGGTCGCCAGATCGAAGGGCGGCAGCTCGCGATTTCACCGACGCTTACAATCAGGCCCGGCCATCTGCTGCGGGTGATGGTGAAGCGGGATATCGTTCTGGAACCTTGGGAAGAGAGGAAGTGATGGCGAAACTCAAGCTCGGACCGATCGAGGATGATAAGTCGGTCAAGATCGCGGTCGATCTAGCCGCTTCCGTGCATCGCGATCTGATGGCTTATGCCCGCATCCATGCAAGCGACACTGGACTGACGCAGCCACTGCCGGTGGAGCGATTGATCGGTCCGATGCTGGAACGTTTCATGGCCAGCGATCGAGGCTTCAGGCGGGGGCGCTGACGGCCTTGCCGCATGGATAAATTCGGTCCTGCCGATGCCCCGTTCGGTTCGCCGCGCAACGGCTGGGGATATGGAAGGCCGTTGCCGCGCCCATCAAAGCTGGCTCCCTATGAATCACGCATCTTGCGCTGGGGGAATCCCAAAAATCACGCTTCTGCCAAAGTAGTGCTAGATCGGGTCGGTCCAACCGCGATCCAAAAGGCGGCGGGTAGCCGATTGGCTACCCGCCCAGGGGAGGCTTGCGGGTGCTCGCGTCAGCGAGAACCGAAAGAAAAGCGCAGGTTGATGCCGAACTCGCGTGGCGGCGTCATCGTGACAGCGGTATAGGGGCTGGTCACGGTAACTGCGGTTGTTCCAGTGAAGGACGGCGTGAGTTGTTGGTAGCTTGTGACCAACGGGTTTCCGCGCGTCAGAGTCTTTTCCGTTTCGAAAATATTCTTGGCGAAGAGGGAAACTTCCCAGCCACCTTCAGGATCGCGGATTCCCGCGAAGAGATTGACCAGCGCATAAGCACCGACGTCATCATAGATGTTTGTCGGATCAGTCCGGGACTTGCCGTTGTAGGAGACCAAGCCGCGCAGATAGCCGTCAACCTTGGCCGACAAGGGCATCTTATATTCGCTCTGAAGCGTCGCGGAATATGGTGACTGGAAGGCAGAACGTTGGGTCACTTGGCAGGAGGCAAGGTTGTCCGCTCCCACTGCAGCCTGCAACTCGGCGAGAGTAGGCGCGGTCGTGACGACGTCCGGCACGCCGTCGCCATTGAGATCATTGCAAGGTATGACGCCATTCTTGATCTTGCCGAGCGAATAGCTTGCTGTCAGGCCGATCGTCCAGCGACGCGACACGTCGAAGAAGACATCGCCTTCGATGCCGTTGACCTCGACCGGCACCGCCCCGACGAAGTTGAATTGCGCGACTTCCTGCCGCAGCCCGGTGACCTGTCCGCTGGCATTACGTTCGGCAACCGTGTTCACATAGAAGACGCCGTTCGGCGAGCGGTAAGGGTAATTTTTGAACTTCTGGTGATAGGCGGTCAGGTTAAAGCGCATCTGCCCATCGAGCAACGTGCTCTTGAAGCCAAGCTCGTAGGATTTGGATGATTCCGCCGGAAGATTAAGGAAGCTGTCTTCCAACGCCGAGGGGAAAATATTGAAATCACCCACGACGTTGATGCCGGGTCGCCACGAACTTCCAGTGCTCGCATAGACCATGAAGTCCGGCGTGAAATTATGTTTCGCGGAAGCCGAGTAGATCCATTTCTTCGCCGACTGGCCATCATTGGAAATAACGTTTCCGCCGACGACCAAACTGTTCTCGGAATTATAATCGATATGGCGCACACCGCCGGAAAGCTCGGTAGCCTCCCCGATATGCATGGTCAGATTGCCAAAGATAGACTGCTCGTGCGCCCCCCCCAACCGGTCGATCGGGGTGTCGGCAATAGTAACCAGGCCGCCGCCGAAAATCGCCGGTAGCGTAACCGGGGTCTTGCGGATCAAATGCGTAGGGGCATCGGTCTTCTGGTCGAAGAAGCCCACGACATAATCGAACATGCCGAACAGCCGCGCCTCATTCTGCAGCCGCACTTCGTGGGAAGTCGATTTCGCCTTGGTCCGCGTGTTCTGGAAGAGATCGGCACCAGGGAAGACGACCGCCTCGTCGGTCGTCGTGTAGGAATCGACGTCCTGCTTATAGTGCTGACCCTGGTAGATCAGTATCTGGTCGGCGAGATTAAGTTCGCCGCGCCAGTTATAGATATCGTAGACCTGTTTGATCCGGCGCGGCTGCACCTGGATCGATCTGCGGTCGTCGGTGTCGATGTAAATCGGGCTCTCGACAGCGTCGGGATTGGCCTCGGAGAAGGAGGCAGACTCGTCATATCCGCGAGATTTTCGTTCCATATGCTGGTAGACGCCCTCGAGCTTGAGCCAGTCGACAGGCTGCAATATGCCGCTGATACGGCCGGCACCCGTGCGCGCATAGGGATCATTACCGCCATAGCTTCGGTCGATCGGGCGGACGCGATCTCCCTCATTCTCATCCCATACGCCCGCGACGCGAATGGCCGCGATGCCTTCAATGATCGGCAGGTTGAAAGCCCCCCGATAATTTTGTGTCCCGATATCGTTGGCGGTCATCTCGATCGTGCCACCAATATCATAGAGGTTCGGCTTGACCGTCGCGACCGTGATGGCGCCTGAAGGAGATGCGCGACCACGCAATGTTCCCTGGGGGCCTCGCTGCACCTCAATTTGCCCGATATCGAACATCTGCTGCAGAACCATGCCTGCCGTGATCGGCGCATCGTTCATGTAGAATTCGACTGTCGAGTTGAAGCCGCTGGCATTGACGTCGAAATTCACCCCGCGCAGCTTCGCGCTGCCGCCGACACCGTTGGATTCGGTTGTCAGTTGCAGGCCTGGAACGAGCGTCTGGACTTCCTTGAAATCACGGATGTTGAGTTTCGAAAGCTGGTCGGCCGTTACCGTGTCGATCACTGCAGGAACGTCCTGGACATCTTCGTCGCGCCGCCGTGCCTGCACGATGATGTCGATCACCGAAGTCGTTGTCGCCGCGTCATTTGCGGCGACAGCATCTTGTGCGTGCGCCGGCACAGCAAGAGCAAGCGCGCTGCTCGAAATCAATAAGCCATAGCAAAAGTCTTTCATGTCATCCTCCCCACTTTGATTGTCTTGTTGTCAAAGATCATTGCAGCGTCGAACGAACCGCGCCGACCAGCGCCAAATTGCTTGCCTCCAGGACAAGTTCTGCGGTCGCTTCAGGTCAGATCGCCGAACATATACTCCGTCATGATCGAGCGTAGGGAGCGGTCGATGCACCGGATCGGCTTGTCTGATGCAGAAGGTCGGAACTAGCCCTGCCGGAGTTTAATGCGCACGGCAGCACCCGCTCAGATTGCGTCATCAAGAGCATTCTCATGCCCCTCTCCCTAATGTTTTGCGTCGCTTGACATGCGACATCTTGTTCTTAAAGCTACTATTCGTACTTTTAAATGGCGATCGCAAATACTCCGACAAAGATCGGCTGGGCGATGGACTTGAAAGTTATGGGCGAATGGGAGAGGCAATGGACCGGCGAGATTTTCTGAGGCATCTCGGGCTTGGAGCGGCGATCGCGGCAGCATCGAGCCCATTGCGCGCCCTTTCCACCGACGCGGACGCGCGCTTTCTCGCGCATGTCCACCCTGAACTACGACCTATCGTCGAGCGGATCTTGCCGATTTTCCGCGAACGCGGATCCTTGGGCTCAGGCAATCTGGCAAAGGAGCGGGCAGCGTCCTTGGCTTATGCGCCAAAGCCAGCCAGCGATATTGCATATTCCAGCAGGCAAATTCCCGGGAACGACGGCCGCCCACCAGTCGAAATCACCATTGTCAATGATCGCGCAGGCGGTTCACGCCCGGTCATTCTGCACATGCATGGAGGAGGCTTCGTCTCGGGCAGCGCAAAACAAGCTATCGCGTCACTTCAAGCAATCTGCCGCGAACTCGATTGCGTCGCGGTTACCGTCGATTATCGCATTGCACCCGAGACGAGTTGGCGCGGTTCGACTGAGGATAATTATACGGCTCTCAGATGGGTCCATGACAATGCCGGGCCGCTCGGCGTCGATCGGGAACGGATAGCTCTTCTGGGCGAAAGCGCTGGCGGTGGTCATGCTGCCCTGCTCGCGATCATGGCACGCGACCGCGGGGAGGTGCCGATTGCCTTTCAGTGCCTAGTCTATCCCATGCTGGACGACAGGACCGGCTCCACGCGCCCGGTCGCGGCCCATATGGGGCAGATTGCCTGGACCGCGGAAAGCAACCGATTTGGCTGGGAGAGTTTCCTGGGCGCAAAGCCCGGCGGCGCTCATGTGCCAGAACAAGCCGTGCCCGCGAGAACAAGAAATCTCAGCGGGCTTCCCCCTGCCTGGATCGGCGTCGGATCCATCGACCTCTTCGTCGATGAGGATATCGAATATGCTCGCAGGTTGAACGATGCCGGTGTCGAAATCGAACTGCTTGTCATTCCGGGCGCCTTTCACGGTTTCGATGCCTTTCCCAAGCCCACGAAAGTTGCCGAGCAATTCACGGCCAGCAAAATTGCCGCGCTGCGGCGCGGCCTTGGATTGGCCTGACATTCACCTCACTAAAGGAATTTCCTGTGGACGCGCCCCTATATCCCCCTGCGAAGACTTTCCATCAGCCAAAACGGCTGCCCTGGCGGCTGAGCTCGCACGACACCCCGATTGCAACCCTCAAAGCAAATCCGACAGCGTGGGCAATCGTGGAGAAGGAAATTCCGGGAATGGACCGGCGAATCGGGGCTGATGCATTGAAGCCGCATTTGGGGAATTTCTCGCTCGCCTCCCTGCTCGTCTTTGGCGTCGTCCCGAAGGACGCTCTCGATCGCATTGATCAGCAGTTCGCGACGCTGGGAGAATTCCAATGACGGATCTGTGGTCCCCCTCCCGCCGAGATACCCTGCACCTCGCCGCAGGCTCCGCTTTGCTCCCACTGGTTGGTGGCGGCGCTGCTGGGGTTGCGGCCCCCAAATCAGTATCATCTTCGCAACGGGACATTCCTTTCAACCTTGGCTGGCGTTTTTTCAGAGGCAGCGGTGCCTTTGCGCCACCCAATGTGGACGACAACGCCTGGCGTCAGGTCGACCTTCCGCACGACTGGAGTATCGAGGATATTCCCAACGGCGTTCCGCCAAGCCAAATTGGTCCGTTTGACAAGAAGGCCGTGGGCGATACGGCGACCGGCTACACGGCGGGTGGCGAATCCTGGTATCGCAAGCATTTCCGCGTCGACCAATATCCTCGGGACGCACGCGTCGAGTTGCTGTTCGATGGGGTGTATCTCGATAGCGAAATCTTCCTCAACGGCCAAACATTGGGCAGCAATGTTCACGGCTATATTCCGTTTGCCTTCGACCTTAGCCCGTATCTCTCGAGGGACGGCGATAACGTCATCGCCGTCAAAGTTCGCAACGAAGGCCGTAATACCCGCTGGTACGCTGGATCCGGCATATATCGAGATGTCAGGTTGGATGTCCTGCCACCGGCGTGTCGCCTTCAACGCTGGGGCGTTGCGGCCTGGACGCGGCAATATGCGAACGGGCGCGCTGCCATCGATGTGACGACCAACATAGTCGAGCCGGATGCCGACCTGACATTGATCACGCGCCTCGTCGACGAACGCGGCAGCATAGTTGCCAAAGCCACGAGCCCCGCTTCCAGGCAGGTCAGGCAGTCGCTCAGCGTTCGCGGACCTCAGCTTTGGTCACCAGAAAAACCCAGCCTCTACAATATCGAGACTGAGCTTCGCCGCGGCGATGAGATCGTTGACCGTATCGAACAGCCTTTCGGCATTCGCATCGTCACCTTCGATCCGCAGCGAGGCATGTCCATCAATGGCGAGGCAACCAAGCTGCGCGGCGGTTGTGTGCATCATGACAATGGACTTCTTGGCGCCCGGGCCTTTGCCGATGCTGACGAACGCCGGATTCGCCTGCTCAAGGCTCGCGGATTCAACGCGATCCGCAGTTCACATAATCCAGCTTCGAGGAGCCTGCGTGAAGCATGCGACCGCATGGGCATGCTCCTCATCGAAGAGGCATTTGATGTGTGGCACGCGCACAAGGAGCCGCAGGACTTTGCCCTGAACTTCACGGACAATTGGCACAAGGTCATCGAAGCCATGGTGCTCTCGGCTCGCAACAGCCCGTCCGTCATCATGTGGAGCATCGGTAACGAAATTCCAGACAGGGCCAGCGATGCCGGTGTTCAGTGGGAGTGGGAACTTGCAAATGCCGTCAAACGGATTGACCCGACCCGACCTGTGACGGCTGGTCTCAATGGTGTTCTGGGGCAGGAGATGATTGCGGATGCCGACACGGCCCGCGCCGGAATGGCCGGGAGGAAGGACAACGCCTCCTCAATCTTCATCGACGTTCCGGGTTACAATTATCGGCTCGAGGACATTGAGCCCGAACAGCAGGTTCATCCTGAAAGGGTCGTCTATGCCTCCGAAACTTTCGCACGAGATGTCTTTGATTACGCAGCCTTGATGGATCGAGCGCCCTATTTCCTGGGCGAATTTCTCTGGACCGCCATGGACTATATCGGTGAAGCGGGGCTCGGCGCTACCGCTTTCCTCAAGAAGGGAACGCCGTACTACTTCGCCAAATGGCCTTGGGTTAATGCCTGGTGCGGTGACATCGATCTGATCGGCCATCAGAAGGCCTCATCTCTTGCCCGAGATGTCGCCTGGGGTCTCAGTCCGCTGGAAATGACCGTTCAGCGTCCTGTCCCCGACGGTAACTATGGTTGGGTCGCCAATTGGGGCTGGCCTGACGAACTGGAAAGCTGGAGTTGGACCGGCCATGAAGGCAAGCCTCTATCCGTGCGCATCTATACGAGCGGCGACAAAATCCAGCTTCTCCTCAATGGAAAGCCGGCAGGCGAAAAACTGATTGCAGCGGCGGACAAGCGTTGCGCCGAATTCGCTGTTCCTTACGCGCCGGGTAAAATCGAAGCGATAGCCTGGAAGTCGGGCAGGATCATCTCGCGTCGCGCGCTCCAAACCACTGGCCAAGCCAAGTCGCTGCGCTGCTCGGTCGAAAGGCTGTCGGGCAGGGCAGGTCGTGACGCTCTGGCTTTCGTCCAGATAGAGGTCGTCGATGCCGCCGGCCGCGTTCTTCCCGACGACCAACGAAAGATCGCTCTCACGGTCGACGGCCCAGTAGAACTACTCGCGTTCGGCAGTGCGAACCCACAAGCAACCGGATCCCTCCAGTCGCGCGAAACTCTCTGCTTTCGTGGCAGGGCTCTGGCAATCGTTCGGGGATCGGGTTCCAGGTCGGTTCGGATCGATGCCGAAGCGGAGGGCCTCGTAACCGGTCGGGCGCAGTTGACGATGCGCTGATCAGCCCTGGCGATCAGGACGATATCGTGAATACGGCCAGCTCATGCGCCAAGACGCGATGCTCAACTGGATCTCGGTCATCTGGTCTCGACACCAATTTCCCCCATTGCCACGGCCCTTCAGCGCTTCTGCTGGGTCGTGGTCCCATTTTCGAAGGAATGTCGGATGACTTGTCTCACAAATCGCGGCGTGCTGCTCGCAGCGTGTCTCACGCCGCTCGCCGCGTGCCAAACGGCGCCCAATTCTGGAACCTCCACACGGGCTGCCGCTTTGCCATCCTACGAAAATCCCGTTCTTCATGCCGATTACTCGGATCCCGACGTGATCCGAAGCGGCGACACATACTGGATGATATCCTCAAGCTTCCACATGTCACCTGGACTTCCGATCTTGAAGTCACATGATCTGGTAAACTGGTCGATCGCTGGCCACGTCCTTCCGCGCCTGCCTGATACGCCTGAATATAATCTGGCGGGCGAGACCGCCATCACGGATGCCAATCCGCGCAATACCAAAGGCACGCGCTATGGAGGCGGCCCCTGGGCGCCCTCGATCCGGGAGCATGGCGGAAAATTCTTCGTATATTGGGCGACACCTGATGAGGGGATCTTCATGTCGACGGCGGTCGATCCTGGAGGGCCGTGGTCGCCACCCGTCGCGGTACTCAGCCAACCGGGCCTGGAAGACCCTTGCCCTTTCTGGGATGATGACGGAAATGCCTGGCTCGTCCACGGCAAGGTCGGCGCTGGTCCGCTCATTCTGCATCGTATGGCATCGGATGGCACACGCCTTCTCGATGAGGGGCGAACAATCGCCGAGGACAAAAAGCGACTTCCTGTCCTTGAAGGGCCCAAAGTCTACAAGCGCAATGGCTGGTATTACATCTTCGCCCCGATCGGAGGCGTCGGCAGCGGCCCTCAGGCGGTCGGGCGCGCGCGCGCAATCGAAGGTCCGTATGAATGGCGTGACGTGCTTCTCCCAGGAGGAGAACTCGGGCTGAAAGGGCCTCATCAAGGTGGCTGGGTTACTGCGCTTGACGGTAGCGACTGGTTTCTGCACTTCAACATGAGCGGCCCATTTGGACGCATCACATATTTGCAGCCCGTACAATGGAAGGACGACTGGCCAATCATCGGGAAGCCGATTGATGGCAAGGACGCAGGCCTTCCAGTCGCCCGTCACCCATCTCCTCGCGCGCTGCGAAAAGGCCATCGTCTAACTCTACAGGCATCCGACGAATTCACCCGGAGTGAGCTTGGTCTGCAATGGGAGTGGAACCACAATCCCGCCGATAACCGATGGACGCTCACCGGCCGCCGAAGCTTTCTTCGACTTGCGGCGACGAAAAGCGATCAGCTTGTCACGGCGCGCAATACGTTGACACAGATCATGGTGGGACCCGCTCCGGTCTACACCACTCGCATCGATCTGGCATCGATGGCCGATGGCCAGCGCGCTGGCCTGAGCCTGTTCAATGCGCGGCCGAGTTGGATCGGCGTCGTGCGCGACGGCTCCACACAAAATATCACCGTTTCACGCGCAGGAGAGGAACAGGTCATCGCGCGCCTTGCGGGAGATATTCGCACCATCCAGCTCCGGGCGAGCGTCGATCGTCAGCTATCGGCAAGCTACAGCTATAGCCTCGACGGTGGAAAGACGTTTGTCCCCGCTGGCACTTCCTTTACGCCGGCCTATTACGCCTGGTGGAAGGGGACCCGCCCCGCGCTTTTCACTTTCAACAGGAAGGCAGAGGCAGGTTCCGTCGACATTGACTGGTTCCACGCAGACCAG
>Ga0172367_10009257_pt1 | contig 10841 bp, 8 predicted proteins | sample Lak10m_FD_114542 | JGI IMG/M metagenome (GOLD analysis project Ga0172367, IMG submission 114542) | Freshwater microbial communities from Kabuno Bay, South-Kivu, Congo - kab_022012_10m | ecosystem: Environmental > Aquatic > Freshwater > Lake | place: Democratic Republic of the Congo: South-Kivu...
TCTAAAAAGCTTTTATTTGAATTGCTCTTTGAAGATATAGAGACATTATTAATAATTGAATTAACTTCATCAATTAATTGTTGGACTTTATCAGACTTGCTATCACAAGCCTTTTGTTCCTCTTTTTTCTTTTCTTCTTTACTTTTATTATCAGGCTTTTTATTGTCGGATTTTGTTTTGTTATTTTTCTTTAAGTTTGCTTTTCCTTTCAAAGCACTTGCTGCGACAGACACACTAGCTGCCGCAGCAACCGCTGCGACCACAAGAAGCGGGGCATTTATCTCTGAGGCTTTTTCGCTTTTTTGAGGTATTTTTACGACTGCCTCTGTGGACAATTTGGTGTCTTTTATGGTGCTCAAAGTATTTTCTGTAACAGGCTCACTCAAACTAGTTGGTGTTGGATCCGCCGTAATTTGCACTGGCTGTTGTGGAAGATCGATTGGCTTAAGCTCTATCTTCTTTTTGATGGAAGCCTTTATTAATTTAGGTTTTTTCGGTTCAGTCGCAATTCTTTTTGCTTCTTCGTCGTTTCCATCATAGGAGAAATCAATATCGTCCATAGTTTATCCTCCTTTATTTTTTACAGATATTTTAATGCTGTTGTCTTTTAAATCAGACTTCAGTTGTATATCCTCTGGTTTCACACCATTCTTTTTAAAATATTCTGCCACAGAGTTTGCTCTATTTTTTGATTGAACTCTATGGGCAATAATAATAACAGAAGGTTTGTTATTACATGCTTTTAATACTGCCTCAAGCAAAGTAGAAGAAGGGTCAACCTCATTCCCAATAAAGTTAAGAGTCAATGGTTTTGGTTTCTCAACCTGTATTGGTGTTGGTGGTTCTGGTAATTTAACTGGTTCTGGTGGTTTGATTGGTTCTGGTTTCTTTTGTTCAACCACAACAGGTGTTGGTTCTTTTGGTAAAACAACAGGAGCAGGAGGAACAACAACTGGTTTCTCAACTGGTTTTGGTGTTTCTACTTTTGGTTGTTCAACTGGTTTAGGTTGAGTTGGTTTAATTCTTTTCTGAACACCAATAACAAAAGCAAATGATGGAACAAAAGAACCTTCTTTCATTGTCGAGGGACTTAAAAAGAGTTGGGGTTCAAAAAAAAATTGTTGCCCTTCAAATATATCTGCCGAACCTTTGAAACCAAATATAAAACCAGTATCAGCATCAATTTTATTCATATAGTCTTGGGTTAGAATATTTGATACAACACCCGCTTTTGCTCCAAAATTTAATGAACCATAGTTATATTGGGATGCAAGAGACAAGGCGACTGCTTGTGTTTGTAGACTGCTTGTATCTGTAAAACCATAATTGAGTGTCAACTCTGGACCAAATGAAAACGACTTGGCACCAAACAGAAAGTTTCCGTTCAATGCCAAGCCGTTTGTAAAGTTAAACTTTGTATCTTGTTTTGGTCTTGTCGCACCAAGTTCGTCTTTTTGATTAAACAACCTTCCGTAATAACCCAGATCAAATGTTGCTTCCCAAGCAAATACATTGCTGGATATTAATAACAGAAAAGCAGATAATAAAAAGACGAGTTTCTTCATGCTATAAGTCCTTACAGATTAATTCTTGTCCTGTGCAATCTGGTGAAGGCACAGCACAATACAGGGTAAGAGCATCTTGACCACATCCTGCTCTTGTCTCAAAGAAACGAGCAATTGTTCCAGCAGGACATGACACAACTTGTTGCTCTGTTCCAGAACCAGCAGTTCCTGCAACTGCAAGTGTTTGCACCTCGCCAGTTGATTTACCATTTACACCGAGTTTACCACAGACAAGTTTAACATTATTGAATAATGTTCCGCCTGCTTTTGTTCCTTCGATGCCAACAACAGCCCATCCATTTGGGCATACAACAAGCGGAGTTGGAGTGGATGGATCCCAACCAAAGCAACCAGAACCGCCATTCTTTTGAGTTGTTGTTTGAACGGTTGATACAGAACTATCTTGCGAAACAGTTACTTTACCACAAACAACGGTTGTTTTTGTTGCAGTCTTTTGACCATTGCTGAAATCAAATCCAATACCAATGATCACATCAGTTGGATTACAACCCATCTTTGGTCCAACACCGCCACCCATTCCACCCAACATACCAGCATTAACTTCGTTGGTATATGAGAAACTTGGTAAGGCACAACCAAAACCGCTTACACAAGTGCAAGAACCATTTTTGCATAGACCATCTGCACACTTAGTTCCATCTGCAACATTTGTAACTTTGCAACCAGTTGTGGGTTCACACGAATCGACCGTACAAAGGTTTGCATCATCGCAATTTTGTAATGGTCCTGCCAAACAAACACCAGCAACACATACATCATTTACACTGCATACATTATTATCATTACAAACATTTTGGTTATTCTCATAAGAACAACCTGTCTCTGGTTTGCAAAGGTCGGTTGTACAAGCATTGCTATCTGAACATACTAATAAAGTACCAGACTTGCAAGCATTTTCAAAACATTTATCGTCAACCGTGCAAGCATCATTATCTGTGCAAGATGCTTCATTAGAAACATATACACAACCCTTTACTGCATCACAGGAATCGGTTGTACAGATATTATTATCATCACACACAGCATTTGCTTTTGATTTGCATTTCATACCATCGCAACCATCATCTAATGTACAAGCATCATTATCTGTACAAGTTGCTTGATTTGGAAGATGAGTACAAGTATGAATTTCATCTTTACCATTTGACTCACAAGAATCATCTGTACAAACATTATCATCATCACAACTTAATGCTTTACCACCAACACATTTACCACCTTCACAAACATCATCAAGTGTACAACCATTTCCATCTACACAAGTTACTTGGTTTGGAAGACTTACACAACCCTTTGCTGGATCACAAGAGTCATCCGTGCAAGGATTTAGGTCATCACAATTAGCTTGAATACCAGCAACACATTTATCCAATTGACATTGATCGCCAACAGTACAAGCATTATCATCAGAGCATGGTGTATCTGCTAGAACTAATACACATTTACCAACTTGGCAATCTGGAGCGACACAAGGTAAAGCAACGGCAGCACAATCGGTTGCAGTTACACATTCTGGTGGTGGTATAACATCTGCATCTGTATCACTTACATCTTCTGCAATTTCGATATCTTCTGCTGTATCTGCCGTTGTATCGCTACTGCCGTTAGTATCACTAATGTCGTTGATGCTATCGTTGTCGCCAACATCAGTTTCGGTGGTATCAACAGAAACTTCAATATCTTCTTGTCCTGTTTGGGCATCACTTACCTCACTTACATCTTGACATAAATTACATACTTCCGAATCTACATCGGATGAAACAGCATCTTGACAATCGTGTTTTGGATGCTCTGGACCTAAATCATCACCACAACCAAATAATAGTAATAGCGATGATAACCATAAAACTTTTTTCATTTTAACCCCTTAGTTTAATGTTTTTCTAGTTGATTTTGTTTCTTCAACAGCTTCTTCTAATTTCTTAACTTTCTTTTTAACTTTCTTTAAAGACGCATCTAATTCGTCTAAAGCCTCAACGTTTAATTTAACAGTCTCTTCAGATTTTTTTTCTACAGAAGCTGCTTTATTTTCCAATTCATTTACTTTGCCTTTTAAAGAAGAAACTTGCGTTTCAAGTGCCTCTTGTTTGGCAACGCACTGTTCATGTCCTGTAGAAGCTACTTTTAATTCTTCAAGTTTTTGTTCGTGTTGCATTTCTTGTCTTTTCTTCAAGAAATCCCATAAAGTTTTGCCACCCAACATGGCGACAGCACCCAAAGCAACAACCATTAATGGATTGCCTTGACTTAAAGCGGCTATATTATTTAGATCAATATTACTAGCGGTTTGTGAAACAGCCTGTGGTAACTCAACACTTGCGAATAATGGAAACATACATTGGACCCTCCCTATTGTTTAATAAATAGTTTGAAAACATCGCTAATCTTCAAAACATTATCACCTATTTTACCATGATACCAAGGAGAACTCATCGGTATCAATTCTACCAGAGTAGAATTATTTATTAATTGAAATTTTTTTACAGATGTTTGTGTTTCTGTATTTCTCAAATAAAATATTTCCATGTGAACTGGAATATCCTTTAGACAGTATTCCCAAGCTTTTTGAAGCCAACTTCCGTATGTTGCGTCAGACCATATAACCCAAGTTGGATTTACTTTACATAGACCACCAGTTTTTGCAGCCCACGCAATTGATTTGCCACCTCTTGAGTGACCAGCAACAATAACGTGAGTTTCTTTGCTTTTTGATAGTTTTGGAACTTTAGCTAAAGCATTGTCATAAAAAGTTTTAAAAGAGTCTTGCTTAACCCAAACATAACGTCCATCAATTCCATTTACATTGCTACTCCAAGGAAGCTCTGGCAAGATAAAGGTCACACTAATATTTTGTTTATCTAGCCAAACAAGATAATCATAAATACCATCAAAGGTGCCAGCGTTATAGCCGTGCATACCATGAAACCAAACAATGACAAAGTGTGTTTTGGCATTTACTTTTTCGTTGTGTGTTATAAAGGTTGAACGCTTACCGTTGCTATGTTTTGGATCGTGTTCGTTATTACCGTTTACGAAACCGACCCAAGACCATATTTTAAGTTTTGATGCTTTCTCGCAATTAGAAAGCTCATTAACTGTTTTTTGCAAGACTCCTGCTTCGCTTTGTAAAGCATAACAGAGATTGGGTAGTAGCAAAAAGAAAAGGCATATAAATCTTATCATTTATTCCTCCTAAAATTTTACAAATGCAAAACCATCATTTTTAGAAATCTCAATATTCATATCCACTGAGTCTTTCAATTGATCGATGTGACTAATAAGGATTGTTGTATCAAAATAGTTTTTCACTAGATCTAGAATTCTGATAAAACCTTCCATATTATCGTTGTCTAGTGCGGTGCCCGGTTCATCTAAAATAAAAATGTTTGGTTTTGGCATATTTGTGATATTAATTAGAGCAATACGAATTGCCATTGCTGCTAGTGTCTTTTCTGCTCCAGAACCATTTTCTAGTGGTCTAGCATCATATTTGGGATGCTTGATCAATATATCTAGTTTATTATCTGAATTTTCAAAGAATATATCGAACTCTACAATGCTTGATAAAACTTTGGAAATCTCTTGATTAATGATTGGTAAGTTCCTCTTGATCAAATCAAAAGCAATACCATTGCTGTGCATACATCGCATAAATAATTCATAAGCAGCATATTGACGTTGTAACAAGTTTTTCTCATTTTCATTACTGTGCATAGTTTCAATTTTATGTTCTATAGAACCATGCTCCTTGTACAAATTAGCCAATTCCTGTTCTTGGCGTTTTATAAGCTCATTAAAATTATCAATCTTTTGTTTCTTATCTTCCATTTCTTGAATCAAAGATTTCATGTTTTCAATGATTTCTTTGTGTTCATCATAGAATTTTAGCTTATCAGAAAAACCACCTAGTTTTTCTGACAGAGTTCGGCTTGCTGCTTTGCATTTTTCAATTGAAAGCTCATGAACTGCGATGCTCTTTTCTTCACTATTTTTCTTATCAAGAAGCTGCTGGTATTTTGATAGATATTCATCTATTTTTGCTTCGTTCAATGTTTCAATTTTATTTGTCAACACAAGCGAACGTTTTTCATCATCTGCTATAGCAAGCTCAACAACGTTGATTTTTTGAAAGTATTCATTAGCTTCTTTAATAAAATCACATGAGTTTACGTAAGAAACCCCGCATGGGACTTTATCTAAAACATTGGTATGATTTTTATAAATTGAAAGTATTTTCTTCTGTTCTGATATTTTTGAAGTCAGTGATATGAGAGCTTCTTTATCGGAAAGAAGAATTAATTTATTTGTTTTTAGCTCTTCTACGTTAAACTGCTTGTTAAACTCTTCTGCTTTTTTGATGTACTGTTTTGATAGTTCAACCTTCTTTGATAGTTCATCGCTAGTATCTTGCAATTTGGCTATCTCATTATTTGTTTCTTCATACCATTGATCAAGTTCAGCTTTATCAATATTTTCTGAATCAATCTTAGAGATTTTATCTTCAAGAGTTGAGATCTCATTTTTTAATTCACAAATAAGTTCTTTTGTTTTTTCAATGCTATCTTTTTCGTCTTTAATCTGGTTTTCGTTCTCAACAAGTTTTTGTTTAAGCGATATCGCTTCAGCTTCAAAATCTTTTCCCTCTAAACGACGCAACCCCGCTTTTGCTAAAGCGGATTCTTCTTTGGCTAATTTAAATTTTGACTCAAATATTTCTAAATCTAGGAACTTGGCAATAATTTCTTTACGACGAGTAGAGCCTTCATTAATAAATCCTAAAGCACCAGTCTGTGAAGACATTGATGTTGCAAAGAAGTCCTCAATTGTGCCAAATACTTTTCTGATATTTTTATTGGTTTCATTTCCATCGACGCCATTTAAGCTTGTTGTTTCATTGGAAATCGGATCAAAACAAGTAAAATCTACGGTTGCCTTCGCCTCTTCCGTGACTTCTCCTTTAAGTTTCTTGGTGTATCTGGATAAGCTACGCGCAATCTTATAAGTCTTGCTATCAACCTCGATCTCCACAGAACAATGTGCATCCTTTTTATTTTGGTTGATGACGAAAAGATTTTTTCGTATGTTCTTAGAAGTATTATTATAAATTGCGAAAAGTAAGCTATCAATAATGCTAGACTTCCCAGAGAAGTTTTTACCAAAGATACCCATAATGCCTTTAATCTTGGTGAAGTCAATTTCATTACCCTCCCCATAATTAAAAAGATTATCCCATGATAACTTCTTCAAACGCCAATGTACGTTGCGCGATACTTCTTCTCCCGCTTCTACCTCTCTATTATATTTAGAGTTCAGAGAATAAATTTCCTGAAGAATATCCTCAGAAACTGAATTTTCTTTTAAAAATTCTTTAATTAAATTTTTCTGCGTATCTTCATCGCGAAGGTTATTATTTTTAATAATATCGGTCAAAGACGTTCTTGTGTCTAAAGAATTTATTTTGCTTTGAAACGATAGACTGTCTGGCTTATATTTCTTGCGAACAAACTCAATAGATTTCTTGATTTTATCAGAAGAAATATCTGATTGGCAAATGACACGAATTCTTGAGCCAATCGGGCAATTAAATTTATTTGGTACACTTCCATCATTTAACAAAATCAAATTTACAAATGGTTTTGGGTTTGGAATATGAATATGCTCAACCTTAAAATTATCTTTATCTTTGATATCCCAAATCAAGAATCCTTTATCGTCAAGATCGCCAAAGTTATTCTGACACAGACTCCCAGCGTAACGAACACGACCCTCTGTATCTAAAATTTGATTCGCCTTGTGAATATCACCCAACATAACATAATCAAAGTCGGCAAATTTTCCCACATCAACTTCGCCATGATCCATAACCCAATTTTGATCTGTCATAACACCAGCAACAGAGCCGTGATATAGACCAATATTAACAATGTTTGGATCTGTAATTGGAATCCAATCATCTTGATTATCAACAATAGACATGACATTTAAGGCAAACCCTTTGTCAACAAAAGTATTCTCTGACGAATTTTTATGTAGGTACAACAGCGGATGATTTAACGCCTCGACCACTGGCGACACACTATCCAGACGATTCTTGTTGGAGAGAATAAGATCATGATTTCCAAGAATAATGTGAGTTGGTGCAATATCTGCTAAATTTTTCAAGAAGTCAGCAGCCATTTGATAGGCTTCTGGTGTAACATTTCCCTTAATATGAAACAGATCGCCAGTTAAGATATTGACTTCAACTTTTTTCTCTTTTAGGTGTTCATAAACTTTCTCAAATACTTGTTTTTGTTCTTTGTGATATTTTAGATTATGAATATGAATATCGCTAATATGTGAAAAAATCATTTATATTGTTCCTGTTAGTAAATTGAAAATTTTATTATCGCTTGTGAAAATAACAGCTTGATTTTTACAAACGATAAATTCTTCTGTACTCATAGAGCCAACGTCTTTTATGTTTCCTATGTCAACAATTTTAACTTCAATGCCATATTTTATCAACTTTTCAGCAATTGTAAACTGCTTTTCTTTTGCGTCTAAATCCAAACACAGATATACTGGCGTTTGGTTTTCCACAATTTTTTTGAATAAGCGCGAATCTTCATTGAGAGTTGAGCCAAGCAGAGGAACCGAATTGTCTCCTGCGATGACCGCATCAAATACTCCCTCAACGACCGTAATTGGCTCTGTAAAATCCAAAAATAATTCGTTGAAGATTATCTTCGATTTATTTAATGCGGGATTTTTATACTTAATAAAATGCTTTTCATAAGTTCTTGAGATAAAGTAATTGACTTCTCCGTTTTCATCAAACGATGGAATTATAATACGACCAGCATACTCGCCACTAGAACAGTAACCAATAGAATATTTGATAATATGCTGCTCGGTAATATCTCTATGTCTGAGATAGTTTTTAGCAACTACTCCAGACAAAGAAAGAACTTTTTTATTAAGAGTTGTATATTCTTTTGGAAGCTCTATTTTGTTTTCTTGTTTTTCTTCGCCATGAACAAAAATAAATTCAAGAGTTTCTTCAAAATCAGAAATATCAATTAGATTATCGAACTTTGCCCATCGTGTTCGACAATTTGAGTCTCCAAATTTTTTGATAAGATAAGAGATGGTTTTGCCAGATGAATTACAAATCCAGCATTTCCATTTATCTTTTTCCAAATTTACAGATAGCTTTTTTTTGCGATGTTTACAAAATGGACAAAAGAAAAGATACTCTTTATTGCTCCGATTGTAGTCACCTAAGATTTCCGAAATGATTGTCAGTTTTTCATGAAGCATTTTAGAAAGCCAGCCTTGGCAATAATATAGCTATCGCAACGGTCATATGTACCCGGCGTAGGATTGCCCTTTGGTGTCCATTGTACACTAAACTCTGGCGTGGTGTCAAGAACGAACTTGAACACGACCTCTTTGGCTTTCTCTCCCTTCGGCACTTTGATGCCGCAGGCTTTTCTGGCTGTTGCTGCTGAAAAATATTCAGGCTCAAATCCAAATGTTTCATAGCAAATCCAAGATAAAACTCCATTAAATCTTGAAAGTGTTGTAATTGTAGAAGCAGAAGAAAAACCCATTTTGAATGATAAAAGTGGTTCTTCGATAAATACTTTTGTAATGTTATGTTGCTTTTTTATTTTTTCAATTACTTGTTTAGCTTTGAGTGCTTTAGAAAAGAAATCCTTACAGCTTTCTAGGCGAATGCAATCGCAAACAACAATCTTACCATCGTCATCAAGTACTGTGTAACCAGTAATACTTGAACTAATATCTATACCTAAAATCATTACATATCCAGTTTAAGCTTAAAAGTGTAAGAATCATTGTTTCTTTTCCTAACAGGAGTTGCAACTTTGGCAATACCTATAAGAACTTTATCTTCATTATAAATTCCTATTGAAGAAATAAACGTTGTTCTTTGGAAGCTTTCTGAATAGTTATTATACACCCCAGAAACAATATTTTTAATCTCTAACGCATTTTCTGTATAAGCCTTAGAAGAAACAGACGATGTTAAAGATTGACCATATTTTGCATATGTTGGGTTATTGGAGTGATTTAAATCAATTTTGTCAGCGTGAGCAAACATTGTAATTGTTGGTAACTTGTAAGTTCCATTGTATTTTATTTTGCAAGCAGAGGCTGTAGCTGCTGATTGATTTGCTGCAAAATATTTCCATGATGGTTTATATTGAGTTGAACCCAAATAGGCATCTGTTGATTCAGCCAAATCTGCTGAACTTGTAAGTAAAATAAAACCTTCATTATATAACACAACACCAATCGTAGAACCGCTAACGCTAGATGTTCCATAAGTTTGAACAAGTTCACCATTTCTATAAACATCTTGCGCTCTGGCTATTAATGTTCCAGTATAATAAAATTCTAATTCAACAGTTCCTTTTTCTATTTGTGTGCCAAATAAAATTGATGGAATACTTATCTGGGATAAGGCTCCCGTTGAAAAATTTGTGTCATATTTATATTTTTTGCTAATTTTATAGTAGTAGTTGAGAGTATTCTTTAAAGAATTTATTTGTGGTCTTGCATCGCCAATGCCATAATAATTTGTAGCTATGGTTGATGTAAGTTCATATGTGCCAGATAAAATATCACCATAACTAAAGGAATTAAAATTTGTTGTTGAAATTGTTTTAAAGCTATCTAAAGTACCATTTTTGACAACAAAAGGATATATTTTATTGGAAGTTCTGTTGACATTTAATTCATAAAGACTGATGTTGCCATTGGGAACATTAGAATTATCTGATTTTCTATTTTGATAAAATACTGAGCTTGTATATAGTAAAAATTCGTAACTAGGGTTTGTTACAACAACATTTCTAAAAATATCATTCTCATTGAATTTATACATTTCATTTCTTATTAATAATCTAAACGAACTCTTAGTGTGAATTCTGTTGAAGGCGTTTTCTTAATTGGCTCAGATAATTTAGCTACCGCCAGTAGTTCATTATCTGTTGAATATAGACCAACTGTAGTAACATAAGTAACAGGCTCGTCTGTTGTAGAATTCTTAACAACCATTTTGCTGCTGCTTAAGTATGTTGGATTTGAGCTATAATTAAAATCACCAGCGTTCGCACGACAGAAATAGATTGTTGAATTTAGTTCTGTAGTGTTGTTGAATGAGACATTGTATAATCTTCTTCTAAATGCGTCAGATATGGCAGTAATAGTTGAGCCAGTCAATAATTGGTTAGTGGTTCTACCAGA
>Ga0172367_10009259_pt1 | contig 10840 bp, 5 predicted proteins | sample Lak10m_FD_114542 | JGI IMG/M metagenome (GOLD analysis project Ga0172367, IMG submission 114542) | Freshwater microbial communities from Kabuno Bay, South-Kivu, Congo - kab_022012_10m | ecosystem: Environmental > Aquatic > Freshwater > Lake | place: Democratic Republic of the Congo: South-Kivu...
ATGTGAGAACTTAACTGACATGAGCAAAATAATTTCTGTCGTCGGAAATAGCGGAGTAGGTAAGACTACCCTTGTGCAGGCGCTTGCAAAAGCTGGGGGATTTAATGTTGGAATTGAGCAACATGTGAATCGCCCATTTCAGAATTTGTTCAAAGCCAATTCTAATTATGCTCTAGCAAACCAAGTAGATTACCTGCTACTTCGCGCTGAACAAGAACAGTTTCTGCGAAAATTACCTGAAACTGGTTTCGTAGATGGTGGACTCGATCAGGATTTTCACGGGTTTACAAAATTATTCAGAACCCGAGGGCTATTGAATCAATCTGAATTTGATGTTTGTGAACGTTTTTATAGATTCTGTCGATCTTATCTTCCGATTCCAGATTTGGTGATCTATATGACAGCAACGCCCTCAATTTTAAAAGATAGACTGGAAAGGCGAAATCGTATAAACATAGCTAATAGTGAGGATTTGGCCACTCTGGAATCCCTACTTGCAGCCTGGTTGTCTAATCTGTCATCGGATAGTATCATTCAGTTAGATGTTTCTTATGTTTCACCAACCTATGACGAGGTTATCCCCTATTTGCTAAGCCAAATTAACTCAAAAATAATATTTTCTGCGGGAAAATACGAAACCGATTACATCCCGTAAGTTGAGAAAGGATAGTTCTGTTGTCAAACAAACGATCACTTGCACAGCAGAGTTTTTGGTACATAAAATAACTATTATGAAATACCATAATTTTGCTTTGCTTTCATTTTTCCTTCCACCTCTATTAGCCTTCACATTGCTTGCCGGTTTACCAGCAAATGATAAGAATGCTATTCTTTGGGGCTACTCAAAAAGCTACCTATTAGTAGGGATGTCATTATTTATTATCGGCATAGTCTCATCTTTTATAGCGATAATTTCGCTCGCAAATTCTCAGAGAATATTTTTATTATTGGATAAATATCTACGATCAAAAAACAATTGGGCTGTTGCATTCTCTATCAGTTTCTCATTATTTTGCCTTTCATACTCTTTTCTCGAATACCCGATGAAATATCTCGGAAAAATGGGGGAAATTCATGAACGTTTGACACCGTTATTTATTCTTGGAGTTTTAACTCTTTTAGAGTTCATGGTTGGATTGGTAATTTGGCGTATTTTCCAAACAAATCAAACCGATTCAAAATCGAAGGTTAAAACAATCTCGACAATTGTCATTTTATTTATTTTTATATTGATCTGGATTTTTATTGCGGTTTCAAAATTAGGTATCAACAGTTCAAGTTCCTTTTGGTCTAAGATCGGGGTTCCTTTATTGTGGCCCCAGATCTTTTTCGCCTTACTGGTCGGTCTTGGTTCCAATCTTCTTTTCGGAAAAACAAAACTATTCAAAAAAGGAAGAGCCTTTTTGGGGTTAGATTTTTTTGTGATCTTATTGATTTGGGCATCTGCGGTTCTGCTCTGGAACGGGCAGAATTTTGTCCAAGGAGTTTTTAATACTCCGCCAAGACCCCCTAGTTTTGAGATTTTCCCAATAAACGATTCCTATATTTTTGATGTTGCTTCGCAAAAGATGCTGATTGGGCAAAAAATGATAAATGATGTGGTTGATAAACCAATTTACATTTCGTTTCTTGCCATATTACATCATCTCGCTGGTCCAAGTTATACACTTTTTTATTTGCTTCAAATTCTCGTTTTTGCTTCAATACCAATATGCGGTTATTTGCTTGGGAATTCATTACATTCACGCCCCTTTGGAATTCTCTTCTCAATTTTGCTGATAATCAAAGAGACAAACGCAATAGACTTGACTAACTATATTCATGTCTCTACCTCGAAGATGATTTTGAGCGAGATGTTGACAACCCTAGGAATATTAATATTTTGTATTTATTTTCTCAACGCGCTCAAATCACAAAAAGTGTTATCAAAGGAACTATTTATATCTGGGGGAATTCTTGGAATCACAAGTCTATGCAGGTTAAATTCAATAGGAATATTTCCAATCGCAATCCTAATGCTAGGAGGAAGCCATAATTTTAACATTAAACGCTGGATCGTTTCTGCGTGCATGTTTTCTTTATTTGTGTCTATTAGCTCCAGTCCATGGATGGTTCGGAGTTTCATAACTTCGGGTGACCCTTTGAGTTTTATTAAAAGCAAGACATCTGGGGTAATTGTGAATCAAAGATATGACCCAATAATTCAATCAAAGCCAGTGAGCGAACCCCAGATCACAATTTTAAGAAAATATACTGATTTAGGTAAGAATATTACAACAAATTACATTCACAATTTAATTGGTATTACATTAATGATGCCACCATCCCTCAAATTATATAACCTTCTGGATACGGTAAAACTTCCATATTGGAAATTAGATTGGGATGGCACCTTAGCTCCAGGTGGATTCCTGATTATTTCAATTGTTCTCATACTTACATCGTTAGGAATTGCTTCAACCTGGACCTCCTGGCGTTGGGCTGGACTTGTTCCTTTGGCTTCAGTCCTGGGTTATAACCTAACTACTGCAATATCCCTCACTTCAGGTGGTAGGTATCTAGTTCCGATGGATTGGGGAATCATGTTGTATTTTTCAATCGGGCTTTATGATATTTCTTGCTGGTTACTTAAGCAGGTAATCCCTGCGTTTACGAAACAACAAATTTGTTTTAACAAGGCAAATTTCACCAAAGAAATAAATATTAAACCAAGTATCCTTCTTTATTCCCTCCTCTTCCTCTTTCTAGGGTCTGTACCACTTATATTGGAATCGTTACCTAGAAAGGTTTATCCTGAGTTGGTAACGATGTCCGATCTCATCCAAATGAACCCATCTCTGGAGGTGCTATCAAAAGTCAAATTGGAAGATCTGAAGGCGAATCCAAAAGTAACAGTCTTCTACGGCAAATCACTCTATCCACGTTACTATGGTGAAAACAAAGGTGATGATATTTCGTTGAGTGCAGATCCACTTATCGGAAAAACGAACTTCGATCGTTTATCTTTTCTGTTAATTGGCGGATCGAAGGATATTTTTGTTCTACTTCCCACTGAAAATATTATTACCGAAAAAATTCAGGGGTCCAATACTTGGGTTGTTGGTTGTGAAAGAAAAAATTACATCGAGGCAATTGTAATTATTATTCGTCAAAACAAAGACACATTTACCTATTGGCAAAATAGCCAAAACTTAAGTTGTAATTAAAATGAGAGGAAGAGCATGTTTTCCTTGCTCTTCCTCTCATTTAGAATAATTGGGGCTTATTCTTCTAGGGCTTCTTTTGCCTTCTTTACTTGCTTCCCGCGTTCTTCCGTATCCAAAATTCGTTTGCGGATACGGTAGTTTAAAGGGGTGATTTCAAGTAACTCATCATCAGACAAATACTCAATCGCTTCATCTAGAGACATTTGCCGTGGTGGGGTTAATCGAATTTCCATGTCCCCGCGAGCTGAACGCATGTTCGTGAGGTGTTTTTTTCTGCAAACATTGATTGCAATATCACCACCGCGGCTGTTCTCCCCAATAACCATACCCATATATACAGAAAGACCAGGGTTGATAAATAAAACGCCTCTATCTTCAGCTCCCTTGAGAGCATGAGCCGTAGCATCACCCGCTTCCATCGCAACCAATGACCCGGTTGAACGAGAATTCATCGGACCAGCAAGTTCATCATATCCATGGAACAAGGAGTGCATTATGCCCATGCCCCTAGTGGCTGTTAAAAATTGATAACGAAAACCGAGCAAACCTCGAGTTGGGACAATATAAATTAAACGAACATGACCGTCTCCGGTGTCTTCCATGTTCATCATCTTCCCTCTGCGACCTCCAAGCATTTCCACAACAATACCAACTGTCTCTGCACTGGTTTCAATATGCACTTCTTCGAAAGGTTCGAGTAAGCTGCCATCATCAGCTTTATGAAAAATTACCTCAGGTCTTGACACCTGGAACTCGTATCCCTCTCGTCGCATAGTTTCAATCAAAATTGCCAAATGCAATTCCCCACGACCAGAAACGAGAAATGTCTCTGCAGATTCTGTTTCGGCAACTCTTAAAGAAACATTGGTTCGTAATTCATCAAAAAGACGTTCACGCAGTTTCCTGGAAGTACTCCACTTCCCTTCTCTTCCAGAAAATGGTGAGGTATTTACCCCAAATGTCATGCGAACAGTCGGCTCTTCAACTTTTATTGTTGGCAGGGCAACCGGATTTAGTGGATCAGCCAAGGTTTCGCCAATCGCAATACCTTCCAGTCCAGCTAAAGCAATAATCTCTCCAGCGCTTGCTTCAGGAACCTCGACTTTACCAAGTCCATGATGAATATACAAGTAGCGGGCAGTCTCAGGAAGTATCGTCCCATCAACCATGATTCGAGCAAGTTTTTGGCCTGCCTTGATAGTCCCTGCAAATACTCTACCAACTGCTGTCACACCTCGATAATCATCGTATCCAAGTGTTGTAACAAGCATTTGTAATGGCGCTTCAGGATCAACCTTAGGAGCAGGAATATGGTTCAAGATTACTTGGAATAATGGCTGAAGGTCCGGTCCAAGATCTGGAGTGAGACCGGCGCGACCAGCAGTTGCCTGTGCATAGACAACAGGAAAATCTGCCTGTTCATCAGAAGCGCCAAGCTCGACAAAGAGATCAAAGGTGTCATTTAACACTCTAGCTGGTTCAGCATCCTTACGGTCTACCTTATTTACCACAACAACCGCTTTGTGTCCTCGCTCTAGTGCCTTCTTCAGAACAAAACGTGTTTGGGGCATCGGTCCTTCAGCCGCATCCACTAAGAGAAGCACGCCGTCAACCATATTCATCACCCGTTCTACTTCGCCACCAAAATCTGCGTGTCCGGGAGTGTCAACGATGTTGATCTTCACGGTTTCTCCAGTCTTCGGATCTGGGATAGAAATGGCTGTGTTCTTAGAAAGAATCGTGATTCCACGTTCCCTTTCGAGGTCATTTGAATCCATCACTCTCTCAGCTACCTGTTGATTTTCTCTAAAGGTGTGAGATTGTCTTAGGAGATAATCTACGAGTGTTGTTTTCCCATGATCAACATGTGCAATAATTGCAATGTTGCGAATATTTGTGCGCTCATTAATCATTTTTACCTTTACCCAACGTAGGGGCGGCCGAGTGGCTGCCCCTATCATATAAAAAACCCGGTCAATAGGACCGGGATTCCGGCTAACTTCCCATTTATTTTACCAGATACTCTCGATTTTTGGAAATATTATTGATAAGCCAGTCAATTCAAAGCGAGTGTAAAACAATAAAAAAAGACTGGCAGTTTAATTTCTGCCGGTCTTTTTTTATTAATTTATCGAATATTCCCTGACTAAGTACCTTCTTGCCATGAATTCAAATACTTTACTTGTTCTTCAGACAGGGTATCTATCTCAATGCCCATTGCGCTGAGCTTGATCCGCGCAATTTCCGCATCGATGTCAGCCGGGACTGAATACACTTTTTTCTCAAGTTTGCTGGCGTTCTTGACCATGTACTCGGCAGCAAGGGCCTGATTGGCAAACGACATATCCATAACAGAGGCTGGGTGCCCTTCAGCCGACGCAAGGTTGATCAGCCTGCCTTCTCCAAGAATGTTAATCTTCCGGCCATCTTTTGTTGTATATTGATCAACATAAGGTCGAACCAAATTCGGACCTCCCTTCGACATGGCAGCAAGCGCTGGAATATTAATTTCAACATTAAAATGACCTGAATTGGATACCAAAGCGCCATCTTTCATTACTTCGAAATGGTGCTTATCAATTACATTCAGATCGCCGGTTACCGTACAGAAAATATCACCGATTTTTGACGCGGTGGTCATAGTCATTACTTCAAATCCATCCATTACTGCTTCAAGAGCTTTTAATGGGTCGATTTCAGTCACAATAACTCGAGAACCCATTCCGCGCGCTCGTGACGCCAAACCTCTACCGCACCACCCATATCCGGCAACCACGAACACTTTCCCGGCTAGGAGTACATTGGTTGCGCGAATAATTCCATCAAGTGTTGATTGACCAGTGCCATAACGATTATCAAAGAAATGCTTGGTCATTGCATCATTTACAGCAATTACAGGAAACTCTAACATCTTATCCGCAGACATAGCTCGCAAGCGAATTACACCTGTCGTTGTTTCTTCTGTTCCGCCAATGATTCCGTTGAGTAGCTCTCGGCGATCCTTGTGAATAGTGGAAACCAAATCGGCTCCATCATCCATAGTCAATTGAGGTTTATGGTCCAGAGCAGCAGTTATATGTTTGTAATACGTTGTGTTATCCTCACCTTTTATAGCAAAAGTAGGAATTTCATAAATATTTACCAGGGCTGCGGCAACATCATCTTGTGTAGATAAGGGATTTGACGCCGTTATCACAACGTCCGCGCCACCGGCTTGTAGTGTTGTCATTAAATTCGCTGTTTCGGTTGTAACATGCAAGCAAGCAGAAATTCGAACACCTGCTAATGGGCGCTCTTTTGTGAAACGTTCTTTGATCATTCGCAATACGGGCATTTCTCGCTCGGCCCAATCTATTCTCCGGCGTCCACCTTCTGAAAGTGACTTATCCTTGACATCTGAATTACTCATATTCTTCTCCTAAATTAGATTACTTCGAAAAAAGCAGATTGACTGTCAGGCCAACAATGCATCTAGTCTACCACCATCGTCAAAATGTTCGCGAAAACGCTTTACAAATTCTTGACGAGTATAGTAATGATTCTGTGTTCCGTTTTGTTCGAGGCAGTAAACCGCAGATAATGATCCAATCTGACCGCACAACTTCAAGTCCCATCCACGAGAATAGCCGGCAAGGAACCCTCCTCGAAAAGCATCCCCTACTCCGGTTGGGTCCACTATACGATCCTCAGGGACGACAGGTATGATGATTTCTTCTCCTTCAGTGTAAATCGTCGCACCTTCCGATCCTTTTGTGACAACAATAATTTTGACACTTTTAAGCATATCTTTTAAATTTTGCCCTGTCTTTTTAGAGATCAACCCGTATTCATAATCATTAACAAATAGAAAATGCGCCCCAACCATATCCATGGAAATTTCTTCACCGTCCAGACGTAATATTTGCTGTGATGGATCGTAAAGATATGAAATACCTAATTCACGACACTCAGCAGCATGTTTTTTCATAGCTGAAGGATCAGTAGGGGAAATAATCACCAGATCTGGACGAGATTCAACTTTTTTTATTGAAAGGACGGCTGCATCCGCCATGGCCCCAGGATAGAAAGAGGCAATTTGTGCATTTACTTTATCAGTTGTCGCGAAAAATGAGGCGGTAAATTTTCCAGGAATAACCTTTGCCCATTTTGTGTCAACGCCATGTTTTTCGAGCCAGGCTCTATATTCTTCGAAATCCTCTCCAACCGTGGCAAATAAGCGCGGGGTACCTCCCAACAATGCCATTGTATAAGCTATATTTGGAGCAACTCCCCCACGTTGGCGTGTCATACTATCAACAAGGAATGACAAGCTTATTGATTTGAGTCTTTCCGGTAAGATCTGTTCGTGAAATAACCCTGGGAAGGTCATTAAATAATCATATGCGACCGAACCGCTGATCAAAATATCCATTTTGTTAAATCTCACTTTCTATTGCCGAATTATTAATCGGTCTTTACCAGTTTTGCTAAAGTACTTTTAAAGGGTGGATATGCTATTCCATTTTCCGTTACAATTGCATTAATTAGCCTTGCTGGGGTTACATCGAATGCTGGATTTTTAGCATGGGCATTCACAGGTGTAACACGCACACCGTTGAATTGTATATTCAAAACTTCATCCTGGGACCTTTCTTCAATCGGAATAAGCTCACCCGATTCTAGAGATAAGTCAATTGTTGATGTAGGAACAACAGAATAAGCCGGGATCTTATTATCGTTTGCAGCAAGAGCTAACATATATGTTCCGATTTTATTAGCGACATCACCATTCGCAGCTACTCGATCAGCCCCAAAAAACACCTTCTGAACTTTTCCGGCTCGCAGAAAATATCCAGCCATATTATCAGAAATTATTTCATATGGAATTCCATATTGTTCAAGCTCCCAGGCAGTTAATCGAGCTCCCTGCAATCTGGGGCGTGTCTCATCAACGAGGACGTGAATTTTCTTCCCTTGCTCCCAAGCAGTCCGGATAACACCAAGAGCTGTGCCCCAATCGACGGTTGCCAACGCCCCTGTATTGCAATGATGAATGATCGTATCACCACTCGCAATTAATTCGGCACCATTTGCTGCCATTCTCTTGTTGATTTCAACATCTTCATCAGCCAATTTCTGAGCTTCAAGTAGGACCAATTGCCGTAAATCATCAGCCGATCCATTAAAGGATTGAATCTTAGTCAAAATCTTATCTACGGCCCACGCTAAATTTACTGCAGTTGGCCGAGACAATTTTAATTCGTTTCCGGCAACAACCAATCCAGCCAAAAAATCTTTGCGGTTATTTGTTTTTAATTCCCTGGCAGCAATTGCTAAACCAAATGCCCCTGCGGCACCAATCGCAGGTGCACCTCGTATGGTCATATTGGAAATTGCGTTTATAACCTCTCGATAATTGTGACACGGAAGTAGCACGAACGTCTCTGGAAGAAGACGTTGGTCAATCATATTGATGATATTGCGGTCATAATCCCAAAAAATTGTTCTCATATTCCTCACAAGAAACAGCGCTCTCAATCGAGAGCGCCTATTTCAGTAAGTTTATCATGGCGAGACATGCTTGTAAAGTAATCAACTTCACAAATAAAATTCAGCTCTACCTACCTCTGCCTTGTTTGGACACTGCTTGACATGAAACAATTTAACAATTATAAGATCAGTATGACCTTTAAAATCGTAAGATTGCTGCTAATCATTTTAGTTTTGACATCATGTAATTTGCCCAATGCTACACAATCCCTAAGTACCCCAACTGAGATGTCAACTGTAGTTGCCACGAACATCGTGGTTGTTCCAACTTCACTACCTAGAGCTACAACATTCCCACCTACAACTACCCCAATTCCGTTAAATCAAATACAAATTGCTGAAAAAGCAATTTTCAACGGGGATTATGCGAGCGCGAGAGAGGAATTCCAATCGATAACTTCATCGACTGGAGATGCAACTATCCGCGCAAAAGCCTTGTGGGGTCTTAGCAAGACAAATTATCTTTCCAGAAATTTTCCGACGGCTTTAGAAAATCTGAGAGAGCTAACTCAAAATTATCCACAATCTGGTGAAAGCGATTGGGGATGGTTTTTGCTAGGTGAAACATATTTTAGTCTGGAAAGATTTCAAGAATCCATTGATGCCTATCAAAATTACCTGACAAAACGCCCTGGCTTGCTTGAAGCATATGTTCAGGAAAAATGTGGAGAAGCCTTTATAAATCTCGGCGATCAATTTAATGCGCAAAAGTCATTCATAATTGCCCAGGCAGCTCCAGGTCAAAGAAACTCCTTAAGCATTCAAGTAAAGATTGCGAATAGTTATCTTAACTTAAACAATCCTGAGGTAGCGTTAAAAATGTTTGACGAAATCTATGCTTCATCGACAGATGACTTTATCAAGGCGGAATTGGATCTCTTATCAGGGCGAGCTCTTCTTGCTCTAAATCGCACTGAAGAAGGTTACGGTCGGTGGAGACATGCGGTCGATAACTATCCCTTAGCATATGACTCATATTCTGCTCTAGTTGGGCTTGTGGAAGCAGGCCAACCAGTAGATGATTTCAACCGCGGGCTGGTGGATTATTATGCAGGTCAATATGAAGTTGCATTAAGGGCTTTCCAGAACTTTAGCTATTCAAATCCCAATCACGATGGAACTGTTTTGCATTATATGGCCCTTACTCTACGTGAGATTGGCGATTATCAATCGGCCATCGGCTTGTGGAAACTCTTAATCGAGAAATATCCAGGGAATCGTTATTGGGAAACCGCCTGGGATGATTTAGCGACTACCAAATGGATAAATCTAAATGAATATGATGATGCGGCAAAAGAATTGGAATTATTTGCCACTCAAAACCCCGGTTCCGCGCTCGTAATTACATATCTAAATGAAGCCGCTCGGATTTATGAAAGATCAGGTGCTTTGGAAAAAGCAGCCACTTTATGGGAGTCCATACCAGCTCGTTTTGGTTCAGACCCATCGCTCGCCAATGTTTGGTTTCAAGCAGGAATAGTTCGTTATCGAATGCAAGAATTCGAAAAAGCAAGTGGTGATTTTCAACAATCTGTATTACTTTCAAAAGAAAAACAAGACCGGGCTCGCGCGTTATTATGGGTTGGAAAGACGTATCAAAAGTTGGGGAATATGCAAAACGCCACTTCCTCATGGGAGCAATCTCAAACCACAGACCCAGACGGGTATTATAGTCTCCGGTCTAAAGAGTTGCTCGAAAACCGAAAACCTTTTCTTGCTCCTGCCATAGTTTCCATTAATGCAGATTTAAATTTAGAGCGTTCTGAAGCGGCATCCTGGTTGAGAATTAAATTAAATTTACCGTCAGATACAGACCTGAGTGATACAGGCACTTATAAGAATGATATCAGAATTCAACGCGGATTAGAATTTTGGAATTTAGGTATGTACGATCAAGCTCTTATCGAGTTTGAAGAAATTAGAGAATCTTTTAGCACGAACCCACTAGAATCTTTTCGATACGGGAATTATTTGCTTGATCTTGGTGTTTATCGGTCTGCAATTTATTCATTACGAGATGTTTTGACAAGCGTTGGACTGGATGATCATTCTGCTAGCCTAACTGCGCCAGTCTATTTTAATCATGTCAGGTATGGTATTTATTA
>Ga0172367_10009260_pt1 | contig 10840 bp, 9 predicted proteins | sample Lak10m_FD_114542 | JGI IMG/M metagenome (GOLD analysis project Ga0172367, IMG submission 114542) | Freshwater microbial communities from Kabuno Bay, South-Kivu, Congo - kab_022012_10m | ecosystem: Environmental > Aquatic > Freshwater > Lake | place: Democratic Republic of the Congo: South-Kivu...
CAAAGAAAAAATCCCAAAAAAATTACTATGGGGAGGATCAAGAAAATGCAGTTGTAAATTATTTAGCATCTGAATCGGACGCCGAAAAAAATAAGATATTCGAAGAATATTTAAAAGAACCTCTCAATATAATGGTAGAAAGGATTATAAATAGATATCAATTATATAGAAAAGATTATGATTTTATCGATTTACATACTGACACCATGTCATTTTTAATAACAAAAATAAATAAATTTGACCCAACTAAAAAACATAAATCATTTTCTTATTTTGGTACAATATGCAAAAATTATTTAATGGGGTCAATTCAAAAAGATGTAAAAGACGTTAACCGTTCAATACCATATGAAGATATTCAACAGCATTTAGAAGACGATATTAAACATTCATATTCAATGGATGAAACGTCATTCGAGTTTCGTGATGTAATAAATAAACTAGTTAATGAATTAGTTGTTTTTATTGAAAAAGAAAAATTAAATGAAAATGAAAAAAAATTAGGATATGCCTTATTAGACATCTTAAATAATTTTGAATTTATTTTCCAAATTGGTGATGGAAATAAATTTAATAAAAATCTAATTTTATTATCTTTACGAGATATGACATCTTTGAATACAAAAGAAATAAGATCATGTATGAAAAAGTATAAAAAATTATATAAAGGAATACTTAATAGTTTTTTATCTTAAATATATTTATATAAAAAAATACATATGTCACAAGGTAAAAAAAATATTATATCATTAGATGTGAAATCTGCAATGGCATTAATGCAAGAAATATATAATGATATTGTAAAACAAAAAAACACTGCATCTTTAATAACAAAAAAAATGTTAACATTTATGAAAGATGCTGAAGATATGAGTACAATTGGTCCAGTAATAAAAGATCAACAAAAAATACTTAATTTATGTACTGAAAAAAAAATTGCATTAGTGAAGTTACAAAGTGTATTATTAAAACAAACAAACACCACAGGCGCCGAAAGTTTAGGCAAACTTGAATTGACAGATGAAGATAGAAAAATATTGGAGCAATTAGTTAATGATAATAACGATATAAATAGTAGTACATATAAATTATAATGAGTAAATATAAAGATTCTATTAACGAAACAATTTCTAAAATTGATAGCATCAAAAAAATTGCAGGCGATCCAACTGGCTTAGTGGATCGTCTTCATGATAAAATTTTATCTGATAATTCAAAAAATAAAATCGCTGAAAATATTACGGAATTAAAAAATAAAATCAAGGCGAATACTAAAAAGAAAGACACTAATGATAATATTTTTAGTAATATGTTAAAAGTAGCCAATAGTTTTTTAGATGATCCAAAATTAGGGGGGGTTAAAAAAGAAGAAAAAATACTTAATTATTTAAAAGATTCTGCATCAATAACAATTAAAAAAAGTAAAGAAATTGTTAAACAAGAATTAAAAACATTATTAACTGGCAATATATCAGAAATTTGTTCAGGGAATTCCGTAATTTATAGTGGTAAAACATATAATATATCACCGAAAGAGATTGATATTATGAATGTATTAAAAATATCTCCAGAATCTTTATCAGGAAAAATTATGTATGAAAAAACAGGTGAAACTGGTAAAATAAAAATGAATAAAGAATTATTTAATAGATTTGAAAGTCCATCCCCATATACATTTACTTCTATTGATAACACTCAATTAATTGAAATAAATTGGGACACTAATGGCCAGTATTATACTGTAAAGCCAAAACAAAATTCTTTAGAAATGCGTAGTTTTTTTGATAAATATTATGAAACTATCGAAGAACCTGATATAGATCACATAATAAAAACTACTATGTTGTTAACAATACAAGGTGACGGTACAGAAGACAAAGATTTTACTCTTGGTTTAAATAATATAGAAAGATTAATAAAAAAAGTACTATGTTTTTGTAATTTATTAAATACAGGTCAGAAACCATTAAAAAATAATCCAACAGATTTGGTCACAGAATTTGATGATGATATTTCAAAATTTTTTGATTTTAATGATACTGAAGGTATAGATATAGATGATGAAGATAGTAGATATAGAAGAGTTTTAAAATTTACAGATTGTAACATATTTGAAATTCCAGTAAATAATAATCACATTGAAGATTTTGTTTATTTAGATGATTTAGATGTAATAAACACATTAAAAAAAACGGCACTTGATGTTAATGATAACCCTGATAGTTATTATAACTTTCTTTTGAATATGTTTTTTTTAAAAATACCTATAACACTATTATCCTCAATATTAACGCCAAAATTAGTTTTTCCAATAACATTTGCATATAAAGTAATAAAAAATATAACTTTAGCTGATGTGAAAACAGAAATAAAAGTTTTAATGGGTAAACTAAAAAAAATTTTTATGAATACAATAAGTAAATTATTTAAAATTTTCATTATGGAATTTTGGAAATTCATTAAAAAAGATTTATTGAAATTTATAACTAAAGTTGGTATAAAAATATTAACAAATAAATTAAAGCGTTATAAATCTATTGTTTTATCATTAATATCGTTATTAACTAAATTATTATCATTTAAAGTAAATAATTGTGTTGATTTATTTAAATTAATTAATGGCACAATTGATGCTGCATTAAATTTGCCATCAAAAATTCCGTTACCTGGTTTATTATTAAGTTTTTCTGATAATTTACCAGGATTTAGTACTGATAGAGCATATATGAATATTGTAGAATTAATGAATAATAGTGGCGTAGAAACAGGTCAATTATACGGTGAAAGTAATGATTTACTATTAGTTGTTAAATCAAATATTGATGGGTTATTTAAAGAGATGGATTCAAACTCATTCATTAAAACAAGTAATAAAGAAATAAATCTAACTAAATTTGGGGTTCCAGTTATTATACCGCCAGGTATGCTAGATTCCGCAGGTAAAATATTTTAAATTATGGAAATAGAAAAAATTAATGATATATTAAGTGACGTATCAATTAAATCTAATAGTGATTTGATTAATTGTCGAGATTTTTTATATAGTGAATTTGAAAAAACAAAAGAATTAATTATTGATTTAACAAGACATTTAGATATTGTTGAAAATAGTTACAATCTTATTAATAAAGAAATTGGTAAAAGAACTAAATGAGAATTATAGTAGTTGGTGTTTGTGTTAATAACGTAGATCCTAAAGGTATAGGTAGAATTAGATTTAAGTCTTTCGGATCATACGTTAGTGAAATTGAAAATAGTGTAAAATATGAAGATTGGGACAATAATGATCCTTTTCTAGCTACCCCATTTTTACCTTTACATATTAATATATTACCACAAATTGGACAATCCATAAAACTATTAAAGTATGATACTGCAAAAGAAAGCCAAAATGTTGAGTATGTTCCAGGGCCATTTTCATCACCTGTTGATTTAGAAAATCAAACTTTTTTGCAACAAAATCGTGATAACACATATGGCGGTGCGGTAGTAAAAGATATTAAAAATATTCGTGGAAAAAATGGTAAATTTATTAATAATAAAATTGAACCATCTTTAATTAAAATTGGTGATATAGGTATAAAAGGTAATTATGGTACTGATTTAATTCTAACCAATAATGGCTTTCAAATAAGAGGCGGAGTTTTACCTGATAAATTAAATAGAAATAAAGATGATTTTTTTTACCCACAATTATCAAATAAAATTGCAAGATTTAATCTTAAAAAATTTCAAAAAGAATTATTATTAAAAACAGAAAAAATAGATGTTGAATATTTACCTATTGGAAGATTAAATTATATTTTAGAATATGATGTAATATATGATAATGGTTCACCTGAATTAATTAATATATATATTTATAAAGTTATAAACACATATGGTAATGTATTTGATACAAATGTTTTCAATAATGAAACCGATTTTGATAATTTAAACATAAAAAACTGTTTAAAATTAATAAATACAGAAAATAATAATTTACCAACTATTACGAAAGAAATTAACGGTGACGTATCTGTGGGAATAAGTTTCATTAGAGATTTTATATCTAGATTGGTTAATAATACATATGAAAAATATTTACCAAATTTATTCGATTCAATTGTTTGTCCACTTTATTTTAGGCCAAAAAAATCATTGAAAAATAATCCATTAGGACAAATATTTATAAATAGAGTACAATACAGAGATAGAAACGGTAATGGTTTAATTTTTAATTCTTCAGTGACTGAGCCTTATCCTCAAAAAAAACAAATAGAAAAAAAATTATTAACGCCAGTTAATAATTCTACTGAACAAACTTTTTCTAATTTATCTGCAGATAAAATTTATTTGACATCAACAACGACAAATGGTACAGATAATGTGAAAAAAATAAATTTTAAAACACTAGATCCTTATGAATTAACACAAGAGGATTATTTACAAAACATAGAACCAAATACATATGCTTTAGTTAGAGGGGATATATTATTAGAAATAATTAAAACATTATATGACACTTTTGATTCACATATACATCAAATAAATAAAAGGCCAATTATCGGCACAGATCCTAATCGGCAAAAATTAGATAGTTTAATGAAAACATTAGAAGATGATTTATTAAATAAATCGATAAGAATTAATTAATTTAGATATTTATATATAAAATAATAAAATGTCATATTATCGTTCATATTTTAGTAAAAATAATACAATTATAAAAAATTCATTATTGAATACTTCCAAAAATCCAACAACTGAAATTTTTTATGGTAATGGTTTTTCTAAATTCATTTTTCAAATTGATTTAGAACCTTTAAAAACAAAACTCGAAAATGGTGATTTAGTTCTTACTGACAACACTAAACATATATTACATATGACTAATACCATTTTTGGTTCTGAGTCGTTTGTAGGTCAGGAAAAAGATTCTGGCGGGTATCGAGCAACATCATTTGATTTAACATTATTCCCTTTAACAGAATATTGGGATGAAGGTGTTGGCTTTGATTATGAATACATCGTTGATTTATCGAATAATGAAAATAAGAACTATGATATTAGACCATCAAACTGGTATAATAAAACTTCAGTAAGTGGATGGACAAACGAAGGCATATATAGCGTGGTACCTAATAACGCAATTACTATGCATTTTGATAATGGAGATGAAGACATTGATGCGGATATTACTGACTATATAAATTCCATAATCTCTGGCGAAACTAATTATGGTATGGTTATATCTTTTGATACGCCATATTTTGCAATAACAGACATTAAACAATCTGTTTCATTTTTTTCTAAATATACCCAAACATTTTTTGAACCATATCTTGAAACTAAGTTTGATGACACAATTGATGATAATAGAGAAGATTTTTATAATGAAATAAAAAGAAATCTATATCTATATGTAACTAAAAATGGTAATTATGTTAATTTAGATGAATTACCTTTAGTAACCATAATGGATAGTACTAATAATATTTTTGATGATTATTTAAGTGGAATGACAACCACAAAAGTAAAAAAAGGTGTTTATAAAATTAATTTTGGGTTAACGGGCACATTTTGTGATGGTAAACGATTTTATTATGATAAATGGACAAATTTAATTATAGATGGCGTTAATATACCTGATGTTAAACAAAAATTTGTACCAAAACCATATACGGATTTATTTAATATTGGTACAAATAACATAGATGATGAAATAATTATTAAATATTCTGGGGTAAAACTTAACGAAAAAATAAAAAGAGGTGAAATAAGAAAGATTAATGTTAATCTTAAATCATTTAATAGTTATAAAAATATCTTATCAAATGAATTATATTATAGATTATATGTTAAAGAAGGAAAAACTCAGGTCAATGTTTTTGATTGGACAAAAATAGATAAAACTATTGATAATTCTTTCCTGTTAGATACTAGTTTTTTAATTCCAAAGGAATATTTTATACAAATTAGACTTTTATATAATTCTAATGAAATAATTTATAATAACGAAATAAAATTTGAAATTGTTTCGGAAAAATAAGTTAAAAAAATTATGAGTAAAGAAATAAGAGAACAAATTAATATAGTTAAACATTGGGATCAATTTTTGAATGAAGGTAGATTAAAACAAATAGATATAACTAATGATATATTACCTTATATTGAAAGTGTCTTTGATAGATTAAAAAAGGAATATGGGGATGAATTTGAACTCGATGGATACACATTAAGTGCCTTTGAGTTTGAAAAATATCACGAATATTGTCCATATGGTTTTGATATAGATGTTGACATTGAAAATAAAAGAATTCATATTGATATTTGTTCACAAAATGACGGAATTAATATGAATGGATTTAAAGAAGCTATTTATGATGAAATTTATGGCGTTTTTTCAGGAACTGCTGATTTTGGATGGAGAGTACCATTTGTCAAAAAAACAAAATATGATACTTTAATTAAAACTTAAAAACACTTTTTCACAATTCAATTTTTATTTTTGAGGTAAAATATATTCGGTTTAATTGATATAAACCCATGTATTTTACCTCATTTTTTTCAACCATTTTACATATTTTTTTTAAATGATCTCTGTTATTTGTGTCAACGCCTATCATATATGTTTCTTTATCCAATTTATCATATATTGTGTCCCTAATATATTTTCCCTCATCATCTAATATTAAATGTTTTATCATTTCATTTTTACTTTTACGACATTTAATATCTCTTTGCTCAACCATTGTTTCTAAAATATCTAATCTGTAATTATCATATTCTGTTTTCTTCATATTATTAAATATATAAAAAAAAGTTAAATAAACAAAATATTTTTTAATCCTTTTGTTTTTACGCCATTTTTACGTATATTTATAAATAAAACAATATATGGTTGAAAATATAATAAATGAATATCTTAATGATAAAGTTTCTATTGAAAAACTTGCATTAAAATATAAAATGGGTAAAATTAAAATAAAACAAATTTTATCAGAAAATAATATCGAATTAAAACAACGAGGCGGTCAGCAAAAACATATTACTGTTCCATTTAAATATGATTTAATTAATAAAATGGTTGAATGTAAATCATGTGGTAAAACATATAATGATGTTGAAAATAAAAGTGGTATTTTAGTTGAGCATATTAACGAATGCTTTCCTGAAATTATTATACCTAATAAATTATTTAGATCAAATTATAAAAAAAATAATGGTGAATTCTGGCATTTTAAATATTTTAACTTAATAGAAAAAGAAAATAAAGAAACATTAAAATGTCCTGAATGTGATTGGTGTACCACAGATCTCACTAATAAAACTGGCTCTTTCACCAAACATGTAATTAAAGAGCATGATTCTGTGGAAGATTTTGTGCTAAGAAATAAAAACTATGAGTATCTTTTTAATGTTTATAAAAAAAATACTATTTTATCAGATTTTTTTAATAATAGTGATGATAATTTTATCATTTGTAAAATATGTGGTGAAATTTTCAAAACAATAACAAATACACATTTAAACACCCACGAAACAAATATTAATGATTATAAAATTAAATTTGGTGAATATTCATTAATATCAAACACTAGTAAAAAAACCTTTGTTGATAATCTTACTAATTGTGTGACAAATATTAAATATCGAAGTAAGGGGGAAATTGATATCTGTGAATTTTTACAAAGTAATAATATAAATGTAGATATTTGTAACAAAAAAATATTAAACGGTATAGAATTAGACATGTATTTACCTGATTATAAAATAGCTATTGAATATAATGGCTTATTTTGGCATTCGGAAAAACAAGGTAAAAATAAAACCTACCACATAAATAAAACAAAAAAATGTTTAGAAAAAAATATTCGTTTAATACATATATTTTCGGATGAATGGATAACAAAACATAAAATAATTAAAAACAGATTATTAAATCTTACGAACAAAAATAATGTTAAATACTATGCCAGAAAATGTATTGTTAGTGAGTTAACAAAAGAAGAAAAGGGTAGGTATTTAACTGAAAATCATTTACAGGGGAATGATAAATCACAAATATTTATAGGTTTAAAATTTAATAACAAAATAGTTGCTGTTATGACATTTGGTAGTTTACGTAAATCAATGGGGTATAAAAATGTTCAAAATTTTTATGAATTGTATCGTTACTCATCATTAAATGTTATTGGCGGTTTTAGTAAAATGTTCAAATATTTTATTAAAAAATATGATCCAGAAAAAGTAATAACATATGCTAATCGAAATTGGACACCTTCTGATGATTTTTCATTTTATAATAAAGTTGGTTTTAGTTTTGTGTCAGAAACAGAACCAAATTATTCATATACTAAAAAATATGATAAAAGAGAACATAGATTTAATTACACAAAAAATAAGTTGATTAAAATGGGTTTTGATAAAAATAAATCAGAATCAGAAATTATGTTTGAAAATGGATACGATAGAATATGGGATTGTGGTAATTTAAAATATGAATACAAAAAAAGGGGTTAAAATAACCCCTTTTCTTATTATATTAAGATTTTATTATCTTAAAGTGTCTGTACCAAAAACTGTAATACCTTTTACATCAATTACAGCGAAATAACGATTATTAACCATCTTTTTCGCGTAACGGGTCATAATACCTTTAATAGGTGTCATAGTAAACGGATTATACATAGTTGGAGTTAATTGTAATGGAACGTAAGGTGCATAAATGTAACCTGCGTCTAACAATGATTTACCTTTGTGACCAATTAACATTTTGTTAGCTGGGAAATAAGGATCACGATAAACAGTGTAACGTCCACCTAAAGTACCGATTTTTTCAATACCCATGTTGTATTGATCTTGTTCAGGTTCAGCGTTAGAAACGTGGAAGTATTCTAAGTCGTCAAGAACAGCTGAAATTTCAGAATAAACAACAATCCAGTTAGCACCACCACGTAAAGTAGTTTTGTGGATTTGAGCTGATAATTGGTTAACTTTAGTTAACAATGTTTGATTCCAGTCTTTTTGAGTGTAACCAACATATGCAGAGCCACCATTACCATATTTCCATTCGTTATAATCCCATTTAGCTTGCCATGCAGCACCTTTACGTAAATCACGTAAAATTTCACGGTCAACTTCAGCAGCAATTTGTTCTGATAACAATGAAGTTAATTCAGCTTCAGCATCGATGTTGTGGAATGCACTAACGTCTTGAGCTAATTCAGGAGACCAAGTGGCACGTAATTTTCTTTCAGTAACAGAAACTGTAACAGAAGCTAAGTCAAATGAAACCTCACCAATTTGATCTTCAAATTCTAAAGTATCATAAGCACGATATCTCAATTTAATATCACTTGCAGTAAATCCTGAAGGGATAATTACATTAGAGAAACCTGATGTAGGTGTATAAGTTTGTAAATCTACACTAATGTACATTGCACCTTCTTCATCACAAATATCAGTATATTTACCTTGAGGGTAAGAAGTTGATGTTGATTTTTGACCATATTCAATCACACCTTTACCGTATTTTTGAGTTACGATATGGAAATTTTTAGATTGGCCATCGTAGATAACTTCAGCAGAAGCTAAGAAATCTTCAGTATCCATGATGTTACCGTAAGCACCAATTAATTTACCTTGACCATCTTTAGAGAAACCAGTTACTTTAATAACTAAGTTAGCAACAGATGCGCCAGTTAATGCAGAGTTAGCAACGTTAGTTACAACACCGTCAGCGAAAGTTACTACAGAAGATGTTGTTGCAGTTAAACCTGTGTAAGCACCTTTTGAGTAATCAAAAAGTCCAGCATCAGGTGAATTACCGTTACCGCCATCGTTTTCATAGAAACGATCATAAAGATTATTACCAGTATATCCTTCTTGTGCATCTGTTGAATTACTTGGATATCCATAAGGTGAATAATGATTTCCATTATTTCTTTCCTGAATTTTAGGAATGAAATAGAATAATTTACCAATAGGTAAATTCATAGCTTGAACAGACACGATGTCGTTAGCTAATAATTTAGAAAATACACATCTAATTATAGGGAATACAACAGTTTCGAAAGAACCCGATGCATCTGAAACAGCAGCTTCGTTAATTAAATAAGAAGCTTGGTTTTCATATAATTGTGCGATATTATCTTTTTGGTGGCCATCAAGGTCTTCTAAGAAACCTAAGTCATCCCATTTTTTAATGGTATCTTCTTTGATAACACGTAAATGTTTTAGACCGATGTTACCAACCATACCTGATTCTAATAATGCTCCCATTTTTAAAATATTTTTTTAATTTTTATTTGTTTTTATTTTATTTTACTCATCAACTCTCTCATTCTACTAAATTGAGGGTTTTCATACGCTTTAGATTCCGATAAAATCTCTGTTGTAGATGTTTTTGGTGTTGATGTAAGTTTATTAACTACTGATTCAGTAACTGGTTTTTTATTTGCCAATTCACTATTAATAGAAGTGTATAAATTTTTAGATTCACTAATAGTTGTAACAGAATCAAATCGTTTTAAAATTTCTAATTTTTCATTTTTTGTTGTTGTGTGTTCAGTAAACAGACGTGTGGCAAAAGCCAAATTAGCGTTAAATGTTGCAATTTCGTTTAATTTTTCTTTGAAAATTCCTAATGCTTTTTTGTATTCACTATTTTGTTTTCTTAATTTTTGAACTTCTTCATTAATTTCTTCACGTTTATTACCTGCTTTGAAGATTTTTTTACTTTTAATACCACCACGATATCCGAAACCTTGTGTTCTCGCAGATTCTGCAAATTCACCAGCTTTTACTTTTTTTGCTTCAGGTGCTTGTGATTGTTTAAAGTTTTTTACTTTCTCAG
>Ga0172367_10009261_pt1 | contig 10840 bp, 14 predicted proteins | sample Lak10m_FD_114542 | JGI IMG/M metagenome (GOLD analysis project Ga0172367, IMG submission 114542) | Freshwater microbial communities from Kabuno Bay, South-Kivu, Congo - kab_022012_10m | ecosystem: Environmental > Aquatic > Freshwater > Lake | place: Democratic Republic of the Congo: South-Kivu...
AAATAGACGATGTATTACCGGTATACGTGGAAACACTGCCATTTTACGCTCGTGTCCTCGCCTCAGCATTAGCTTATTCATTGAAACAATCCATGCAAAAAAGTGGCATCTTTGGACTAAGTCTGCAGCAGGCAAAAAAGGCGCTTGTACACGACTAATAGGCTAGTCAACTGCGTGGCTGTAAAGCCCATCATAAGAGATGATCGTGTCTTATTTGTTTAATATCATCAGCCAATGGCTTTTCCCTACAAAGCAGCCTAATTCAAAAACAACCTATTTTCTTTACTCTCTGGGACTTATGAAACGTATTTTTGTTACATAAATCTGTAACAAAAAGCGTTTTTTTTGCGCTGAATGCAAACATTGCTCCTTAAGACAAAACCAAGCAACTGATTGCGCTAAGTCCAAGAAACTTATACAATAGTCAGATGAACATTAGGAGAGATGGCCGAGCGGTCGAAGGCGCACGCCTGGAAAGTGTGTATACGGCAACGTATCGAGGGTTCGAATCCCTCTTTCTCCGCCACTGAACAATTCAAAGACGTTCAACAAAGTACAAAAACCCGCAAGCTTTCTGGCTTAGCGGGTTTTTTATTGTTCAGGGTAGTTCAACAAGATTCATTGAAATTCATAGTGAATTGGGGGTATAAATGGGGGTATATCCTCTTCCTAAAATGGAGATACCCCCAGTGCCCCTATCAGATACCACCTGCCGTACTGCCAAACCAAAAGAAAAGCCTTACAAACTAGCCGATGAGAAGGGCATGTTTTTATTGGTTAACACCAATGGATCAAGATATTTTCGATTCAAATACCGATTTGCAGGGCAAGAAAAATTATTAGCGCTTGGGGTATATCCTGACACGACTCTAAAGGCAGCCAGAGAAAAGCGAGATCATGCACGTGAGCAACTTGCAAATGGGGTTGATCCTGGATTAACTCGAAAAATCGAAAAATCCGGCCACGCTGAAAACACCTTTTCCGCCATAGCCATAGAATTCATGGAAGCAAAGCAAAGCTGGAGCGACAGCCATAGGAAGCATGTCAAAGAATGTTTTGAGCGAGATGTATTTCCTTGGATTGGAAACAAACCTGTTAAAGATTTGACGGCTGTTGAAGTGTTATCGACTTTAAGACGAATTGTTGATCGAGGCGCATTAGAGACGGCTGCCAGGACAAAACAATTTATAGGCCAAGCCATTCGATATGGAATAGCGACAGGTCGAGCGGAACGAGACGTTACCGCCGACCTACGCGGAGCGCTGCCATCACCAACACGCGGAAACTTCCCTGCTATCACTGACCCAAAAACATTGGGACAACTGCTTAGAGACATAGATGCTTACAAAGGGAATTTTGTCATAAGAACCGCTTTGCAATTACAGCCACTTATATTCGCCAGGCCGGCAAATTTATCCGCTGCAGAATGGAACGAGTTCGACCTTGACTTGGCAGAATGGCGTATAGCGGCTGATAAGATGAAAATGAAGAATGCGCATATTGTTCCACTAAGCAGGCAGGCTATAGCGTTATTGAAAGAAATTCAGCTTTTAACTGGTTCAAGTCAGTTCGTATTCACCAGCTACCAAGGCAGAACAGGCGGAGATCAACATATCAGCAGAGAATCAATCGGTGCTGCGATCCGCCGCATGGGATACCAAGGCCAGCATACAGCTCATGGTTTCAGGACCACAGCCAGCACACTGCTTCATGAACAAGGATTTCATTCAGACATGATTGAGAGACAACTTGCCCATGCTGAACAAAACCGGGTAAAGGCGGCTTACAACAGAGCCCAACATTTGCCGGAACGCAGATTAATGATGCAAGCATGGGCCGATTACCTGGACGGATTGAAAAGCGGAGCGCAAGTTATCCAGTTCCCGCGCCAGGCGTAAGCAGGCCAGGCAAGACAGTTTTTTATAAAAATTTCTTGGAATAGTTAAATAACCCAGCATACCCAGCACAGTCAGCACTACCAAGGCTTTCAGAGAGTTTAACCCAGCACAAAGCCAGCACTAAACCCAGCATAAAAGATAAAATGTAAGGGTAAAACATAAAGGCAATGCAACCAGATTGCATTAATCGACAGACGGGAAATTAAAACAGACCATTCAAGCTTTGTCGGATTGCCTCTACGGCTTTCAAATCGTTTTTAAGCGTGGTTTTACTCAAGTTTTGGCTATCTGAACCCTACATTTGTAGGGTTCAGATTGGGATAAGCTCACCGACCCGATGAATTTGGTAATCAGGCTATAACTTCGCCGCGATAAACAAAAGCATCCGCGACACAAGCAAAACCTTCCATGATTTCCCTGTGTTGCTGGGTTTTCATTTCAGCGACGGCGTGAGCATCGGGTTCAGATAAAATGAAGATCAACAAAAAGTTGCGCTGTTTATCTTGAGCGTAGATCAACACTCTGTCGCTGGTCTTGCGACCCTTTATCTTCCATCGCTTTTTCCAAAGAATGAGCTGTTTTTGATTAACAACAGGAACTAAGTGTACATGGCGTAAAACGTATTTATCTCCGTTGACCAAGGGCGTAACGTAAGCCCCGTCTTTCCCGAAATGATAGCTACCGTATTCGTCACCGGACTTCCATTCCTTAAACGTCTCGATGAATAAATTGCTTTCGAGCTTGTCCGCTTCCAGAGCGTTTTTTAGCGCGGCTGTAATCCTGACAACCATTGAAAGGCGTGATCGAATTACGCGTGATTTTTTGCAGATAGACCACCAAAGGCTTTATAGGCGGCCTCGATCGTGAATTGTTCGCTTTGATAGATGCCAGAAAACAGCGAAAGCTTTCTAATCGACTTGGTTGCAATCGCTTTTCTAATCCCGTATCTCACAAGGGCATAGGCGCGCGGACTGTATTTGCCAACAGCGCTGCAGCCGCATCCGGATTTTTCAAAAACTTTCACACTGCGATAAACCGCCATAATCCTCTCATACTCCTCTCGACTGACCGGGTTTTGTTTGGCCTTGAGCATGTTTTCTTCAAAACGGCGGGCATCTTTTCCGCGCAATACCGGGGTGGGTTTTATCGGTGTTGCCATGCAATATGCTCCATGATTGATTATTTGAACCTAAGTGAACGGATTTGAACCCTATTGAATGACATTGTATCACTTGACACACTAACCGCCATTTCGTCTTATTTGCCGGGATGGAGGTCAATTACAACGCCGCGCGTTCTGCTTTGGTGAGGGTGTTTAGCAGCGGCCAAATGGGGCGTTGCTGCGGCATCGATAACCGCGTATTTTGTCGCACATCTTACAAACACCAGGTAATTTTATCGAAACTGATTTGATTTATCTTGGCTGTCACAGTATCTTGAGATACTGTGACATTATCAGGCAGTAGCGTATGAAATTATTGAAAGTCCGAGATACCCAATACCATGAAATGCGCGCAAAGCGCTTATCCGATATTGCCGATGCGCCGCGTGGTCGCACTACCACGCATAGCAAAACTATCGCCATGTCCTACAGTCGACCGCTGTATCAGCACAAATGCCCGATGTGTGGTGGCAGTTTCGAAGGTATAAAAACCGCGATCACATGTGGCCAGGCATGCCGCAAGCGCAGGCAGCGAATCATGCAAGGCCAGTCCTAAGCTAATCCATTCCCTTTCATCATTAGCCAGACGGTAAGCCTTGCATCAACGCCGAGCGTTCGGCTTTGGTGAGGGTGTTTAACAGGTTGGCGGCCAGCTGGGCCGTGGATGTGGGTGGCGGGTTGAGGTAATGCTTAAAGTTCAAGATGTAAACGAATGTAGCGCCGCAGTCTGTTGTATTGAGGCATTGGCAGTACAGATCGGCAATGGTTTTGTCATCGTTTAAGTTGTTGCGGCTGGTGATACGGGCTTTAGATAGGCAGTTTGGGCAATAAACGGTCATAGCATCCTGATCCTGAATCGATGCCTGGCATTATGCCTGTCCAGTGACTAAGTTTCGACGCTAAGCGTTTTTTGTTATGATTTTTACAACCGGATAGCTTTAGCGGGCAATAAGCAGGTTTCGTCAACCTGTTTCCGGTTAACCCTTCTTGACGGCTTTCACTTGGACGGAGTGAATATGATTTTAGTTTATTTCAGGGGCTACGGCGAATGGTTCACTCGCGGTAGTCGCGGCAAAAAATTAGCTATTCCAAGAATTACAAATACCCCTTACAGGGAGCATGGCCAACCAAGGCAAATAGAACAGGATATTTTCCTGAGTTATGACGAATGGCGCGGCGATTTTGATGACAGTGACGAAATCTTTGCAGAATGGGCGCATGAATATGAGCGCCAAAAAGAGAATCGAGGTTCAGGAACAAGCGATTACTTATTACACGGCGACATTTTTGCAAAACCGGGTGAATATGACTATCACTTAGACGGTATTTTTTATCGAGATGAAGACGCGAAAGGCGATGTTTTCGACACCAATGGTTTAAGCGCCTGTGGGGTCAATTATATTAAATGCAGAGAAATAGACGGCGTTTTCATACTAACCGAAGAAGACGAAAAATATTTTCGATTAACCAATATCGACCCGAAGACAGATTGGGTTGAGTTCAGCAAGGTTGTGAAAACGCTAATGCCTTGCGAGCATCCGGAAAGCGCTTTTTTCAAGGAGGCAATGAGCGGAAAGCTGTTAAATGATGATTTCGACAAGGTTGAATTTCAGATACAAACCCAGTGGATTAGAGACTTATACGGGAAATCAGAACCGATATTGCCAAAAGATGGTGAGAACAATCTGCGCTTTGTAGGCATGGACAATATTAATTTTATGCCTAGCTCAAATTGCGATTTTCAAATTTCGAATACGTCAACTCACGCCATCGATAATTTCAAACGGGGTACCAGAACCACCGATTATCAGGAAATTATTACCGCCGCTTTGAATGGTATGGCAAGTAATTACGGTGATCAGCCGTCGCCCGTTGCACTGATAGGTTATATCTGGAGGGAGTCTTTCAGACATTCCTGTATTGTTGAAAAAACAGCAAAAGAATTGATACTTGTCGGCGGAAAAAAGGTTGGCAGAGCAGAAATACGAAAAGCATATCAACGTACAACATTAAAAAAACTAAATAAAAATTCCAATAACACCCAATAATAGCCTTTTACGATCATTAGCGGACAATAGTCTGTTTTTCTTTTAGCGGTCAATAAGATGCACTCATGTTCAATAAACACGAGGAGCGCGTCTACATGGCAGCCGCAACCCACAAACTTCCAGAAACCGGATTCTTGCGAATCTGGGATATTATTGGTGACAAAAATAAGAAAACCCCTGCTCTGATTCCGGTCGGTCGGACGACTTTTTTAAATCGGGTGAAGGAAGGCGTTTACCCGAAGCCAGTCAAAATCTCGGAACGGACTACCGCTTGGCGCGTTGAAGACATTCGCGGCCTGATCGATAAAATCGGCGGCAAAGTGGAAGCCGATCCGACTGACGGCGATGAGCATGCCGCATGAACCGGTTGACAGATTTTAAACACAAGGCTATTCTGAATCCGCTTTCGAAAAAAACGAAAGTCGGGATTAGTACCCCGTTTAGATATGGCGAAAAATCGCCGCGCTTTCATGCGGCTTTTTTATGTCCCCCGTTTAGCACGGTCTTAATCCGTGCCTATTCTGTTATGGCGGGATTGTTTGGGCAGCCTTCGCGGCTGGCCGCACCATATCGCGGTAGTACTAACCCACTCAATCCCGTCGCCCGGCGATTAGTACCAATGGGCGGCGGTTGTTTCCTGCTAGATATGGAGTCACCGTTATGATCACCAATACCCAAGTTGCGGAAAAAATCCGCCCAAATTTCACCCAACAACCCGAAGCCGTAAACGATTTCTTCCGGCAAATGGCCGAACTGGAAACCGAACGCCAAGCAGCCACTGAAGCTGGACTTCCCGCATTGGAACGCTTGGCAAAAGTTGCCGAGCGCGATACCGGCCAATCTGAAACCGTGCGCCTTTTCTTGCTGGGCCTTTACAACGGTTACGCATTTCCATTCAATCTGGTCAGATTTCGCAGCCTTGATAAATCACTGTTTGATGACTGCCTTTTGGTTCTGACGCTGGACGCCAGAGTGACAGCCCAAGAAATTCACCTGTATTTTGACAACGGCGGCGACCTGTTCAACTGCTGGTCACGTATGGCGGGAGGTGAGCAATGATAACCCGCAGCCAAAACAAGCATATTTCCCAAAACCGCCTGAATTTGGAACGTTCAGCCCGTATCAAACATAACCCGCAATTTGACCAACGGTCATTTATCGCTGAATTAGCGTTGAAATTGGTGGGAGGTGTCAAATGAGCGCACCTGAAAAGTCAAAAAATCAAGTCATTGTCTCTGACGATTCCGAGCAACAACGCAAGCACTTCATGAGTCTAACCGAGCGCATGGATGACGCCATCAACGGCCTGAAAGCGTTTGATATTTTGATGGCTGGCAACCAAGACCGGTCGATTTCTGACCTATCCAGCTTAACCACGCCATTCATCGAAAACATGGCGATGATCAACGCTGAGTTTATGTCGTTTTTTTACAGTTCCGGCGTGGTGTTCGCCTATCCAGTGAAAGCCGACGGCGATAAACCAGCCAAACAGGAGACAGACCATGACTAAAAACATTCAAACCCCAGCAGCACATCGGAAACTTTTGAGCGTAATGATCGGCGAATTGGGCGCTCAATGCTGCACGGCGCAAGCCGCACAAGGCAAACCGGCCTTTGATGCCGAGTTGCATAAGTTATTGGCCATGGCCGAGCTGTTGGAAGAAACCACGTGCGCGGTGTTTCGCTTGCGTTTTGGGAAAGAGCCCGCGGTTTGGGATTATTGCCCGAAAATTGCCGAGCCCTCATTCGCTGAAATTTCCCACCGCCTGGACGCCTTGATACAACACGTTGAAAACCTGGGCAGCTCTGACAATTTCTTTACGCATGGCTGGTTGGCAATGCTGGTTAGGTTGACGGCTTACTTTATCGGTGCGGTCGAATGGCTGGCCGGGGAAAGTGAGCCGGAAACATTGGAAGGCCTGGAGACCGAAGTATTGCCTATCAGCGCCAAGGCGGGGTTTGCTGATTTCAGCCACAGGCTTTCGCCGGTTGGACTTGAAAACGGTACGCTGGGATTATTGGATACCGTCAACATGGCTTCAAATAAGTTATTGGCCACGGTCGATATGCTGTCTGACCATTTTTCACTAGATGACGATGAAAACCGGCCAAGTGATGAAACGGTGTTTTTTGCGCTGCAATCGATCAAGCACGAAGCTCAGGATATCAAGGCGGTTGTGGAAGGCTTTCATCGAAACGAAAAACTTTAACCCATAAAAAAACCGGCTGGCATTTTGAGGAGGATGCCGCCGGTTCTTTAATCAAAGCTTCTTACTATTCAAAAACCGTTGATAGTTTAGAAGCTTTTTGCAAAGTTCGCAAGGAGCTAACGCAATGAATTTAAATGACTTAATTGATGCAGTACGCGCCGATATGGCCGCGCATGGCGTTGTGACCGATAACAAATTGATAGCTGATGGTGTACTACATCGGGCCAAGCATGTTGACGATAAATCAGGTCACCTCAACATCTCATATCTGATTCACACCGACGGCAATCCGTCTTGGTATTTTGAGTATTTCCCATCGAGCATTAAAAAAACCGGTTCTATATCGGGGGAACGTAAAACGCTGTCACTATCCGAACGCAGGCAGATCGAAGCCGAGCGCAAAAAACGCCAAGATGAACGCCACCAACGCCAGAAATCCGCAGCGGAAAAAGCCCGTGCGATTTGGCATCAATCAAAGCCTGTACCCAGTATGCAGGATCACCCTTATCTGATTAAAAAATCAGTTAAGCCATATGGACTAAGGCAATCACGCGGAAGCTTGCTAATTCCGCTTTATAGCGAGTCAAGAGAACAGGTAAACCTGCAATTTATTGACGGGGATGGTAATAAGCGCTTCCTGTCCGGCGGTAAGAAAAAAGCTTGCTTTTCGGTCATTGGTGAGTCAACCGGAATCAGTCGCTTATTAATTTGCGAGGGCTGGGCTACCGGCGCCAGTTTGCATGAAGAGCTGGGCGTGTTTGTCATGGTAGCCATGGACGCAGGCAACCTTGAACCTGTGGCGCAAGCTGCCCGGCGCTTGTTTCCACAGGCCGAAATCATCATTGCAGGTGATAACGATAAAAGCGGTACCGGTCAAACGGCGGCGAATAAAGCAGCGCTGTCTATCGGCGGTAAAGTCTTGATCCCGCAGCAAGCTGATCACGATTGGAATGATGTATTGATGGGGGGCATTGCTTAATGGATACCTCCAATGAGTTCAGAGCCGAGCTTTACGAAACATTGGCTGAACAAGGTGAATTGCCACAGCGTAAACCAAAGATCAATCTTGATAGTGACCCGGTCAAACCTACTGGATATAAGGAAGAAGTTACCGGCACGTACGAAGTCGACGCCAAGATTGATGAAGAGTTACGTAACTGCTGGTCAAACGGCATCAAAATTGATGAAAAAGACCTTTCAGAACTGGACGCGATGAACAAACTTTACTGCCATGCCTTGGTAGGCGGTAAGAACGTGATTGTCGGGCGCCGATTTTGCCAGGTCCAGGGAATGGCATTAACTTTCGAATCTCCGGCCGAATTTAAGAAAAAGTTTATGCACGAAAAATTTATCTCCGGAAAGAACCGTGGCCAAGCATGGCTTGAATGGCCTGGTAAGAACTTCAAGCCCGGAGGTACTGGATTTTTTCCTGATCCGTGGTTGGTGGCAAAAGCCAGACGGACGACGTGCCCGCCAGACGTGCTGAATTTTTACCGCAGCTTTCAGGTCGAGCCGAAAGCCGGCGATGTATCACCCTACCTGAATCACCTAAAGTATGGGATTTGCGACGGTCACGAACCCTCATACCGCTACGCCATAGGCTGGATGGCGCACCTAGTTCAAAAGCCAAATCAAAAACCCAGTGTGGCTATCGTGCTTAAATCGGTTGAAGGCACCGGCAAGGGCACGATGGCGGAACCGTTGCTCAGAATACTCGGTCCGCATGGCAACAAGACCAACGGCGCTTATGCCATTGCCGGACGATTCAACGGCACGGTAGCCAACCGGCTATTGATTTTTGCCGATGAGGTGGATTTGACCGATAAGCACGTGGCAGACCGTTTGAAAGGCATTGTGTCTGAAACCACCGTCAACATGGAGCGCAAAGGCTTGGAGATCGAGCCGTTGCCGAACTATTGCCGGTTGATTTTCGCCAGTAATCATTCGCGGGTGTTGAGCGCCGGAATTCGTGAGCGGCGATATCTGGTATTGGAACCTTCGGATAGACACGCACAGGACGAAGCCTATTTCACGCGGCTTTGGCACTGGACCAATAACGATGGTCCCGCCTATCTGCTGGATTACTTACTAAATGTCGATCTATCCGACTTCGATCCTTATCGCTGCCCGCAAACGCCAGGCTTGATAGCGGAGAAGCTGGGCAACCTTAGCGGGGTAAATCAGTTTTTCTACAACAAAATCACCGAGCATGAACCGTTTGGCGGAAGGGTCAGAATATCCGCCACCGAATTGGTCGACGACTTTATTTCCTGGTCGGTGGAGCAAGAGCAAAAGGTTAACAAACCGGCGGCGAGAAGTTGTATCGGGCAAACCATGGCGAAACTGGGTATCGAGGTGATGGGACGTTCTGATCGTGGCGACGGAAAATATTACGAACTGCCTGATCGGGCGGTACTGGTACAGGAATTCGCCAAGATGCTGGATATTCCCGAGGAGGCCATAGAGCTATGAAAACAACTGAACCGGTTTTTTGCTGTACCACCTGTACCACCACCAAAAAACAACGCAGTTTCAGCTTCTTAACTGGTATAGGTAAAAAATATATTACCTATACCGTATCTATACCACTTATACCAATGGCAAAAAAAATAGCTGAAAAGTGGTATGGGTGGGATAGCTGGTACAGCCTCTGTACCACTACCTACACCAGCTGCAAGCCGCGCCATTCAAGGCTTTCAGGCTGGTGGTACAGCTGGGATAGCAAAAATCGATTTTTTTTCTTTTTTTCATTTCGGCGGCTTTTTGAGGAGAAATCGCTACACGTTGGAGGTGAATAGCTAAACACAGTTGCAGGGGCGGGCTTGGGGAGTCAGGGACCGACTGTAAACGGTCATTATCAAAAACCAACGAGGATTTGAAAATGACAACCACGATTAACCCATTGGCGGAATTGCGCCGACAAGGCTTGGAAGCCGACATATTTAAAGCCCGTTTGCGTGTGTATCCACGCCAGCGGATGAATAGGGAAGTTTGCCAGTTTGTAACCGCAAACTTAGCCGCGATTGTGAATGGTCTGATTGCCGAACAGGCAGCCAGGGCTAGCAAAGACGAATTTTTATGGGACTTGCCGATGAATATTGGCGTCGAGCACTTTGGCTTTGAAATCGATGCCAGGGAAATTATCCCGCAGCAGTTAAACGGCGAATTGTTCGGAGGCGTACCCGAGCCAGGTGTTTGAAATGTTAGGGCTTGAGGAGCAGTTCCGGCTGTAAACCGGTTTCTTAAATGATCATTTGGAGAACGAACATGGCTTTAACCGTATTACCCGTCAATTCACCTTTGACCCAGTTGCGGGCTCAAGGGATTGAAGTGAAATTTAAACGCTGTCGCTTAATGGTGTTCCCGAGACCCAAGGTTACTAATTCGATTCGGGATTTCATCTCGGCCAACGTTGAATCGATTGCAAACGAATTGTATCAAGAGGCTTATTACACCAAAAGCAAAGACCCGCTGGGTTATCAAGAACTTGATCCGCATGATTCGCGGGTTTCGTTGGGCGTG
>Ga0172367_10009262_pt1 | contig 10840 bp, 12 predicted proteins | sample Lak10m_FD_114542 | JGI IMG/M metagenome (GOLD analysis project Ga0172367, IMG submission 114542) | Freshwater microbial communities from Kabuno Bay, South-Kivu, Congo - kab_022012_10m | ecosystem: Environmental > Aquatic > Freshwater > Lake | place: Democratic Republic of the Congo: South-Kivu...
GCAAATCCTCTCGCCCCGACAGAGAGTACGAAAAACCGTCCTTGCCGGGGACGGTTTTGTTTTTAATGCTCGGCGTGTTTTTCAATTCTCATTATGGTCGGAAGTTCCCCATCGAGGGACTGGCGCAAATCCTCTCGCCCCGACAGAGAGTACGAAAAACCGTCCTTGCCGGGGACGGTTTTGTTTTTAATCGTAGGGCGGGTTTCCAACCCGCCATTCACCAAGTTCGTCAGGCTGGAAGCCTGACCTACATTTACCATGAACCCAAACTCTCCCATTTACCCTGCATCTCCCACTAACAAGCATTCCATCATCAGCTTTACATTGGGAATTCTGACCGTCTTCTTCTTTTGCGGAAGCTGGATGCCGATTCCCTTTACCAGTTTCATCTGCTACCCGGCAAGTTTCATTACCGGTTTGCTGGCTGTGATCTACGGCACCATTTCCCTCAACACCATTCGCAAAAGCAACGAAAGCGGCAAACCCATTGCATGGGCAGGAATCATCAGCGGCGGATTTATCTTCCTTTGTATCCTTTGCATCGTTGTACTTTTTGCTTCCCTCTTCCTTTTTGCACCCAACACCGTGCAACCCTTTATAGATAACTACCAACTCTAAGAACTGATTAACCTTAAACTTGCAAAACGTATCCCTCTCGGTTATGCTTGCCAATGGGAGTGGTTAGGTCCCGGTGGGCTTCCTGGTCTTCAAAACCTGTGGCGGGTCGCGTTGCGGGTCGCGGTGGGTTCGACTCCCATCCACTCCCGCCTACTTTGCAAGGGCGACCCTTTCATGGCACTGGGTCGCCCATGTTTTCATTATTGGAGAAATCAATGTCGTTCCCCGAACCCGAAATTCTCAACGCACTCGTCTCTCGGATCTTTCGCATCGAAGATGTAACCAGCCTCGACCCGAACAAAGAGGGATTCATGCTGCGCTACCGCGGTCAATTAGTGGATGAAGATACCGCCTCTGCCTACGACGTTTTGGCTGGGTTGCTCGACCCATACGGAATCGCCCCCCTTTTCCGCCTCGAAGACGGAAAGCACGTCATCTACCTCACACCCAAACCGCCTGAACCCAAAGCAGACAAAGTCTCCACCAACATCATTCTTTTTATCTTGACGATCTTTAGCGTAATGCTGGCAGGCGCCCAAGTGGATGGACCCATCCCCGAAGAACCATTCGCACAGATGCTCATGCTTGTAAAAAACATTCTCACGGGCTGGCCCTTCGCACTCAGTTTATTGGGGATTTTATTGGCGCATGAACTCGGTCACTACTTTATGAGCCGTTATCACAAGACCCCCGCAACCCTGCCTTACTTTATCCCCTTTCCATTCAGTCCGCTTGGAACGATGGGTGCGGCAATTCTCATGCGCGGCACCCCCAAGAACAAGCGCATTCTGTTCGATATTGGTGTGGCAGGACCCATTGCCGGTCTGGTCGTTGCAGTTCCCGTCCTGCTGTATGGACTTTCCCTTTCCACACTCGGCACGATCGACCCCAACCCAAACGGCTTTTTGGAAGGCAATTCGCTGTTGTACCTGCTTGCCAAGTTCATTGTTTTTGGACAACTCCTGCCCACACCCGTCGAGCCGCAAGGTGCATTGTACTGGCTGCAATATTTCTTTACGGGTCGCCCGGTTCCCTTTGGCGGGCTGGATGTGTTCATCCACTCGGTGGCATTTGCAGGTTGGGCGGGCATCCTCGTTACGGCATTGAACCTCATCCCCGCCGGAACCCTGGATGGTGGGCATGTCGTCTACTCGTTATTTGGCGATAAAGCAAAAAAGGCTTTTCCTTATATTGTCGGCTTACTCGTGCTGCTGGGATTCTTTTGGAGCGGCTGGTGGTTGTGGGCTGCCATGCTTTTCTGGCTGGGACGTGTAGAAGCCCAACCCATGGATCAGATCACCCAACTTGACCCGCCCCGCAAAGCCATTGCCTACGCCATGATCGTTGTCTTCTTTTTTGTACTCACTCCTGTGCCGTTCATGCTGCTGGCTCCATAAATGCGCTGCCAAAAGTCTTTCAAATAAAACCTCCATGAAAAAAACAACCTTATTCCTTGTAACAATTGCCTTGTTGTTTTCAGCCTGCACAACCAGTGGCGTTGAAACTGTAGAATCTGCGGCTGAAACGTCTACGCCCAAACCGGCTCAAACGAAGGCAAAACCCACCGAAGCAGCAAGCAGGCTCAACGTTAATGAAGAGGCGCTGCGCGGGGTGGAGATCAAAGTTTGGACTCCGTGGTACGGTACCGAGCAAAGTCTGTTCGAGAGTTTCGTCAATGAATTCAACAGCACAAACCCATGGGGCATTAAAGCGGCGGCGGAGACTCAGATCAACTTCACCAATTTATACGAAGTAACCACGGCTTCCCTGCCAACCGAGGAAAAACCGAACCTGGTGATCGCGCTGCCTGAACATGCGCAGGAATGGTATGCGGAAGGGGTTACGACTGACCTGACGGATTACGTGAACGATCCCTTGTTTGGTATTGATTCAAGCGATTTTTCGTTTGCTATTTGGAATCAGGATGTGGCTGGTTCGGCGCGTGTGGCGATCCCCGCACAACGTACCGCCAATGTTCTACTATGGAATGAGACTTGGGCAAATGAGCTGAAGATTAAATCTGCGCCCGCCTCGCCTGAAGATTTTCGCAAACAGGTTTGCAGAGCTCATGATTCGATGAAAAAAGATGCGTTTACCGAGAATGATGCAATGGGCGGCTGGCTGGTGAACGCAGATGCCATGACTGTATATTCCTGGATGCTTGCCTTTGGCGGTAATGTAATTGAAGAAACAGATTATCGTTTTCTGACGCCCGATAATATTGAAACCTTTAAGTTTTTGCGTGAGCTTGCCGAGGCTGGCTGCTCATGGCAGGGTGCGGCAGACCCAATCGAATCATTTGCAAAACGCGAGGCGTTATTGGTCACCGTGAATTTGCACGACCTGCCCCTGGTGGCACGCGCCTTTGTCAGCGCTGAAAACCGTGATACATGGCAGGTGCTGCCCTTCCCTGAAAAGGATGATGGGGTGCTGGTTCTCTACGGTTCATCTTATGTCATTTTGAATTCGACTGACGAGGAACAACTGGCAACATGGTTATTCGTGAAATGGCTGTTGGAAAAAGAACAGGATGCCCGCTGGGTGCAAACGACCCATCTCTTTCCGCTTCGCACCTCGACCCTGGAACTGCTCGACAACTATGAACGCTCTCACCCGCAATGGCGCCAAGCCGTGGATTTGCTCAAGGTCGGTGAACTGCAACCGCCGCTGGCTTCGTGGCGTACAGTTAAGGTAATGCTTGAGGACGGCTTCACTCACATGTACCGTGTGAATGTATCCAGCGGACAGGTGGCGGCGATCCTTGCACAGATGGAATCCACGGCAAAGGAATTGAGCAAGTAAAGGAGAAGGTATGACAACCTCTGAATACAAGGCAAGGCAGGTGCGGGCAAAAACCCATGAAGTGTACGATTACGATCATGACGATACCAAACCCGGCAAGCCTTTGCACATCCTCATTCCCGGCGGGTTGATCGCACTGGCAACGCTGGGGTTGATCGTCCTTATTGCGTATCTCACCTTTTTAGACGAATCTCTTAATCAGACGTTGGGGCTGGCGCTGATGGGGGTTCTTTCGCCGTTCTATGTGGGCGGGGTGTTTCTGTTCAGTTACGGCTACGAGTTATATAACATTCCACGCGCCATTCGGCTGACTGTCATCATTGTATTCGTCACATTGGCGGCGGTAGTGATCGTGGCGGTATTATTCCTTGTATTGGGAAGTTCAAAAGGCGGGTCAAAGTCTTCCAACCGGTCAAAATCCTCTTCATCGAAAGGGAATGCTCTGGGTGGAGCCATCCTCGGCGGGATGTCTTCAAAAAAAACCTCATCTGGCGGCGGGCATTACCATAGTGGACCCATCTTTTTGGGCGGCGGTGGCACACGTGTGGAAACCCGCGAAGTTACGAAGGAGGTTGTCAAAGAAGTTCCGAAAGAGCCGATGCCGATCACCTGTCCGTTCTGCTCGCGGTCTTACATCCCTGTAGAGCACAATTACGTCTGCCCAAGCTGCGGGGCGTCGACGCCAAGGGACCTGATCGAAGAGTCGCAAATGCCAGATCAAGACCTGAAGTAATACAAAAAAGGGCGATGGATACAAATAGCACCCACCGCCCTTTTTTTACAGCAGTATGCTATCGAATAGGCAGGCTGGAGTGTTAAACCTACAAACTTATTGTTATTCCATCCAGCACGGCACAAGGAAACCCTTTTATGAATCCGAAACAACTTTTGAGAGCAGCAAGCCGCACGTTTGCGATCGGAATTGAACGCCTGCCAGGCATTCTTAGTGAAGCCACCACGATTGCCTATTTATTGCTGCGGGTTTCAGACTATCTGGAAGATAGTGAAGAACTGGAAGCAGACAAAAAAATAGAACTACTCAATCTATGGGTCAATATTCTTCGTGAAGAACAGCCAGTGGAGACCCTGACCCAACAAATATCTCATATTGTCACAACCAACCCAGATATTCTTGTAGCCCAACAAGCAAAGGAAGTTTTAGAACATCTGCACTCTCTACCCATCGCTGTACAAGAGATCATTATTCAGCACGTAATTCACACCACACAAGGCATGTCACGCTGGACGCAGAAAGGTCCTCATGTGGCGGACGAGAGCGAAATGGATGATTACATGTTTGAAGTTGCCGGACGGGTTGGATATTTGGTAACCCAGCTTTTCGCCTGGTACTCCATCACCATCCGCCGCAAGGAACAGGAGATCATGCCTTTGGCACGCGAGTATGGTTTGGGGTTACAGACCGTCAATGTGATTCGCGGACTGCGAGAAGACTTTGAACGCGGTTGGGTGTATATTCCTGCAAAATACCTACAGGAAACAGGCATTACAAGAGAACAGTTTTTTGAAGCTGAACACCGTGAACGCGCCATGCAAGTTCTGGATATGCTGACCGACAAAGCAGAGCGGCACTTAGAGAAAGCCTTGAAATATGTAAAATCCCTGCCGTGGTGGCAGCATGGAATCCGCCTCGGCTGCATCTTCCCATTGATGTTTGCCATCCGTACACTGGCAGTTTGCAGGCGCAATGTTCAGGTTTTTGAAAGCGAGGCAAAGATCACCCGTGCTGAAGTAAAAAAGATCGTCCTGGATTCAACCTTATGGGGTTGGTCGAACGCCTGGTTGGATCATTATTATCAGCAGCTAAATAGACCTCTTGCATAAGTCGTCCTTCGATTGCGCTCAGAGAGCGTTTCATAAGTCTTTTTTGTACACGGATTTCTTAAAGGATTTTTTCCGTGAGAATCCGTGTACTTAAGGAACAGTCTCTTAACGGCAAACCTATATTCGACCAGAAAGTAAAAGCCAAAATTTCACTTTAGCACTTTGTTGTAAAAATCCCCTCCAGAAACGAAAGAGCCCTTTTCTTTAAAATAGGAGAAAATCTTATGAGTGAAGCAACAAATCCCCCCATTTCTACTTTGTTACGCGTCTTGACCTTTATTGAAGTTGTGGTGCTTTTTATTGCCGGGTTTGGGCTTTTTATTGCGCCAAAACTGATCGGTCCTTTATGGCCGTGGGAACTACTCCCCTTCAATGCCAGGTTTTTAGGTGCAGTCTATGCAGCGGCGTGTATCGCGGCAGTCATGCAGACGGGGTATGCACGCTGGTCACCCGCCCGTGTGGTGACGCCCATGATCTTTATCTTCACCGCCATCATCATTGCACTCTCCTTCGTTTACATCAATGTATTTGATTTTCAACGCTGGGAAACCTGGGTGTGGTTCATTCTTTATTTCATCCTGCCCATCAACGCAGCCTATCATCTTTGGTTATATCGCGCGCTGCCGCCAGTTAGCAACACGCCGCTAACACCACAAGCAAAAATGATTCTCAATGTTCAGACCGTTATTTTAGGACTTTACGGAATTGCCTTGATCGTCCTGCCCTCCGTTGCAAAAATGATCTGGTCTTGGGAAATTGACAACTTCCACGCCCAACTTTACAGCGTGACCTTTCTCACTCCCGCCGTCGGCTCTTACGTGCTGACAAAGGGCGCCACAAAATTAGAGTGGACCACGCTGGGGCTTTCTCAGATCATCCTCGGCGCCTTTCCCGTTCTGGGCGTCATTCTTGTTGATCTCTCAATTCATCGGGTAAACTGGCTGACGATCGGCACTTGGGTTTGGTTCGCCTTATTCACAGCCCTGACCCTGATCGGTGCGTGGATGCTTGGGCAAGCCCGCAAGGCTACCTAACAAGTAAAAGAAGCAACATCGAACTCATATTACGCCGCCCATTTGGCGGGGCGCGCGAACTCGGCGAGGAAGGTCTCGAACAGTTTCGAGAAACCAAGCACGTTCATTGGGATTTCAATATGGAAGATAAGAGTTATTGGTACCCATACGGGAGGTAGTTTTTGTAGGTCACGCTAAAAGCGTGACCTTTTGTTACCAAAAGAACGTCCGGCTAAAAGCCGGACCTACAAATTACTCTCCCCAATCAATACTTTTAGGTTCATTCCATTCAAAAGCAGGTGGGTATAACCCGCGTTTCTCCCACTCGATATAACTGCTATATTTCCACATACGCGGGTCGGTTACATACCCATGCTTAACGGGGTTAAAGTGGATGTAATGCAGATGGTTTTCAAAATCACGGTCATCACGGATGACATGATCCCAAAAGCGTTTCTGCCAGAATTTCATAGAATTTTCAGCAGTCAACCCAAGCCTTTGCTTATATGCTTTCGTAAAATTTGGTTTCAAAGAATGCATAATTTCGCTAAAGTTTCCACCAGCTATTTGAATCAAGATATGAAAATGGTCATACAAGAACACATATCCGAGCATATTGAAAGGGTGAAACTGCTTAACATTGCGCAATGTTTCGAGCAGCAATTCAATTAACAAATGGTCACAGAAAACAGGTTCTCTACCCTCAACGACCTGTGTAAGAAACACCGTTGAACCTGGAATGTAATACCGCCTGAAATTCATGAAGAAATTATATCCGTAGATCACGCTTTTAGCGTGACTTATACAACAATCGAAAGATTGTCACGCTAAAAGCGTGACCTTTTGTTACCAAAAGAAAGTCCGGCTGCAAGCCGGACCTACAACTTCGCTTTATAATTCTCAACATGAAAAAAACTTCATGGCTCTTTCCTTTTCTACTCCTCGTGGGTGTGACGGCATACACACTGATCACACGGGTTCAACTCACCAGTGACGGATTCGCCACCTTCGGCGCGGATACCGTCCGTGCGGAGGTATTGCAGATCATTGAAGAGGGCGAAGTGATGATGGGCGAGTACCCCCAAAAATACCAGATCGCGCGCGTGAATATTTTGGAAGGCGCGTACGAAGGCATTCCAATGGAGATCGACTACGGCAGGCGGCAAGTGCGCTCAGATGACTACCTGCTCAAGCCTGGCGATAAAATCATCGTCACCATTTCAAAAACTCCCGATAATGTCGTCAACGCCTATTTTGTAGATTACGTCCGCACTACACCGATCCTTTGGCTAACCCTTATCTTTGCCATTGCCATCGTTCTCATCAGCCAGTGGAAGGGCATCCGCGCCATGTTAAGCATGGCATTCAGCCTCTACATGATCATCGACTACATCATTCCGCATATCCTCGCGGGTGACGATCCGCTCACGGTCAGCATCATCGGTTCGATCATTCTCCTGGGCATCAGCCTTTACATCACCTACGGCTGGACGCTCAAAACTCATGCGGCAGTTCTCAGCATGGTGATCGTGCTGCTCATCACCGGCACACTGGCGGCGCTCTTCATGGTCTTTGCCAAACTCAATGGAACCGGCGATGAAAATGTGATGTTCCTCATGCAACTCAGCGATACCCCCATCAGCCTGCGCGGATTATTCCTTGGCGGTTTGATCATCGGCGCGCTCGGCGTGTTGGATGATTTGGTGACGACTCAAGCCTCGGCAGTTTTTGAACTCCACCATGCCAATCCCAACCTCGGCTTTGGCGGTCTTTATGGGGCTGCCATGCGCATCGGTCAGGACCATGTGGCTGCCACGGTGAACACGTTGGTCTTAGCCTACGCTGGAGCCTCGCTGCCCATGCTGTTGATGTTCTCCATGGGCGGTGGAGATTACGGCTATTTCATCAACTTCTCTTTCATTGCCGAAGAAATCGTGCGGACGCTGGTTGGGTCTTTGGGGTTGATCGCCGCTGTGCCGATCACCACGGCGATAGCCATTTTCTTTGCTCAAAGGGTAGATTCGCTTGGGAAGTGGGAGCAGGTTCTCGGTCCCGAAGGAAGCGGGGAGGGGCATACCCATTAGTTTTTTTACGAATCACGTATCACGTATTTCGTGATCCGTAATTCGTAAAATTGTCCAGTCCAATTTGTTGCAACCATTCCTCATAAGAAAACGTAAGAGAAGGAGAAACCCTTCTGAGGAGAAACGTGAACGAAGAAAAAGCCTGGGTTTTACAGGCAAAACAAGGCGACGACGAGGCATTTACGAAGCTCGTAGAAACCTACCAAACCCCCGTTTTCAACTTGTGCTACCGCATGTTAGGTGAAGCCGAACTCGCCGAAGATGCTGCGCAGGAGACATTCCTACGCGCATACCAGCACCTGCACAGGTATGACCAGAAGCGCCCATTTGCAACGTGGCTCTTATCCATCGGGGCGCATTATTGCATAGACCGTCTCCGCCGCCGCAAGTTCTCGATGTTTTCAATGGATGCGGAAGACGAAGACGGCAATTCGTTTGAAGTGCCCGATTTCAACGCCCCCAACCCCGAGGTTGAAGCCATCACCGGGCAGACGAATGAACGTGTCCATGACATGCTGCAAGACCTCGATGGCACCGACCGTGCCGCCATTATTATGCGTTATTGGTATGACTATTCTGAAAAGGAGATCGCCGAATCCTTGAACCTGACGGTGAGTGCGGTAAAAAGCCGCCTGCACCGTGCGCGCAAGGAACTGGCGGGCTTGTGGGTCGATCAGGAAGATGACCTGCTCGCTGAAATGGAAAGGAGACACCATGAATCACCAGCCTTTTGAAACCTGGCTGTTGGACGATAAAGTCCTCACCGCCGCTGAAAAACGCGAACTTGACTCTCACCTGCGGAATTGCAAAACCTGTTCCGCACTTGCAGAGACGGGTCTCGCTTTGCGCTCCTCGCGGGTGCTAACGCCAAAAACCGGTTTCTCCATGCGCTTCCAGCAGCGGCTGGCGGCGCAAAAACTTGCCGAACGCAGGCGCCGCCTGTGGGGTATGGTTGTGTTCGTTTTTAGCGGGGTGGGGTTTGCCAGTTGGGTTCTAACCCCTGCCATAACCTCGCTTACATCTTCCCCGGTTGAATGGCTGATCACTGCGGCAAGTTTCTTCTTATACCTATTCTCTTCCCTGCAAGCCATTGGCGATATGTTCAGTGTGATGGCGCGTATTCTGCCGAGTTTCCTGCCGCCGTACGCATGGATGGTTATCGTCTCCGGGTTGGCAGGTGTAGGGTTACTGTGGACTGTATCCATCTGGCGTCTGTCCCGCCAAACTCAAGGAGTAACTGCATGAAAAAAAATACATTGATACGAATTCTGCTCCTGATGGCGTTATTGCTAATGCCCACCATGAGCATCCAAGCCCAGTCATCGAACAATAATGACGTCCTTCTCTTTGGAGAGAACTACACGTTGGGCGAAGGTGAAACCCTCAATGGCAGCATTGCCGTGTTTGGCGGCAACATCACCATTGAAAAAGACGCCGAAGTGAACGGCAGCATTGCCATCTTTGGCGGCAATATTTTTCTGGAAGAAGAAACAACCGTCAACGGCGATATCGCCGTATTTGGGGGCAGCGCTTCTGTTACAGGTGAAGTCAATGGCGATATGGCTCTCTTCGGCGGACAAGCCACACTAGGGTCTGATTCAAGCATCGATAACATCGCCACCTTTGGCGGGCAAGTCACTCAAGAACCCGGCGCCACCGTCTCAGGTGAAATTACGAACAACACGCCACCCACCATTGATGCACCCGAAGTTCCCAGCACACCGAACGTTCCCAACAACCCCGATGTCAACTTCAATGTAAACCCGTTCTGGGAAATTCTAAGCACCTTCGGTCGCGCTGTGGCAGTTGCCGCAATCGGTATGCTGCTCACGCTTTTCCTACAACCGCAATTAGACCGCGCCGGAGCCGCTCTTATCAACCAGCCATTTATAGCGGGTGGGTATGGGCTGATCGCGATCATTGTCGTACCGGTCGTTGCCGTTATTCTGGCAATCACCATCATCCTCATTCCCGTCTCGCTCATTGCCGTCATGGCGCTGCCATTAGCCTGGCTCTTTGGCGTGATCGTGATCGGGCAGGAAGTTGGCGACCGCTTCGCCAAAGCCATCAATCAAGTTTGGGCGCCTGTCCTTTCCACCGGCTTGGGCACCTTCGTCATCGTTCTGCTCAGCGGGCTGGTGGGATTGATCCCCTGCGTGGGATGGCTCGGCTCTTCCATCATCACCCTGCTTGCAATCGGCGTCACCGTATTAACCCGCTTCGGGACATTCAGCCCAATGAGCTACCCTCCCGCCGCTTCAACCCCCAGTATGAATGAAATTCCACCCGCCTCTTAATTTAACCTGAGCCTGTTTCAAACCATCAATCTGGGTTCACCCCTGGAGTTGTTAAACAAGTGGGGCTGTCCAAAAAGCAAGAGAGAAAAGTCCTAAAAACGCACGAGAACGAGCGAAACGGGAAAAAGGCAAAAAACTGGCGGGCCTCAGCCTGCCAGTTTTCGCATATTATGGGCAATACAGA
>Ga0172367_10009264_pt1 | contig 10838 bp, 13 predicted proteins | sample Lak10m_FD_114542 | JGI IMG/M metagenome (GOLD analysis project Ga0172367, IMG submission 114542) | Freshwater microbial communities from Kabuno Bay, South-Kivu, Congo - kab_022012_10m | ecosystem: Environmental > Aquatic > Freshwater > Lake | place: Democratic Republic of the Congo: South-Kivu...
AATAATTTGAAATTTTAAATCAAATAAATCAGCGTTCCCATATCGTCGGTCTCTTGTAACCCCAGGAAGGTCATGAATAATCGCCGTCTTAGACCGTGTTAACCGGTTAAACAACGACGATTTTCCAACGTTAGGTCGCCCTACAAATGCGACTTTAATCATAATAAATTATTCATATACTATAATGTCATTTTTGGAAGTAGTAATATAACACTTTCCATCAACTACAATAGGTGCCATCGCAATTTGGTAATCTAAATTAACTGTTTTGCTAATTTCACCCTGATTTGGATTTAACATTAAAACAGTCCCATTACTTCCAAATACCACTAACTGATTTGACAACAGTAAAGGACCATACCAATAAATAGGTGCTTCTGAAACGCTAAAATCATTTTCAGACACTTTAAGCTGTTTGATCCATTTAACTTGACCTGATGATTTTTTTAAACACATTAAGCGCTGTTGATTATCCATAACAAACATATGCGACTCTGTAAGAATGGGTGCTTGCAATGTCAATATTGGCTGTTCCCAAATTCTACGTCCTGTCGTCATATTATAAGCAATTAAACTGCCCGCATGAGAAGACGTAAATATCATATGCTTATCAACGACTACCGGTGCATAAATATGCTGAATATTGTTAATGATATTCCCCTGCGCTAGACTGGTAATTTGATCATTCCACAACATAGTACCGCTATGATTTAATGCCGCCAGTTCTCCGGAAGCAAAGGGAGCTATAATGTGTGTTGGGGTTATGCTAACGTTTGTACCACCTAATAACATAGCCTCTTCTTGAACACTTTGATATGCCCACTTACGATGCCCTGTTTTTACATCGCGAGCTTCTAACATATTATCAATGTTGGAATAAAAAACAGTGGCCTCATATACTTTTGGAGGAATACGCGCAATATCTGACAGCTGTTGTTGCCATACGATATCCCCATTATCCAATCGAACAGCCATCCCCTGATCTGTGGACAAACTTAAGTAAGCCTTATCCCCAGCAATCGTCATCCCTGTTACAGAAACTGTACGTTGTTGCTTTTGGTCAGCAACGTATTCTTTTTCCCAAATAAGTGCCTGACTTAACGTATCGTAACATCTAAGTTTCCCATTAGTATCAACGGTATATAGCCGCCCGTTTTGGACCAAAGGTGGATATAATAACGTTTTACCATACCCACTACCTTTACCTGCGTCAAATGAACCAACTTTCTTAAACTGGCCACTAAAGCTTAGATTAGGAATAACATTGCTTAAGTTATACCCCGGCATCGTCCAATTAGATACTGTTACCGAAGCAGATATTAATACATTTTCAGCTTGAATTGCAGAATCAGCCGCAATGTTCTTGGATTGCAGAATTAATTCCTTGCGTTCGCCCTCTAGGATTATTTTATCTGAACACGATGATGCAAGCGTGGAAAGCGAGATTAGTGTTAATAATTTTTTATAGTTCATTGTGCCTTTTCCTCAACAGGGTTAGTATCACTTTGTTTTGACTGAGATGGCTCTGATACTGAGTTTGTTGACGCAGATGCACTACTATCAGTCTTTACTTCTGGAAGCGTTGCAATTAATGCCCTACACCGATCAACAATTGCTGTTTCTGGATTGTTTGTATCTTCAATCACCGCCTGACATGACGTGCGTGCTTCATCTATTTTGCCATCAATTTTATTGTAATGCGCAAGCAGTTCCAACGCTATTAATCGACTTGCGTTTGTCTTAGCTGTCATTTCAGTTAATCGCTTTAACAACTCATCTTTGGGAATATCGTTATACGTTTGACCCAAGGCATGAAAGGCGCATAAATAAGTTCCAATATTGCGGTACACCATTGGAAAATCTGGATTGCTGGAAATTTCCCAATAGATTTTAATAGCCTCTTCTGAAGGCTTTTCCCCTTCTTTTTGTTGACTTAATAAAAATGAAGCCCGCTGTAATTTAGCCATTACAGCATATCCTACAGTTCTAGATGATGCTTCTTGCTCAATCGCTTCCAATGCTTTTAAACCTTCGTCATACTTGCGATTTAATAGCAATTCAAGGGCTGCTGTATATTGATTGGATAAATCCATGCTTTGGCTTAAGCGATAATTTTTTAATAAACTTGTACCACCAACTACAATCAAAACTGTTACAACAAAAGCATAAAAATACTTAGAATATTGTCTCCACAACTTAAGTAGCTTGTCTGCTCTAACATCTTCATTTACTTCGTGAATAAAATCTTTGTCGCTCATGGGCTTTTTTACCTTTGGTTGATCAGATTATATATGATATACACTATGCAGTCATCTTGAATCAATCTTATAGTTCATTAAATGCCGCACACAACTAATAATTACTGGGATATTTTATATGATTTAGCACAAAAAGCTTCAGAATATAATGAGGTTCCTGTTGCTGCATTATTAGTTAAGGATAATAAAATTATAGCCTCTGCTTATAACCTAGTAGAAACTCATAAAGATCCAACGTTACACGCAGAATTAATCGTATTAAAAGAAGGATTTAAGCAGCTTGGGAAATACCTTCCAGAATGTGATTTATACGTTTCTTTAGAACCGTGCCCCATGTGCGCCCATGCCATAAAGTTGTCCAAAGTTCGCAGGCTTTATTTCGGCGCTTATGATCCAAAAGGTGGAGGGGTTGATCATGGATCTAGACATTTAGCCGATTTAGATCGCATTGAGGTATTTGGTGGCTTTTATGAAGATCGATTTAACGCGCTTTTAAAATCTTTTTTTCAACAACACCGTTAAACCAAACATAGGTCGCGCCCCGTGAGGGGCCCACCTCAACCCCCCGGGAACAACCCCAGGCCCACCCCTCCTCCACCTCAACATAAAGCTTCTCCGTCTTCTTTCAAAGGTTAACACCTTCTTAAAAAGTGATGACTTCATCTTTAAGACTTTACAGTCAGGATTTCTTCATCTACACTCAACCCCATCATATACGTTGTGGACTCTCGTGTGTATCGGAGTTCTACTTTATGCATCAGCCACTCTCAGCCGATGTCTTTCCTCCATCCTGAATCTATCCTAGAAGCATTAACAATCTGTAAATTAACGATCTTCTTTTTGAACTTCTTATTTACAGATTGTTATAATATTAAGCTCTAAGATCTTCTTTTGGAACTTCTAAGTGTATTTCGCTTAACAGGCACTCGCGAAGAACGGCTCAATATACCTTCGCGTCCGAAATATCTTTTAGATCCTTTTCCAGCATTAAATTTTATAGTTTGTCTTGAGGCAACGCTGTGCGCGGGTTCATGCTCTAACGGATCATTAGCCGATACCCCTGATCCACACACTAATAATATAGCCATACTATAAAAATATTTCATTTTCTTATCCTTTGTATTTTTTCTATTAAAGTAGAATACTCTTAAAATAAGATTAAAATGAATTGATTTTTTCACTACTCATTATAAATTCTATGATGCACCTTTAAGGTATGACTTTCTATACCGCATGAGGCAAAGCAGCCTCAAATAAAAGAGATCCTATCAACATGACAAGTTACTTATGTTTATTCTATTTTCTATACATGTCTACATCCTTTCAAAATACATCCATTTTCCAATAAAAACCCTTGACGAAACATTATAGGTGTTATAAAACATCACAAGTATATTTTGCCCCTGTGGTGGAATTGGTAGACGCGGCAGACTCAAAATCTGTTGTCCTTTGGGACGTGGGAGTTCAAGTCTCCCTGGGGGCACCAATCGTAATTCGTAAGGAATAAAAACATGGCTAAACGTTGTACAGTAACAGGAAAAGGCGTTCTCGTTGGAAATAACGTAAGTCACGCTAACAATAAAACAAAGCGCCGCTTTTTGCCAAACTTGCAGAAAGCAACTTTGTTAAGTGATGCACTCGGCGAAAGCATTACGTTGCGTTTAACAGTAAAAGGTCTTCGCACAATTGAGCACAAAGGCGGTCTAGACGCATTTTTATTATCTACATCAAACACAGATTTAGACAAAAAAACATTACGTTTTAAAAAGCGCATTGCCTTAGCTGTTGGCCAAAATTAAAATTACCCGCTCTAATATTAAGAGCGGGCCTTAATTATGTTATCGCTGTTTGAATCATATCCAACCGAAGTCATTTCCCTTGTTCAGCTTCTAATCAGCTGGATTGCCCTTTTTATACTTACGTTTCGCTTTGGGAAAGCCGGCATATATGTGTATATCGTAGTGGCTGTTATCTTATCTAATATTCAGGTGATGAAATTTGGTCATTTCTTTTGGACTGAACAACCCGTTGCATTGGGAACGGTTGTATTTGCATCTACTTTCTTAGCAACAGATATTTTAACAGAGTTTTATTCCGCCGAATCTGCCCGCACATCTGTAACCCTAGGCTTTTTTGGGTTTGCTTTCTTTAGTTTATTAATGATCCTTCATTTATGGATCCCCCCTATTTCAGACCGAATATTAAATGAAAACAATTTAATAGACGGTCATGCTGCTATGAATCAATTATTTACACCCATGCCTGCTTTATATCTTTCAAGTATTATTTCTTACTTCATCAGCGAACGTATTGATATCAGCCTGTATGTCTTCTTTAAAAAATTAACAGGTGGGAAAGCGCTGTGGTTCAGAAGCATCGCATCTGCCAGCATCAGTGCATTTATGGATACTGCTATATTCAGTCTTTTGGCTTGGAAAGCGTTTGCCCTTCAACCTGTCAGTTGGTCCGTATTGATATTTACATATATTCTGGGCAGTTTTTGGCCCCGAATTTTGATCAGCATTACCGGTGTTCCCGTACTATATCTATTAAAACAGTACAAACTACCTACCGCATAAAACACATTGTTTAAGTATACTTAATTATGGACCTACAGTTAATCTAATCGTACAAACATTCTCTGCCACTTCTTCCCCATCAAATAAAAGTATTGGCACGGCATTACCCGAAGAAATAATGTCCTGATCTGGAGTTTCATCATCAAACTCGCCTTGATAAATTGTTAGTGTCATGCCAAAGTGCGCTAATGGAAGAATAACTTCATCTGCGATTGCTAAAAATCTTAAGATACGCTCAGTTACATTCCCTGGCATCACAGGCTGATCACGATCTATTACAAACATTGCATGAATTCGATAATTTTCTAAAGAGGCTCCTGTTTCATTCTTTAAAATGATAACATTTCCTCCATACCGTTCCTCTTCTACATTAGAACATTCAATACTAAATTCATAAGCACCTACTTCGGCAGGTACCAACTCTGCTGCCGCACTTACAGGAAAACTACTGATTAAAATCAAAGAAAAAAGTATCTGCCTCATGTTGTCACCCTACTTGCCTTAACTGTCATTATTTTGACACACGCTCATTAACGAATCGTAAACAGCCCTCTCGAAAATCTTAATTTGATAAATTTAGTTTTTTTTAATATTTAAAGATTAAACTATCCTTTAGACAATCAATATAGACCACAGTATGATGTTGAAATATGGACTGATTTTAAGGCTTGTTTTATTTGCTTTTACTTTTTATACGATGCCAAGCACCTTAGCTTCCGCATCTACATCCTCTTCTAAAAAGCCTCAAAAGTTATTTCAAAGCGTAGTTCTCTACGGCGATGACATGATAAAATGTTTTCCTGGCGTCAAAGGGCGCGTAAACGGGGGAACAAAAAACATACAACACAACATCATGTCTTTATTATCAATTCGACCCAGACTTGATAAGTTTGTCTTTGATGTCACAAAAGCATTAGGTGCAAAGCGTCCCACTGTAGAGGCCACAGATGTACCCGATGAACTTAACGATGAAACGCCGGAAATCCTGGCATTATCTAATATTTTTCGTTTAATTAGTGCAGCCAACACAATCCACATACACTTTCAACGAGGAAACGTTTCGCTAATTGATTTTAAATCTGCTGTATCTACCTATGTTAAACTTTCGACAGATTATATTAAAACCTTGATCCCATTAACGCACCATCCAAAGCTTTCAAAATTAAGATCTGAAATTACTCAATATATAGCAATGTTAAACACCATTAATAACGAAATATTACCCGTCATGGAGCAATTAGAAGACTTATATATTCGTCCCACAAATGACGAAAGATGCGATTACGAACAGCGCGTAAAATGGGCTGTAAATGATGAATCTCTTTCAGAAAACACAGGGGAAAATTATGAATCAGATGACGAAACCAGCGTTGGACCTGATGATTCATAAAAAACATAGACTTATAATTACCCCAACTCTAACGCAGATCACATTACATTAATCAACAGGATTGATCTTAAAAATCATGATTGATTTAAAATTATTTTACGTGCTTGACTTTTAAAAATATATACCTACAATGAAAATTGATGAAGTAATCAATGACTCTTTTGTAAACACATTAGTACAATTATTTTAATTGTGACTTTGTAGCAGGCCTAAAAACTTAGACTTTCAGGTGTTAACTAAAGACGAAAGCCACATTGTGGCAGGCGATTAACGACTCTAAAAATATTAACCTGAAAACTAAAACTTAGGAGACTACTATGGCTAAAGGTACTGTAAAATGGTTCAACGCAACTAAAGGTTATGGATTTATTCAACCTGAAAGTGGTGATAAGGATGTATTCGTACACATCACTGCATTGGAACGCGCTGGCTTACGTTCATTAAATGAAGGGCAAAGTGTTTCTTATGAACTAGCTACAGATAAAGGTAAAATTTCTGCAGTTAACATTCAACTTGCATAATTTCCTTTTTTTTACATTTTAATCAGACATAAAAACACGTTGTTCTTGAAGCTGCGTGTTTTTATTTCTTTATGGAGAAACACACAGTGAATGACACTCAAACATCATTTAATATGCTAGGCATTAGCTCTGAATTAACCAAGGCGTTGAATAAACTTAATATTTCAACTCCCACTCCTATTCAAGCGAAAGCAATTCCTTTATTGCTGGAAAATAAAGATATCCTGGCCTCTGCTCAAACGGGAACAGGAAAAACAATCGCGTATTTATTACCAATTCTGCAAGGCTTAAAAGCATCCGCCACAGAAACAGCATTAATACTAGTTCCTACTCGCGAATTAGCAACGCAAGTAAAAGATAGTATCTTAAACATTTTAGGACGTGAATCCGGCATTTTTACCGCTGTCTTAATTGGTGGAGAACCTATGCCTCGTCAATTTTCTCAATTAAAACGTCGCCCACGCATTATTGTTGCGACTCCAGGTCGCTTAAATGACCACTTACAGCGTGGAAGTGTGAAGCTGAACACAACTCGTTATTTGGTTTTGGATGAGACCGATCGTATGTTAGACATGGGGTTTGCTGAACAATTAGAAACAATTATTCAACATCTGCCAAAGTCAAGACAAACCATGATGTTTTCTGCAACTATGCCTGGCAACATGATGAAGCTCGCCGCTAATTATTTAAACGACCCTCAGCGAATCGCTGTGGGAGTAGAAAACCAAGCCGTTGCCAAAATTAAACAAGATATGATTCGCACGTCTCAAAATGAAAAATTACCATTACTGCTTAAAGAATTAGATCAACGCGAAGGATCTGTAATTATTTTCGTTAAAACCAAAATCGGCGCAGAAAAGCTTACCGATCAATTACGCAACGAAAATCACAGCGTCGACACCATTCACGGAGACTTAAAACAAACCCATCGCACGCGGGTTATTCAAGCATTCCGCAATCGCAAAAATCGTATTATGGTTGCAACTGATGTTGCCGCTCGCGGACTGGATGTACCTCACATTGAACACGTGATTAATTTTGACTTGCCTCAATGCCCAGAAGATTACATTCATCGCATTGGACGCACAGGACGGGCTGGAGCAGAAGGAAGCGCACTATGCTTTGTTGCACCTAATGAAACAGGCAAATGGAATGCAATCCATCGTCTAATGAATCCCGGAGAGAAAGGTACAACAAAGGAAGACTCTTTCCCACGTCATCACGAACGACGCAGAAAAACCTTTGAGAAATCCTATTCAAAATCAAAAAATTCTTTTGGGGATAAAAAACGATTTGGAAAACCAAGGGTTGCAACTGACGATGCTAATCAGAATAGATCTTTTGAGAAACATAAAATAAAAACCTTTGATAAACCAAAGTTAAAAACAGCGGCCAGTGTAAAACCAAGCAAGCCATCTTTCCAAGAAAGTGTAAAAGGCGGTCTAAAAAAGCTTTTTTCCAAACCATTTAATACTAAAAAGCGTGGCTAATCCTTTATTGCCTCCATTAGGATCTCCTGATGGGGGCCTTAGCTTAGGCTTCGGATATACCCCCTACAATTATTTATAGTCAATTTCCCAAACACACCTTCACGAACAACATCGCACAACAAAAGAATTGCTCCCCGGTATGGTATACAAGTTTTAGGTTAACCAACCCTATTCCACATTAGGTAAACCAAGTGTCTTAATCTATTGCATACAAAAAATTAAGGGGATTTTAAAGAACATAGCCAGGGCAACCGTGTCGGTTTTAATTCACCTGTGGCAGTTGCTCATCAGGTGGGTGCCGTATACCAAAAGCCAAGACTTCAGATAGAGACAGCTCCCGTTCTATACGTATTCGCCCCAGGAATTATTAAGAGAATCACGCGTTCCCCAGCCGCCCTTACCATAACGTATTTTCAATAAAAAAACATCGCAATTTAACGCCTTGTATGAAAAAAGTATCAAAATTGTCAAAAAAACCCTAAAAATGCCATAAGTACTGGATTTTTTCGTTGCGTTATCTAAAAATATAGATATATGATCATTCGGAAGATATTTATTACTAAGGAGTAATTTAATGAATACAACTGATTTAATTGATGCAATCGCAAAACAAACTGGAATGACAAAAGTTGATTCTAAAAATGTTTTGTATGGAATTTTTGACATTATTAGCCAATCTCTAAAAAAAGGTGACGAAGTTCGTGTAAGTGGCTTTGGTACATTTGTAGGAAAGAAGCAAGACGCTCGTCAAGGCCGCAACCCACAAACTGGTGCGACTATCCAAATTCCAGCATCTGTGCAAGCAAAATTCCGCCCAGCAAAAGAGCTAAAAGAAACGTTAAACAAAAAGAAATAATTTGTTTAATTAAATAAAAAAACCCCAGGAGGTTTTTCCCGGGGTTTTTTGTATCTCTTATTGTTGTACCGTTAATATATCAAAGTGTGAACCATTCCATACAACGTGCCGTACCGACGGATCCATTACGTTATCCCCAGGCGCACTAAATTGGTATAAACTTACTCGTCCTGGTGTTTGATCACGTGAGGACCATACAGCTAAATTCAACCCCAAGCGTTCATGAACTCCAGAAATTAATCCCATCGGCAGCCAAGATGCTCTACCATTATTGCGGGCAAATACATCTTCAATACTTTGTTTCAGCTCTGCCTTAGAAGATAATCTAGATTGTGGCATCCCACTTTCCTGAAGTTCTTTTCTTAATGCCTCTTGAAAAGCTTCATATCTAGCATAATACATATTTTCTATACGACTTTGCAAAAAACGTTTCGATACATCAAATGATCCGGCTGAGAATGACCCCAATTCAGATCTAAACGATACAAGCTCTTCAAATGCCAGTGTAGCAGGCGTTCTATCCTCAGGGTTAGATGAATATTGAGCTGCATTCTCTACAATAAATGACTCTACCTGACTCAATACTGAATTAATCATATCTACTGATGATCCAAAACTTAAAGCTTTTACCAAATCATGCATTGCTCTGCGCGAGTTATTAAACTCTTTATATGCAGCATAATTATCCTCAACTGCATCCTTTAAGGCTGCAACCACTTCTGTACGAGATTTGCCAATCGCTGTAAAAGCACAGTTTCCATCCCCAGCCACAGGCGTTACGCTAAAACGCTCTCCGCCACTTCCAATTACGGTGGGTTCAGCAGCTGCATATATAGATGTTGCGGATAATAAAAGTGTTGCTGTAAGTAATAGCTTTTTCATGATATCTCCTTTGCGTTCTCCAGAGAGAATACTACTTAACAATAGTTAACAAACTCTTAATTTTTTTAAATATTTTCATACTTTATTTATATTGATTAATTTTTTATAAATTAATTGACTAATTTAATAAATTTGACTTAATTAAAACGCAATCTTAAAAAAGAAAGATCATTATGCGAACAGTAAACATCTTCATATTGTCTATTATGTGTTATATATTTAGCACGACGCATGCCTCCTCAGCAGAGTTTCATATAACTGTCGAACAGCTTTTATCTGTAACCGACGGACAAGAGGTTATTGATTCAGCCGGCATACGATGGAGCTTAGAAGGGGCCAACCCTCTCTTGGCTCGCTTAGATAGAGACATGCCAGCGTCTTTATTAGAATCGCCCGCATTACAATTGCATTCGACACCCATCATTTTATCATCCGATAACACAGGTCCTGGAATGTTTTTTCCTAACCTAATGACACTAGTCGATGAAGATGATTATCCCCAAATTGCTTTCAAGTTTCATATCCCTACAATTTGCCTATTACCCGGGGCAGACCCTCGTATTGCAGAATTTTATTTGGTCCGTAGAATTACTTTAAGTGACGCCTTATCATATCCAAAACTACCAAATTTTGAAGAGATAGAAGCTCGGTATCGTGAAAGCTTAACAATTATACATCCTACCCCAGAAATTCTACAACCTCAAGCTGAAGCTCCCTTAAATAGAGAAGAAAGAAAGGAACTATTATGGATAGGGGCCTTTATAGGAATTGTTTCTTGGTTGATAGCAACTCATTTCTTAACCATATTCCTATATATAATCTAGAAAAATAAGTATTTAATTATTTCTTTATTTTCAATAAT
>Ga0172367_10009265_pt1 | contig 10838 bp, 12 predicted proteins | sample Lak10m_FD_114542 | JGI IMG/M metagenome (GOLD analysis project Ga0172367, IMG submission 114542) | Freshwater microbial communities from Kabuno Bay, South-Kivu, Congo - kab_022012_10m | ecosystem: Environmental > Aquatic > Freshwater > Lake | place: Democratic Republic of the Congo: South-Kivu...
CTTATATAATTTTTTTATAAACAATTTATTATATTTAATAGTTATCCTTATATAAATTTTTTATAAACAATTTATTATGATTATTATTATATGAATTTTATTTTCATTATTTATTATAAAAAAATAAATAATTTTAATATAAACAATTTATCAAAATTAATATTTATTATTATAAAAAAATGATATAAAATAAAAAGAATAAAAATAATTATTAATGTCTTATAAATTATATGAAGTTTTAGGAATAAACAAAAATTCATCTCAAGATGAAATTAAAAAAGCATATAAAAAACTAGCTATTCAATTTCATCCTGATAAAAATCCTAATAATCCTGAAGCTGATGCTAAATTTAAAGAAATTTCAAATGCATATCAAATTCTTTCTGATGAAGAAAAAAAAAGAAGATACGATCATTTAGGTGATGATAATTTTAATGATAGTAGTTCAAATGATAATTCACATGAAGATTTAAGAGAAATGTTTGAAAATTTATTTGGTAATAGAAGTCATCATGATCCATTTGCTGATGCTTTTTTTGGTTTCAGAGAAAGAGGTAATAAACAACAAAATAATCAATGTAATAATATTAGTAAATTATATAATGCAACTTTAGATGAAGTATATTTTGGTATTAATAAAAATATTAATTTTAAAATTACTCATTTCTGTAAAAAATGTAATAAATCTTGTGATAAATGTAATGGTAATGGTATTATTCAACAAATGATGCAAATGGGACCATTTACTCAAATTATACAAAGACCTTGTGATAATTGTAATGGTTCTGGTGTATCTTTTAAATTAAATAAAAATTGTAGTGAATGTAAAGGAAATGGATCTTATGAAACTGATAATTTATGTAATTTATCAATACCAAAAGGATTTGAAGATGGTATGAAAACAGTCTTTAATAATTTAGGAGAACAACCTAAAAAAAATAATCAAATAGCAGGACATTTAATTCTTGAAATTAAAATTCAAGATCATTCTACATTCACTAAAAAAGGTAATGATTTATATCATAAAGTTAATATTACTTTAACAGAAGCTATTTTAGGTAAAGATTTAGTTATACCTTATTTTGATGATACTATTAAACTTAATATTAGTCAATTTGGTATTATTAATCAAAATAAAAATTATATTATAAAAAATAGAGGTCTTCCTATTATGAATAGTGACAAAAAAGGAAATTTATTTTTAGAATTTATTATTACTTATCCTAAACTAGAAAAAGATGAAATTCCTAATCTAACTTCTGTATTATCTAATGCTTTTAAATATAAATAAATAATTATACAGGAAAATATAATTTTTTATCATAACTATTTATTGATAGAGAATTATTATATAAATCTGTATAATAATCCTCTAAAAATTTATCTCCTTCACCTACTCCAAAATCTGGTAAATATGCTGTATAAAGTCTATTATTTATATAATTTTTATCACAAAGACATGTTTTTGTATAACTATTATCTATTTTTTGTTCTTTATAATCATAATAGGGAATTTGTATTTTATTTTCAAAAACACCAGTTTCTCCTATATTTTTATTACATACACCATCACAATTTATTTTTACATTATGATTTCTACTATTATCATAACTAATAGAAAATAATTTATTATTTTTGCTTTTAGTATCATAAAAATTAACTGTATATGAAGCATCATCATTTCTAATAATTGCTTTACATCTACTTGTATTAATTACACTTCTATTAATACTATCCCAATAAAAAATAAATGCAATTATAAATAAAATTAATATAAAAGTTAAATTTAAAATAACTTCAAATATTGTTTGTTGTTTATTAAAAATATCATAAAAACTATTTATTAATATTCCAAAATTAAACATTTTTCTCTATTATTAATAATTTAATTTTATATAATCACCTATCTTCTTTGAATACGCATTTATTATTTCATTATTATTATTTAAATATCTCTTATTTTTTTCTGTTGCATCTAAATCAGGTGTTATTAGTTCTATTTTATTTGCTACTATAGTCTCTACTCCTTTTTCTATTTGTCTTTTTGCTTTATTATCTTCTTCTATTTCCTTTTTTTTCTTTTCTTCCTCCTCTTTTTTTATTTTCTCTTCTTCTTTTTTTACATCTTCTTCTACCATTTTTGCTTTTTTACCTTTATGTTTCTTTAAATATTCTACTATTTTATCTCCTAAATTAGGAGCTATTAAATTAAATATATATCTTGTATTATCATATGAAAATATATATACACTTACATAAAATTTAATTATTGAACCAAATAAAGAACTTATTCCTAATGCACCAAATATACCCTCTATTAATCTAAATACACCAAATTTTATTAATTGTTTAAATGGTGGTACGTCCAATAATGGATTTACAAGAGGATGAATAAAAAATAACCATCCTTGATTTAATATCCATTTTATTAATAAATATACTCCATATGATAATAAATAAAATACTATTATATATATTAATGGTAATGTACTTATTGTTACAATTGATGATACTATTGTTCTAAATATTGATGATATTGCCTGTGGAAATATTATAGATTCACTTCCTATCATTGGAACTTGAATTAAATATATAAATGCATCCAAATATAAATATTTAAATAAATGTATTAATATTATTACAACTGTCGCTAATACTACATATTCTATTATAGTTGAAACATCCATTATTTTAATATATTATAATAAATTGTTAATATATAAATTCATCGTTTTCGCATAACAATCCGCATAATTACTTCTATTTGTTTGTGCCTGAAAAAAACTTTCTGAACTCGTTAAATCACTTGTTATTCCTTTTGATTTATTTGCTATACATATTTGTATTTCCTCATTTATTAATTTCTTTATATTATCTTTATCATTATCTATCGTTTCCTGAATTTTCTTTGATTCCTTTTCTAATTTATCTCTTTCTACATCTTTCTCTAATTCTACATTAATTGGTTTTGCTGGAACTGGTTTTGATATTTCAAAATCAAAATCAAATCTTACTACTTTTATTAATCCACTAAAAAAACCTTTTATTATTTTCTTTATTTCATCATATATATATGAATATAAATCATTTATATTCTCATTATGTATATTTGGATTTAATGTAAATATAAATTCTATTAATCTAGCATTTATTCTTCTTATTAATGGTAATATTCCTCTATCTGTTAAAACTTTAAATGGCGGAACAAATTCTAAAATTGGTATTTTTATTGGAATTGGAATAAAACCTATAAATACTAAAAATGGAACAAAATAAATTATTACTAACCATATCCAAAATATAAAACTTAATACAACTGTAACTATACATAAATATATAAATATTGGATATACTAAAAATCTACATATAAATATATATGATGCTATTATATTATCATCTGGATTTATATGTGCATGTTGTTCCGTTTTTAATATACCTAAATAATGAGTTAAATTATATATTAATATTGAAAATAACATAAATACCCATAAAAAAAATATTATAATTGTTATAGTTATAGTCTTATTTATAAAATAATCTAACATTATCTATTGTTTATTATATTATATTTGTTATAAAATGCTTTCATTAATATTTCAGGTATATAACTTAAATCTACTAATTTTCTATTTAAATTATATTTATTCATTAAATTATATTTACATAAATATTCATTTCTTTCTTTTTCTGTCATCATTGCTATTTTTAATGCATTATCTTTATTTAATCCTGTCTGTATTTTCTGTATATTATCACTCTTATCTCCATATATTATTTTAAATTCTAATTCTATTTTTGGATTATTCTTTATTCTTAAACTTAAATCCTTAAATTGCATATTCTGAATTATTGTTGAATTTCCATACATCTGTAAATAATCACTATCATTTGTTATTATTACTATTTTTGCATTATTTATTTCTTCTAATATTTTCTTATGAAGTAAATATGTTATATCATCTGCCTCTAATTTATCATAACTACAATAATTATAATTATAATTTGATATATAATTTTGAAATAATATAAATATTATACTATTAAAATTACTCTTCTTTGTTCTTGTTAATTTATAATTTGGATATATCTCATTTCTCCATATATCACATCTTGAACAATCTATACAAAATATTATATTACTTTTTATTGTCTTAAATTTCTTTATTAATTTATTCATATCATTATCAAAATGACGAAAAAATGCTAATATAAATGTATTATTCTCATCTATATTCTCATAATCAAAGTCTTCATTATTTTCTTGTCTTTTATACCAACTATATGTTGCATAATATCTATTAAATATATAATAACTTTGATCTATCAATATTATCGGTTTTGATGAATTAATAATTATATTTGTAATAATTGGTAATGTCATTATTTAATAATTTATTTTTTTTATTAATAAATCATTTTTTTATTTATATAAAAAAAATTGATTTTATTATTATTATTATTATTATTATTATAAATGAATGAAAAACAATTAGAAGCTTTTCAAGTTGTTAAAAATGGTTTTAATTTATTTTTAACTGGTGCTGCTGGAACAGGTAAATCTTATACTATTAAATCTATTATTAATTATTTAGATTCTAATAATATTAATTATGGTTTAACTGCTATGACAGGATGTGCTGCTGTTTTAATTGGAGGTCAAACTATACATTCATTTCTTTATATGGGTATTTCAAGAAATATTGATGAAATTTTTAATAATATTAATAAATATAAAAGTATTTTTAATAAACTAAAAAATTTACAATCCTTAATTATTGATGAAATTTCTATGATGGATGAAGAAACTTTTGAACTTATTAATAAACTTTTAATGAAAATTAAACAAAATTCTAAAATATTTGGTGGTATTCAAATTATATTAGTTGGTGATTTCTATCAATTACCACCTATTATTGGTGATTTCTGTTTTATGTCCCCTATTTGGAATGAATTAAATTTAAAAAAAATTATTTTAACTGATATTATAAGACAAAAAGATGATAATAAACTTCAAGAAATATTAGGAGAAATTAGAAATGGTAATATAAGTAAAGAAACTTATGATTTACTTCAAACTTTAAAAGATAAAGATTTTAAAAATAATGATATTAAACCTACAAAACTTTATCCTATTAATATTAATGTTGATAAAATTAATAATTATGAATTTAAAAAACTTCTTAAAATTAATAATAATTTTAAATTTGAATATAAAGCTTCTAAATTTAGTCCAAAAGAAAAAATTACAGAAGAAAAAATTAGAGAATATGATATTATATTAACTATTAATGCTCAAGTTATGGTTATTAGAAATATTTCTTTAGATAATAAACTATTTAATGGTACAAGAGGAATTGTTGTTGAATTACATCAAAATTATGTTATTATTAAAGATATTAATAATAATTTACATACTATTAACTATTATATTGATAATATTAAAGATAAAAAAATTAAATTTATGCCACTTAAATTAGCTTATGCTATTTCTATTCATAAATCACAAGGTGCATCTATTGATTATCTTGAATTAGATTTAGGTGATGATATATTTATATCAGGACAATTATATACTGCTCTCTCACGTGCTACTAATATTAATAATATTAAAATAGTTAATTTATCAAAATTATCTTTTATTCAAAATAAAAAAGTTATTAATTTTTATTCGTAAAAAAAGATGTAGTAATTAAATTATTATCTAATAATATAATAGATATATATGTTTAAACTTAGAGAAGAAGCATTCTATAAATCTAAAAAAAATAAAGGTGGTAATAAAATAGATTTTCATTCATCAAAAGAACAACAAATAGAAGATGATCTTTTTTTTGGCGGTGATGGTGATGATGATGATATTTATGAAGATACTAATACTATAAATACTAAATTAATAGATAATCATGAAAATATAAACTATACTGATGAGCATTATATAAATAAGGAATATGAAAATATTGGAGGAAATAAAATAACAGATGCATTTGATGCATTTTTAAAACAACAAAATACAGGAGGATCAGTTTCAGCTGAAAATGATGTTCGTGAAGGTTATGATTCATTTACAATTGTACGAGCAAGTGATGGAACAATTGGAGGTCGTTTTATATCTAAAACACCTTATACGGCAGCATATAAGGCAGCTTCACGATTATTTAAGACAACTGAAACAACTTCTTTAAATTTTATAATGCAAAAGACTACAAAAGGTTCTAATAGACGTTATTATGCATATAATGCAGAAGTTAAATATTTATCTAAACCAATGTTAGTATTTAAAAATGATGAAGATGGAAATAAAATTATAATGAATAAACATAATCAAGTTCTTCGTATTAATAAAAATAATAAAATTATAAATTCAACAGGTGATATTAAACATGAATATAATCCTGATTCTAAAATACCAAGTCTTACATCATTTAACTATAAACCATATATAATTAAAGAAATTACAAAAAATATTACTATAAAATCTACTAATGTCCCTGATGAACTTAAAGAAGAACAAAAAGATAAAGCAAAAAAAAATAAAACAGCTGAAGAAAAAGAAATGATGAAACAAAAAAAAGCAGAAAAGAAAGCTCGTGAAAATGAAAAAAAACAACTACAAAAAGAAAAAGAAAAAGCACGTAAACAAAAAGAAAAAGAAAAAGCACGTCGTGAAAAAGAAAAAGAAAAAATACAAGCAAAAAAAGAAATGTTAAAAATGAAAAAAATGATGTTAAAAGGAGGTAATGGAATGTGTACTTTAAATGGATGTTAAAATAAATATATAAACTTTATTTTTATTTTTAATATAAATATGAATATTAATTATTATTGGATTAATATAGATAATTCATTATATAGAAAAAAATTTATGGAACTTCAATTTCAAAAACTTAATATTAATAATTATAGAATATCTGCAATTACACCAAATACATTAGAAGATTATATTAATGATAAATCTCCTTATTTTTGTGGTAATTCTTGTTGTAATTATAATCAAAATAAAGATTGTCCTTTAGAATATTCTTGTTCTGTTTCACATTTAGAAGCAATTAAAAATGGATATAAAGCAAATGATAATTATTTTATAGTATGTGAAGATGATATTTATTTTCCATTTAAAATAAATTATGATGAATTAATTAAAGATTTACCTGATGATTGGGATATATTTCAAATGATGGTATTAGATCATGATGCAAATATAGAATTATATAAATTATATGAAAATAATATAAATTGGATTAAATTTAATCCAAATAATCGTTTATTTTCTACAGGGATGTATTTAATAAATAGAAAAGGTGCTAATAAATTATTAAAAAAATTTATTAATAATAAAAATAATAAATATGAATTAACATCAAAAACACAAATAAAACAAGCAGATTTTCTTTTATATATGAATGTTAATACTTATACATCAACTTTTCCTTTTTGTTATCCAAATTTAAAATTTATATCTGAAATTCATCCAAATCATTATTTTCTTCATCAAGCTTCTATTAATAAAATTAAAGATAATTTAAATAAAAGTAATAATAAAAATAAATATATTCAAGATTATTATGATTTTAATGATTTTGAAGAATATTTTATTAATATTATTAATAATATTTAAAGATTCTAATATTATTATTCTATTAATATGACTATTGAAAATAAGGATATTAAATATTATTGGATTAATATGGATAATGCAATAGAAAGAAAAATATTTATGGAAGAACAATTTAAAAAAAGAAATATTAATAATATAAGAATTACAGCAAGAACTCCAAATGAACTTAATGAAATATTAGAAGATAAACCACCTTTTTTTTGTGGTTATCAAGATTGTATAAAAAATAATTGTAAAGATTGTCCTATTGAATATAGTGTAATATGTTCTCATTTAGATGCAATAAAAGAAGCTTATAAATCAGGTGATGAATATTTTATTATATGTGAAGATGATATTTATTTTCCATTTGATATTGATATTAAAAAAATGTTATTAATATTAAATGAAAAAATTGATATAGTTCAAATGATGGCTATATCATCAGGACATACTGAATTTTTTTATGATAATTTTTATAAAAAAAATATTCCATTTATAAATTATAATCCAATTACACCTTCTGCAGCTTTTTATGTTATGAAAAGAAAAGGTGCTGAATTATTATTAAATACATATATAAATAAAGAAACAAATAAATATGATTTTAGAAATTTTAAACATTTAAAATTAGCTGATGTTATTATTTATTTATCTTGTATAACTGTTGTATCTACTTTTCCTTTTTGTTATCCTAATATTAATTTTAAATCACAAATTCATATAGATCATTATGAAAATCATAAAAATGCTTTTATTATGATATTAAAAAAAATTAAAGAAGATAATTATAATCATCCACTTATTCTTAATTATTATCCTTGTGAAGATTTAGAAAAATTATTAATATCATAAGTATCATTAAAAAAATAGATTGCTATTAATTTCTTTCTATGAATTCTTAATTCATCACTTATATTTAATACAAGTGAATTATCATCTTTCACTTTTATCCATTCCTTAAATAATTTATTATATATTTCAACACTCTCATTTATTAATGGATATTTATTACATCTATTTGATGCTAACATTTGAGCTTCCTCTGCTAATCCTATTATATGAAGAAAATGTTTTGTTATACAATCTCTACATCTCTTATTTTTATTTGTAATATGTTCTTCTAATAATATTGATTGTTTTACAATTTGTTGCATATTATAAGATGGGTCACTTACAGGATCTAATGCACCGCAACTTTTAATATCACATGTACTTTTTTTATTAATATTATTTAAATTATTATAATTTGAATTAATTGGATTTATATATATAATATAATAAATAAAAACATATGTAAATATAAAAAATATTAATAATATTACTAATAATATACTATCTTCCATATATAAAGTTCTATTATAATTATTTATATTTTTTACATCTTTGGATATTTATACTATATAAAAGTTATAATTTTAGATAATATACTTTTCTATAATCAAAATTACAATAATTATTATAAATAATATAAGCAACAAAAATACCTTTTTATATATTATCATTATTACACCAACCAAAAAAATAAATTCAATAATATTATTTACTCTTCTTTATCTTCTTTCTCTTCTTTTTTTTCGGTTCCTGTGATTCCCCAAATATCTTTTAAAACTTTTGCCGCATCTTCTTTTGAAATTAGATCTGTCTCCAAATCTGATATTAATTTATATACTTTTAATTTCTTTTTCTCTTGCATCCATTTTTTAGAAAGAAGAATACGACCTTCTACATTAATAAAATGTTTAAAATTACACTTTGGAAACTTACATAAATGACCATTTTTACATGGTACTTTACGAACACCATCAGGATCAGTCTCATTATAATCTTTTATATTTATTAAGGAATAAACATTATCACGAAATAGTTTTCTTTCCTCAATATCTGGAATTGCATGATAAAACTTCTTATTGCAATCAGCTTTATAGCAAATACAATTGAAATTACACACAATTACTTTATCCATTTCTTTGAATTAGATGAAATTTTTTTAAAAAAATTTAATCATTTTTTTTATTTTTTTTAAAAAAATAATACAATTATAAATATTTAATTATTATATAAAAAAAATATAAATTACTTCAATTATAAATATTTATATTCAATACAAAAATATAATAATTATAATATTAATTTTTAGTTACTTTAAATACTTATTATCATATATAATTAAAATTAAATAGTTGCTTCAATTAAAGCCATAGCAAATTTATTATTATTTTCTATTTCATTTTTTAATCTTTTATTTAAATCTTCTTTTATATAATCCAATTCTTTTACTATTCTATTTTGTTTTTCTAATGGCGGTATAACTATCATCATTTCTCTTAATTTTCTTGATAATAAATATTTAAAAATATTACCTTTATAATAATTAATTTTCATATAATCATTATGAAAATTAAGATAATAATAAATAAATTTCATATTTATTTCAATATCTTTTCTTATTAAAACTATTTCAAAATAATCATACAAATTTTTATATTCTTCTAAATCATTACTTTTATACTTAACTATATTCTTATTTTTTATATTTAATACTTTATATATATATAAACAATTTGTTTCAAATAATATTGGACTATTTAATATAAATAATTCATTAAAATATAAATATATATAATTATCTTTTGGTTCTTTCATTATTTTTATTAATTCTTCATTTCGTCTCATTTATTTTATTTAAGTATAATAAAATTTAATTATATAAAGATAATCATTTTTTATTTCTTAAATAAAAAAAATGATTATTATAATAAAAAAATTTTTTATGTTATTTATAGTTAAATCTATTTTATTTAATTCTATTATTTTCTTTATATCATTCTCTTTTAATTCTATATTAAATAAATTTATTGATAATATTTATATTTATACTTTATGGTCTTGTATTTCTATGTGGATTTTATCTGAATGTCATATTATTATTACTGATAATAATAATATTGAAAATAAATATAATTTACTATTAAAAGATTATAATTCTATTCTTAAACAAAAATATAAAGAAAATATAATTATATACGATATTTTATCAGACCATACTCTTGTTATTGCTGATGTTAGAAACCAAATGATTGAAATGAAAAATGAATTTATTCATTATACATATAAAAATAAAATAAAAAAACAAATATCTCCTAATTCTACTCCTAATTCTACTCCTAATTCTACTCCTAATTCTACTCCTAATTCTACTCCTAATTCTATTATATCTATTAAATTACCTAAAAATAATCAA
>Ga0172367_10009267_pt1 | contig 10837 bp, 7 predicted proteins | sample Lak10m_FD_114542 | JGI IMG/M metagenome (GOLD analysis project Ga0172367, IMG submission 114542) | Freshwater microbial communities from Kabuno Bay, South-Kivu, Congo - kab_022012_10m | ecosystem: Environmental > Aquatic > Freshwater > Lake | place: Democratic Republic of the Congo: South-Kivu...
CTCTTGGGCAAACCGCACTGGTTGAGTTTAAGTTGGGGACCGACCACAATCACCGAGCGTCCGGAATAATCCACACGCTTGCCGAGCAGGTTGCGGCGGAAGCGCCCCTTCTTGCCTTTGAGCATATCGCTCAGGGATTTGAGTTCGCGGCGTCCGCGGCGGCTGAGGGCTTTTCCGCGCTGGCTGTTGTCGATCAGGCTATCGACGGCTTCCTGCAACATGCGCTTCTCATTGCGGATGATGACATCCGGCGCGCCAAGTTCGAGCAGACGCTTCAAACGATTGTTGCGGTTGATGACGCGGCGGTAGAGGTCGTTGAGATCAGAGGTAGCGAAACGTCCGCCGTCGAGTTGCACCATCGGGCGCAGGTCGGGAGGGATGACGGGCAGCACGGTCAGAATCATCCACGCCGGGCTGTTGCCAGAGCGGCGGAAGGCTTCCACAACTTTCAAGCGGGTGGTGGACTTCTTGCGCTTCTGCTTGCTCTTGGTGGTGCGAACTTCGTGCCAGAGTTCCTCTGAAAGTTTGTCGAGGTCGAGGCGTTCGAGGATGTCGAAGAAGGCTTCGGCGCCCATGTCGGCGCGGAAGACCTGTCCCCAGCGCTGTTTGAGTTCGCGGTAGCGAATTTCGCTCAAGAAGGTGAAGGGGCGCAGTTCCAGCAGTTCGTCGCGCAAGCGCGAAGAGTTATTGGAAGAAGCGGAACTGTCAGTTTCCAACGCGCCGCGCAGGGCTTCCATTTCCAAATCAGCCTGGGCTTTGATGGCGGCAGACTGGGTTTTGACTTCATCCAGGTCGCGCTGTTTTTTATCCTTCAACTCATTTTCGAGCGTTTCCATTTTCTTTTGGACGCTCTTTTGCACATGCGAGATATGCTTGCTGTTGATTTTGTCGCCGGCGTCGAGAATCTTCTCACCAGTGGATTCAAAGACGATGGCTTTCTTCGCCGCCTCACCCATCTGCTCCTGCAAAGCTTTTTCGAGTCTTTGCCCTTCCTTGATGAAGGGATCCATCTGCTCGGCGATGCCTTCATCATAACCCTGCTCGATGGTGACTTGCTTCTGCTTGAGTTCAGAAATCTTATGATCGCGCTTTTGCTTGATCTCGGCGATTTGGGCGTTTACGGTTGCAGCCTGCTCCCGCTCGGAAACAGAGATTTCATCCTCCAGGCGCTGCAATGCCTTCTTGCGGGCTTCCTCATCCACATAGGTGACGATGTACTGGGCGAAATACAAAACGCGGTCAAGGTTGCGGCGCGAGATGTCGAGCAACATGCCCATTTGCGACGGGATACGGCGCGTATACCAAATGTGCGCCACAGGCGTGGCAAGGGTGATGTGTCCCATCCGTTCGCGGCGGACGGCAGAGCGGGTGACTTCGACGCCGCATTTATCGCAGGTGATTCCCTTGTAACGGGGATTCTTGTATTTTCCGCAATAACACTGCCAGTCGCGGGTAGGTCCAAAGATTGCCTCGCAGAATAGCCCGTCCTTCTCCGGGCGGAGGCGGCGATAGTTGATTGTTTCGGGTTTGAGCACCTCACCATACGACCATGACAAAATCGTTTGCGGCGAGGCAAGGCTGATACGGAGTGCGGTCAGTCCCTTCGTTTCCACTGGGTACTCTCCTCAAAAAAATAAAGTGCTAATCGAGAACTCCCTGCATAGCGCATAGTCGCTTAATGCAGAGACAAACAAAGGCAAGCGCTTCGAGGAGTTTCCTCAAGCGCTTGCGGTGTGTACTCGGGTTTTTTATCCAACACTCGAATTATACGCACGTGACAGGCATGAGTCAAGCGGTAATTTCGTTTTTTTGAGACACCACCCTGGGAAAAACTGAAAAGTTTTTGGGCGCGTACGGGGGTAAAATACGGAGAGAATTCAAAAATGACTTAATCCACCAGCGAGGCAGGCATGGATATGGACATTCAGAAATTAGCGGCGGACACAGCGGCAATGCTAGCTCCCTATCTCCCTTATTTGATTAAGGGTGGGAAAGCGGCGGCAAAAGCCGCCTTCGAAAAGCTTGGGGAAAATTTCACCGACTTAGCCTGGGATAAAGCAAAACATGTATGGGAAAAAATCTGGAGCAAGGCAAAGCAAAAAGAATCCGCCAGGGACGCCATCGAAGATGCCGCCAGTCATCCCGACGACAAAGACGCGCAAGCCTCATTCAGAAGACAACTGACCAAACTATTCGAAGCGGATAAAAGCCTGCTCAAATTCATTGCGGAAAATATCATCATCGATAATTCAGTCAATATCAGCGGCAATATCAAAGCTGATACCTTGATCATAGGCAACGACAACAAAGTCGTTACCCATATTCATGGGAACGTGTACAACGGTCCGTCGCCGCACAATGCGCAAGACGCACTGAGAGTGTATCGCGCTTTCATGGCAAAGATGACCTCCAGCCTTTCCCTGCGCGGCATCGACTTGGAAGCCTCGGACCCCAACACACAAAGAGACATCGGACTGGCTGATGTTTATATCGACCTGAACACCGCCTCTTCGCTGATTGAAGTGGATGAAAACTTCGACTCGGCTAAAAATACTCCAACATTTCCAGAGAAAAAATCCCGCCCCTTGTCCGCGCTCGAGGCTGTCATCCAGAATCAATTACTCGTCATTAAAGGCGACCCTGGCAGCGGAAAAACCACCTTTGTCAATTACCTGACCTATTGCTTGTCCACTCAGCAAACAGATAGATTAAAACGCTGGAAAAAGAAAGACGCCGACCTGCTCCCCATCGTTGTCATTCTGCGGGATTTTGTGCGCGGATTCAAGAAATTGCCTGAAAACGCCGACCCGCATCATCTTTGGAACTTCATCGAAAAGCGATTGAAAGCCCAAAATCTATCCGCTGCGCGTGATCCAATTCATGAGATTTTGGAAAACGGAAAGGCAATCCTATTCCTGGATGGGCTGGACGAAGTCGCCAGCGCCGCGCAACGTATTTTCGTGCGCGATGCCGTCCACGAATTCGCAAAGAGGTTTTCGAAAAACCGCTACGTTGTCACCTGCCGCGTTCTTTCATACACGCCGCCAAAGTCAAACGAGCAAGACCTGCGCCTGGCGGGTTTTCCAGAATTCGAACTTGCGCCATTCGACGATGAAAAAATCAACGCGTTCATCGACCACTGGTATGCTGAATTAACGAAATTGAGTATTACCGCGCCCGAAGTCGCCAGCGACTTGAAGAAGGGATTAAAAGAAGCGGTGCAACGCGTGGAACTGGGCAGGCTTGCCCAAAATCCGCTTTTGCTCACTGTAATGGCGGTGGTCAATACCCACAAAGGAAGGCTGCCAGATGCGCGCGCCCTGCTTTACAAAGAAACGGTTGACATCCTGCTCTGGCAGTGGGAACAAGCCAGCAAAGGGCAGGACGGCGCGCGCTTGCGAAAGCTCATGCTCGACGCGGGATGCGCCGATGCCGACCTGGAGCAGGTGATTTGCAAACTGGCATACGAAGCGCACGCGCAAACCAAAGCCAACAGCCCGGACGAAGATACGCTTGCGGGCATCAGCGAGTGGAACTTGCAAACAGGACTCGCCGCAATCAACAAGGGAGACCGGTATTGGGCGACAAGCGTCATCGACATCATGAAAGTACGCGCAGGGTTATTGATCGAGCGCGAAAACAGCATTTTTACCTTTCCGCATCGATCCTTCCAGGAATTTCTGGCGGGCACATATCTTGACGCGAAGGATGATTTCGTCTCACGCGCGAAAGAATTAGCGGACGACCCGCTGTTGTGGCGGAACCCCATCTTGTGGGCGGTCAGCCGCAGGGTGTATATTCGCGGATCGTTGGACGGTCCGCTCGCCCTGGTTGCCGAGTTATGTCCGAGCCGCGCGGCGGGAAATGAGAAAAAATGGAACAAAGTCTGGCTGGCTGGCGACATTTTGTTGGAAGTCGGTCTAAATCGTGTGGAACGCGCCGACTCTGAACTTGGAAAGGAACTTCTTCCGCGCGTAAAAAACCGCCTGGTCGAATTAGTGGAAGGCAGTCACCTCTCTCCTCGTGAACGCGCAGAAGCGGCGAATACCCTTGCCCGGCTTGGCGACCCGCGTTTTGCTTTGGAGTTTTGGAATCTTCCCAATGAGTCTCTGTTTGGTTTTGTCCACATCCCATCGGGGGAATTTGCAATGGGAACAACCGAGGAAGATATTAAAGATTTGATCAAAAAATTCGGCGGAGACGAGGATTTCTACAAACGCGAAACCCCGCAACACCTCGTCTCCCTGCCCGATTACTACCTGGCGCGTTATCCTGTCACCGTCGCCCAGTTCAGGGAATTTACAACAGAAAGCGGATACGGTCCCAAGAACCAGGTTTGTTTAGTCGGCAGCGCCAACCATCCCGTCAAAAATGTGACGTGGTACGATGCGAAAAAATACTGCGAGTGGCTAACCGAAAAACTCAAAGTCCTTGCGCCCAACCGCAAGCCGAACGACGAAGCGGAGGAAACTTTTTGGCAGGGAATCGAGTCAGGAAAATTCATTGCCACCCTGCCAAGCGAGGCTGAGTGGGAGAAAGCGGTTCGCGGTACGGATGGCAGGGTCTTCCCGTGGAACAAAAATGAAATCACATCCGATCACGCGAACTACGATGCAGCCCACATCAACGCCACCAGCGCGGTGGGCTGTTTTCCAAAAGGGAAAAGTTATTACGAATTACTCGACATGAGTGGGAACGTCTGGGAATGGACGCGCAGTTTATGGGGCAAAGATAACGCGCTCGAATATTACTACCCCTATCAAACAGATGACGGACGGGAAAACCTCGATGCAGAGAAAAATGTTGCGCGTGTTTTACGCGGAGGGGCGTTCAACGCTCCCGAAGGCAGGCTGCGCTGCGCGTATCGTCTTAGAAACCTGCCGGACAATGGGAGCGGCTACCTCGGTTTTCGCGTCGTCGTGACAGAAATAGACCTCTTGCATAAGTATTTGAGGGATTACTCTCCGAAAAACTATTAACCACGGAGACACTGAGTCACGGAGTTTTTTATCGGTTTTCTCTGTGTCTCGGTGGCTCCGTGGTTAGGGCATTGGACTTTTGCAAGAAGTCTAATCTAAAACAGGAAAATACTTTGCGGCTCACCTGCGCTGCGCCAAACGCAGGGCGGCGCAAGTGCGGTTTCTTTGCGCTTTCGTATTTTCGGCTCTCCCGTTTCTGGCGGGAAAAAGACGATGAACTATTTCTTTGCCACAGATTACACAGATTTTCACCGATTTTTTTTACTCAAATCCGCGCAAATCCGTGAAACACCGCACTGGCGCGCGGCGCACACTTGCCCTGGCGGGCAGCGCCAGGGAGTGTTCGTGGCTGTGGTTTTGGCTTTCCCGTTAAAAACGGTAGAACCGTATTTGGTTTTCAGGCAGTTTTTAAGGATGGGCGGGGGAAGTCTGCCCTGCCAGTTCCACCAGTCGAACCACACTTTCCACACCTTTTGCGATTGGCTCGATGTCCACGTATTCGTTTACGGTGTGAGCGCCGCCGCCGGTGGAGATACCCAACACGACAGCAGGAATGCCGCAACTGAGGGGAATATTGGCATCGGTCGAACCTGCCGTGAGGGCGGCATCCAAGCCCTGCTCGCGAACGCAACGCATTGCCAGTTCAACCAGCGGGTGGTCGGCGGGAATTTCTCCGGCGGGACGTTCGCCGATGATCTCCGCCATGATTCGCACTCCGTCACGGTCAGCGTCCTTCAAAATTTTCTCGACCTGATGAATCAACTTCAACAGCGCCTTTGGCTCCTCGGAACGCAGGTCTAATTCACATTTGGCTTCGGCTGCCAGCACATTGATTCCCGTGCCGCCATGAATCGTACCGACATTCATCGTGGTACGCGGAGCGCGCGGCAAACGAATGGAAGTCAATTGAGTGACGAGTGAAGCCAGTTCATGCACCGCTGAAGGCTGACCATAATCTGCCCATGAATGTCCGCCCGCGGTCTTTGCTGTGATTCGGTAACGCCGCACGCCGATGGCATGATGATAAACATGCCCCAACGCCAGCCCCTCCAAGACGAGATAGCCAAGGACATCCGCTTCAAAGCGCTCCACCACGCCCCGCATTCCGCGCAAATCGCCCAGTCCTTCTTCGCCCGTATTTGCCACGAACCAAACATCGTGTTCGAGATTGATTTTCTTTTCGCGCAAAGCGTGGAGGACGCCAAACAACGCGGCAACGCCGAGAGAATTGTCGCCGATGCCAGGCGCGAAGAGTCTGTCGCCTTCGCGCTTCCAATGTAAATTGACGCTGACTGGAAAAACCGTATCGAGGTGCGCCGAAATAACCAGCGGATTGGCTTTTTTCTGCCTGCCCGGCAAACGCGCATACACGTTGCCCAGGGAATCCATGGAGACGTCTTTTAGATTTTCCTTTTGAAAGAGACCGCGAACAAATTCACCGCGAGGTCCCTCGGCAAAGGTGGGGGCTGCAATCTGCTGAATTTGGATGGCAAGTTCGAGAACTGAATCAGTTTGTGGCATGGTTGAAGTCCATATTTTGTGTTTTAGGATTTGTGCCTACGCTTCACAAATTCCCTGTTAAATTTCCCGCACAGATTCCCTGATTGAATGCAGGCGGGCGGCGGCGAGACCGGGCATCACACCCAGGGCGTAGAAGGGTCCGCTGCCCTCGATTGTAAGCGAAGCTGAAACGTTTCCGTGCAGAACTGCCAGCAATGGGTCGTTGGTCTGTTCAAAGCCCGCCAGGAATCCGCCACAAAAGGCATCGCCTGCGCCGGTCAGGTCGGCGATACGCGACGGGTAGGCGGGAATTTCATAGCGATGATTGCCCGCCGCATCGTAGAGGAGTTGTCCCTGTTGACCGCGTTTGATCACGACGATCTGCGGTCCGTATTCGCTGATGCGCCGCGCCATCTCCCACAGATCATTGGTTTCACCCCAAAAGAGCGAACGCAATTCTTCTTCGGATGGATGAAAGGCGGTGACGCCCTGCAGGACAAGTCTCAGGTCACGCCAAAAGCCGGGGGACATGTAACCCGGTGACGGGTCGAGGCTGACAGTTTGCCCGCTTCCGCCGTGATACAGGTTCACCATCTGGCTCTGACTCACAAAATCAAACGGACAAAAATGCGCGTACCGCACATCGCGGTAATCTTTTGGAGTATCCAACGCGGATGGCGAGACCGGCTCCGGCGCGCGGGTATCCTTGCGGGATTCATCGGGCGGCTGATACCCAAGCAAGGATTTTGGAAAAGTCAATTCGCGGCGCGCAAAATGCGAAACCACGCTGGAAAGACTTCGTTCGTGAACGTCGTTGAAAGCGACAAAAGAACGCAGGTCGACATCCTGCAATTCCTGCAAGACACGAATACCCCGCACGTCGAATCCGCGTTCTTCGAGATCGCGCAGCCACTGGTGCGGATAACTTTCTCCCACATGTCCCAGCAAGCCCGCGTTCGAGTTCCAGACAGCCAGCCCGCCGGCGGCATAGAGTAAATTTCCGCCGGGAGAATCAAACAATGGCTGACCCAGGTAAGGCAATATATATTCGCGGTTTAGCTTTCCAGCAAGGACGAAGGTGGGCGGCATTCCCCAAGTATACACGTCCTGAGTAAACCAGGGACGGTTTATAATACAGATAAGCCCAGGAGTTTCCCATGAAAACAACTTCAACCATTCGTAATGAACGCATCCCCACCCTGCCACTTGATCTATCGCCTGTGGAAGATGTCAAAGTCAATCGTTCCGCCGTCGAGCGGCGCGCCGCCACCATCGCCACCCGCCGCACGGTGAAGAAGGAATATCAAGCCGCCTGGCTTTTGCAGGCGGTCCAAAACATCGACCTGACCACCCTCTCCGGGGACGACACGCCCGGCACTGTGCGCCGCCTGTGCGCCAAAGCCCGCCAGCCGATTCGCCCGCAGTTGTTGAAAGATTTGGGCGTCGAGAAGCCCATCACCACGGGCGCGGTCTGCGTCTATCACGGCATGGTCGAAACCGCAGTGGACGCCTTGCAGGGTTCGGGGATTCCCGTCGCGGCGGTCTCCACCGGCTTCCCCGCCGGGCTGGTCTCGTTCAAGCAAAAGATCGGCGAAATCGAAGACTCGGTCAAGGCGGGGGCATCGGAGATCGACATCGTCATCCCGCGCCAGCATGTCCTCACCCAAAACTGGGGCGCCCTGTACGATGAAGTGAAAGCCTTCCGCGAAGCCTGCGGCGACGCCCACATGAAATCCATTCTGGCAACGGGTGAACTCGGCACGCTCAAAAATGTGATGCGCGCCAGCATCGTCTGTATGCAGGCTGGATCAGACTTCATCAAGACCTCCACCGGCAAAGAGCCAACCAATGCCACCCTGCCCGTCAGCCTGGTGATGACCCGCGCCATCCGCGCCTACTACGAAGCCACAGGATACAAAGTTGGATTCAAACCCGCGGGCGGAATCCGCACGGCGAAGCAATCGCTCGACTGGCTGATTCTGATGAAGGAAGAACTCGGCGAAGAGTGGATGCGCCCGAACCTCTTCCGCATTGGGGCATCGGCTCTGCTCAACGATATCGAACGCCAGTTGGAGCATTTCGCCTACGGGCGGTATGCTTCGATGCAATACCAGGCATTGGGATAATTTATTTCAAGGAGAAAAAACATGCAACTCAGCGAAGAAGCGCGTAAAAAGGTAATCCTCTTTCAAGAGACAGAGATCACCGAATCCAACATCTACAAGCGTCTTGCAAAGCGCATCAAGTCAGCGGAGAACGCGAAAATCCTCGACCAGATCGCGGACGATGAACTACGTCATTACAACATCTGGAAGGGATACACCCACGAAGAAGTCAAACCGCGCTGGTTTATCGTCTGGTTCTATTACATTATCAGCGTCGTCTTCGGCTTCACTTTTGGAATCAAACTAATGGAAATGGGCGAGGAAGGCGCGCAAAAGAATTACGCCGATATTTCGAAAGAGATTCCCGAAGCCGCAAAAATTCAGCAGGAGGAAAACGATCACGAACAAATATTGATCGGCATGTTGGACGAGGAACGTCTGCGCTATGCCGGCTCGGTGGTGCTGGGCTTGAACGACGCCCTCGTGGAGTTGACCGGCGCCCTCGCCGGGCTGACGCTCGCCTTGCAGGACGTGAAGCTGATTGCCCTCTCCGGGCTGATCACCGGCATCGCCGCCTCGCTTTCGATGGCAGCCAGCGAATACCTCTCCACCCGCTCCGAAGATACGGGCAAGCATCCCGTCCGCGCCGCGGTATACACGGGCATCGCCTACATCATCACCGTCACCCTGCTCATCCTGCCCTACCTGCTGTTCGAGAATTTTTACCTCGACCTTGCCATCTCGCTTGCCACCGCCGTCATCATCATTGCGGTCTTCAACTATTACATTTCCGTCGCCAAGGGCGAATCCTTCCGCGCGCGGTTTACCGAAATGGCTGGACTGAGCCTCAGCGTCGCCGCGTTCAGTTTCGTCATCGGTTATTTCATCCGCATCTGGCTGGGAGTCGAGGTGTAGACAGTTGCATGTCATTGCGAGAAGCTACGGAGCGGCGACGAAGCAATCCCCCCTGCGAGTCGGAGACTGCTTCGCAAAAAACGCTCGCAGTGACATTTAGTCTGATTGTTGTATACTTGAAGCCATGAAAACAAAAATCCTCCCCATTCTTGCAAGCCTGATTTCAGGGGTATTGCTTTTTTCATGCGGAACAAAGGATACAGCCGTCGATGTGGATGCGATCCGCACCGAGGCGGTCAAAACCCACATTGCATCCCAAACCGAAGTGTTGGTCGTGCTGCCCACAGCCTCTCCCACACTGACGGCTGAACCATCCGTCACACCGACGCTCGATGTGACCGCCACCCTCGAAACACCCGCCGTTGCAAACCCATGCTACAACCTGTTATGGATAGAAGACCGCTCCATCCCTGACGGCGCGAACTTGAAAGCGAACGAAGTCTTCACCAAGACCTGGTACATCCAAAACAACGGCGGATGCGCCTGGGCGCCTGGTTTCACTTTCAGTCACTTTGGCGGCGACCCAATGGAAGGCGAACCCGTTGCCCTGACCGAGCCCATCCCTGCCGGCGCAAAGCGTGAAATTTCCGTCGAACTGGTTGTCCCCAGCGGACAAAACGGTCTCATTCAAAGTTCGTGGCGCATGACCGACCAGAACGGTCTCTTCTTCGGCGATACGCTCACGGTCAATATCACGGTCGGGGATGTCGTCACCACGCCCGTCGTGACCGCCACCCCATAAACCCCTGTATTTTTAGAAAGGAGTGTCTCATGTCTGCAAAGAAAACCGAAAGCGAAAGAAAGTTCAAGCGCGAAATCCCCGAGGAAACCCGCGAACACTATAAAAAAGCCCGCCAGGAAATGCGCGAAGCGATCAAAGGTTTGCTCCCCGAAGGCTTTCTCGAACACCGCCGCGTTGCCCGCAAGGAAATGATGCTGGCTGTCCGCAGTTTGCTCGACGCGGCAATCGAAAAGATGGACGGAAAAGAGTAAGAACCCCGCGTTCAACCCAAACTGTATCCCAATAAAAATGGGCGATGGATCAAAAATATCCATCGCCCAAATCAAAGGCGGGAGTGGATGGGAGACGAACCCACCGCGGCTCGCAACGCGACCCGCCACTGGTGTTGAAGACCAGGAAGCCCACCGGGACCTAACCACTCCCACAGCCAAGGATAACCGAGAGCGGGCGGTTTTGCAAGTTGGGGCGTGATTAATGTTAGCCCAAAGTTAAAATGTCCCATTTCTCCAAAGTTAAAATGTCCCCTTCGACAAGCTCAGGGCACCGCCCTTCGGAGGACGAGAAAATGGAGATATTGAACATGAGTACGAAAGAAA
>Ga0172367_10009268_pt1 | contig 10835 bp, 12 predicted proteins | sample Lak10m_FD_114542 | JGI IMG/M metagenome (GOLD analysis project Ga0172367, IMG submission 114542) | Freshwater microbial communities from Kabuno Bay, South-Kivu, Congo - kab_022012_10m | ecosystem: Environmental > Aquatic > Freshwater > Lake | place: Democratic Republic of the Congo: South-Kivu...
ACCAACGTCCCCGAATAATGTCCCGCCGAAGGGTGAACGACCATCCCCGCCGGTTTATTCACAACGATCAAGTCGTCATTCTCAAAAACAATATCAAGCGGAATCTCCTCGGCGATCAACCCGCTCGGAACAGGCGGCGGAATACGTATCTCAATATCAAAGCCGTCTTCGATCATCTGCCCCGCTTTTTTCGCAGGGACACCATTGACCTTTACGAAACCATCCAGGATCAATCCTTGCACACGGGCGCGTGAAAACTCCGGCAGGCAGGAAACCAGGTATTTATCCAAACGATCCGGGTTCAGTTCGTCGTAATGAAATCTTTCAATTCGGTCTGTCATGAAGCCTCAACAGGTTCCTGTACCTCAGAAGCAATTGGCTTCTTGCGGTCATGTATCCACGAAAGGATCAACAGCAGCGCCACACTCACGTTAATGCTCGCGTCTGCAATGTTGAAAATATAAAAAGTGCCCACAGAAATGAAATCCGTCACTGCGCCAAGGATCAGGCGGTCGATCAAGTTACCCACCGCCCCGCCCAAATACATCCCCGCCGCAACCCACATCCAATTGCTGGGATGATCCATTTGCGCAACATAATACACAATGGCAACCACGATCACAGAAGTCAGGATGATAAAAAACGTATTGCCATTCTGAAACATCCCGAAAGACGCGCCGCGATTCTGAATATGTGTAAAACGCGCATACGGTGAAAGCCATTCCATCGAATCAGGCAGCCACGATGTATTAAGCGGAATGGATTGGATCACAAGCCATTTTATCCATTGATCCAGCGCAACAATCACAAGTGCCGTCAAAAAAAATATATAAAAACGCTTTCGGTCTGGCTGCGTTTTCTCCTGCACTGCCATTTCTTCGTTCATTAACTATTGCCTTCCTTTATCGTTTCTACCATCGATGCATCGTCCACTTGAGCTGCGCGTAATTTTTCTTCACGCTCCTTCAGCCAGACACCCAACAACAACACGGCAACGCCTATCGAAATGGACGCATCTGCGATATTGAAAACCGGAAACACCCAAATGGAAATAAAATCGGTCACCTTGCCCATCATCAAACGGTCGATCAAATTCCCAACCGCACCGCCAAGCTGTAAACCCATTGCCAATTTCAGGGTCCAATCATCTTCCACTTGTGGGTAATAATACAAAATGGCGCCAACCACAATGAACGCCAGTATCGTAAAAACCAAATTCCCGTTTTGGAAAATTCCAAAAGCCGCGCCGCTGTTATGCCAGTAAACGATTCTTGCATACGGAGCCAGCCAAAGCAATTCATCAGGAAGCCACTGCCCGCCAAAAGGGATATTCTCGCGCACCAGCCACTTCGTCCACTGGTCAAGCGCAATAGATACACCCGCAACACCAACCAGCAGGAACCAGTCCTTTATTTTGAATTTCAACATTCACCTCAATGTAAAAAGTGCGCCAATTGTACCCCAGCCACTTTGGGCAAATCTATTTCACAAACACCCTCGGCACGCGCGCGCTGATGTTCGTCATCACTTCATATTCATTCGTGCCCGCCCAATCGGCAAGTTCTTCTGGCGCAATTTCACCGCCAAGCAAAACCACCTCATCCCCCACTTCGGCGGTATCGTCGGCAACATTCACCATAAATTGATCCATGCAAACGCGCCCCACCTGCGGATACGACTTGCCGTTGATGAGGACTCGCCCCTGATTTGTCATGCGCCGGAAGTAGCCATCGGCATACCCGCATGGGATGGTGACCACGCGGCTCGGACTCCCTTCAACCTGCCACAGCGACCCATAGCTGATAGCCCGCCCAGGCTGTGTGACCTTGCTATACGAGACTCGTGATTTCCAAGTGAGTGCCGGTTTCACATCAATCGTCCGTGGAATATCGCGCCCGGGATACACACCATAAAACAAAACGCCGGGGCGAACCATATCCAAATAACCTTCGGGTAGATTCAGAATCCCGCCAGAGTTACAGATGTGTCGAATTGATGGGATGGGTAGAGAATGTTTTTCATATAAGTGAAGTACTTCTTGAAATCGTTCAAATTGTTTTTGAGCCGTAACAACATGCGAAGGCATCCCAGTCAACTCAACCAGCTCTGAGTTTGCCAAATGGGTATAAATCCCCTCCACGTTCAAGTGACTACACGCAGACGCTTTCAGAATGAACTCTTCCGCTTCGTATTCGCGGACGCCGACCCGCTCCATGCCGGTATCGATCTTGAGGTGGACGGTGAGTCGCTTTCGGGTAGATTCGGCTAACTGGTTAGCAGCCAGCAACAAGTCAGGGGATGAAGCGGTTAGGGTTAAGTCATGTTCAAAGAATAAAGGCAGTTGCTCGATCAAGGTCCCACCGGCAACCAGAATCGGTTTCTTGATCCCGAGTTGACGAAGTTGAATGCCCTCCTCCACCAGAGCAACACCAAGCATGTCAACGTAGGGTTCGATGAACGGCGCAACGCCTTCGATGCCGTGACCATAGGCATTGGCTTTGACCATCGGTAAGACCTTCACGCCACCCACGTGAGCGCGGATGGCTTCAATATTTTTTTGCAGTTGAGTGAGATTGACTTCAAGATAAGTTGGACGCATATTATTTTGAGTACCAGTGATATTCCACATCGGGTTCAGATTCGGGCGGCGGGCTGACGCCAAACTTGGTGGCGACAAAACCGTTCTTTTCGTAAAACGGACGCGACATTTTATTGGCTTGATCGGTCTTCAACCAAAGGTGTTGAGGAGAGAGCGTACGGGCATGGTCGAGCAAGGCTTTGCCAATGCCGCGCCGATGATAATTTGGTCAACGTACAGGCGGTCAATGTAATCATTTTGAATCCCGAGAATGCCAATGGGGATATTATTTAGTTCGTAGACCCACATTTGATTTTCTGTGACGACAGTTTTGAAATATTCACGCGCGCCGGTAAATTCATAGCCCATGCGTTGAACAATCTCTGGCTCAGCGGCTTGAATTGCCGCGAACCAAAACTTTGCGACGATCTCAAAATCTTCTTCACGATACGGACGGATCATCTTCTCTCCAAAAAAATACAGCGGACGGGTTAACCCGTCCGCTGTATTTTACTTCAAGCGAATTGCCGCTACCCCATGGCTCCAACAATGGCGCCCATCACCACAAAAGTAATGAGGTGACTGCCCTGCTCCAACACCCAAGCCTGCAAACGGTCAGCGAACAACTTATTGGTCAGGCTGGAAGATGCCACAAAGCCAAGCCAGATCAAGAATCCAGTGAGTGCGCCGGAGACAAGCGTAACTCCGCCAGAGATACTGCCCATGGCATGAACCATCATGGACATAAATACAGATTCGACGAAAGCGGCAAAGACGACCCCGCCCCACACCAAACCCATGCCAAGTGAGGAACCCGGCGTGTTCTCGCCGCCACCCATCATGGGGTCACCCGTCTTGCCAATAGCTTTCCACCAGATCGGAAAGAAGGTTTTGGGTCCGAACCAAACTCCACCAATGACCATGCTTGCCAGAACACAAAATAAAACAGCCAACCAATTAATAGCGCTAAAGTCCATTTCATTCTCCTTTGATAAAGTTTGATCTATTGTAGCAGAACTTTTGTTCTAATTAAATTAAGGAATTATTTCACAGAAGAGGATGGAAGCCAGAAGTTCTACTTCTGGGATTCTGCCGCTCTGCAAGTAGAACTTGCAGAGTCCAGTCCGTTAAAAAAAACAGGAGAAGTTCTTTGAACCTCTCCTGCCTTCTCGTTACTTTTTACTTCTCTAAATCTTCCCTGCTACAAAATCCAACACATCGATCTTGGTGAGAATACCAGCCGGACGGTTGCCATCGACAACAATCAATGCCAAGCCTTCTGTCAGAGAATGCATGGCATCATCCAGCGAAGTGGACGGACTGTACACCGCGCCCGCTTTTTGGATGAGCGGGTCAATCGGTTCATCGTTGCTGTGGTTGTGTTCCTCAAGCATATGCTTGAGCATGTCCACTTCTTCGATGAGACCCACCAAAGCGCCATCTTTATCCACAACGGGCAATTGTGAAATAGCGTGCTGGCGCATGACCAATTCCACCTTGCGAATGGAATCGCCCAAGGTTGCCGTGTAGAGAGTCTTGTTCTGCTTGGCGATCAGCAAATCGCCAAGAGACATTTCGCCGAATTCCATCGACAGAAAACCAAACTCACGCATCCACTTGTCATCATAGAACTTGGATAAGTATCGGGAACCAGAATCAGGCAAAATCACAACGGCGAGGCGGTCACCGCTTAATTTGCGGCAATACTTGAGCGCACCTGCAATTGCCGAGCCAGAGGAACCGCCCGCGAAGATCCCCTCCTGACGCACAAGCTGGCGCGCCCATAAAAATGATTCACGGTCACCTGCGCGTTCAATCGCATCCACCACGCGGATATCCATGGTGGAGGGCAGAAAGTCTTCGCCGATGCCTTCCACTTTGTAAGTTTTGGGGTACGCCCCCGGAGGGATGATGCCGTTGTTCTGCCAGATTTCAGTAAGAATGGAGCCTTCAATATCCACGCCGACAATGGTGATATTTGGATTCTTCGCTTTAAGATACCGTCCCACACCGGTGATCGTCCCGCCTGTGCCAATGCCGATGATGACATCGGTCACTTTGCCATCGGTCTGCTCCCAAATTTCCGGTCCCGTCGATTCAACATGCGTCTGCGGGTTATCAGGGTTATGGTATTGGTTTGCCAAAATGGCGTTTGGAACTTCCCGCGCAAATTTCTTTGCAACCTCGTAATAAGAGCGCGGGTCGCCGGGACCTGCTTCTGTGGGTGTAATCACCACCTTTGCGCCATAGGCACGTAACAATAAAATCTTTTCGTTGCTCATTTTATCGGGCATGACGAAGATGGTCTTATATCCCTTCAACGCTGCCGCAATGGCAAGCCCCACCCCCGTATTCCCAGAGGTCGCCTCAACAATGGTTCCGCCGGGTTTGATCTCTCCACGCTTCTCTGCCTGTTCAATGATATTTGCCCCCACCCTATCCTTCACCGAGCCGCCAGGGTTCATAAACTCCAGCTTTGCATAAAGCGGAACCGGCAAATCCCTGCCGATACGCTCCAAGCGTACAAGCGGAGTGTTACCCATTGCGCCAAGAACATTATTAAATACTCGTTTTTCCTTCGATACAGATAGTTCTGTCATTCTCTCTCCTTTTATGGTTTTCGGTATTGTACCCAAAATAGGCGAAAACAAAAAAGGCGGCTACCTATAAAGATAGCCGCCTTTTTGCGTATCAAATTACTGAACTGTGAAACGAACCGTATCAACCAATGCATTATTGAAGTACATTTCAACCTTGTATGTACCCACAGGGAAGCCATCGGTTGGGGCGGGGTAGAAGAAATAGACCGAATTGATCCCTGTTTCGGTAATATCAATGGTCGATTCTTCGATGAAGAAATTGGGGTCAAATCCTTCGGCGCTTTCGATATACCAACGCGAAGTGACCTTGTTACCCACCTGTCCATTGGCAAGATCGCCAACAATATAAATGGTATCACTGGTCGCAAAAACGGAGGTCAACTGCGTGCCGTCCTGGTCTTTCGCAGTGCGGATGTTGGAAAGGGTCGGCTCACCCACAGCACAAGCGATCTGTGCGGCAATTAAAACAACCGCTGCCAAAAGAATAGATAGTTTTTTAGAATTCATTTCTACATTCTCCTTTTCAAATTTGAATTATACGATACACCCAAAAATGCACCCATCACCAAAAAGTGCTATTTCACTTCGATATAAATACGCTTATTGATCGCACCCTTGCTCTTATACTCCACTACTTTGATCTCGCCCACCTCAGATGTATTTGCCACATGCGTCCCGCCGTCGGCTTGCAAATCCAACCCTACGATCTCGACGGTGCGAACATGCAGGATGCCTTCAGGCAGGAGGTTGATCTTGGTGCGGATCAGATCCGGGATTTGGAACGCCTCTTCTCTCGGGAGGATGTTGACCCTGATCTCATGGTTTTTCTTCACCTCGGCATTTACCGCCCCCTCGATCTCGCGGACAAGTTCTGCGCGCATGGTCTCAAACTCAAAATCCATGCGTCCTTTCAGCGGTTCCATATCGCCGCCGGTTACCTTGGCGCCATAATCACGGAAAACCGTTCCGCATAGGATGTGTAAAGCCGTGTGCGTACGCATCAGCTTGAAGCGCCGCTCCCAGTCCAAGGTCCCGTTTGAGGCGCTGCCAGGTGCGGGTAAAGGCTCGGTTCCGCCAAGGAAGTGCAGCACGTCATCCCCCTGCTTTTTGACCTTTTCCACGGGGTAGATCACGCCATTTACTTCAAGTGAACCAAAATCGCAGGGCTGACCGCCGCCGCCCGGGTAGAAAGCCGAACGATCCAGGACAACACTTCGGGTGGCTTCATCCACAGAAACAATGGTTGCGGAGAATTCCTTGAGGTACGAATCGGTTTGATATAAGAGCTCAGTCATGCCCGAATTATAGTTGATAGAGGCTGAAAATTAGGATTGGATTAGAAGTCTTATGACTGCTTGACTTCGGTCTTTCATCTATGTATAGTAATTTACGGTAATAATAAAAAAGGCACCGCCATCACGGCTGTGTCTTTTCTTTGCGAATACCCCTTTTATAAAACTCTGAATGAGGAGAAGCAATGATCAAGGTTAGTGGTCTCACGAAAGATTATGGAGCCCGTCGAGCCATTCAAAACCTCAGTTTCGATGCCCAACAGGGCGAAATTGTAGGATTTTTGGGTCCGAACGGCGCGGGTAAAACCACCACAATGCGCATTCTCACCGGTTACATGCCCCCTACCGATGGCGAGGCAATTGTAGCCGGGTACGATGTGGTGGAAGAATCGCTTGAAGTACGCAAGCGCGTCGGCTATTTGCCGGAATCAGTGCCGCTGTACTACGATATGGTGGTATTTGATTATTTGAAGTACATGGGTGAACTTCGTCATATTCCTGATGTAGATGACCGTGTAGACGAAGTGCTGGATATGGTCGGTTTGGGCAGCCGCGCAAATGGCTATATCGGCAACCTCTCCAAGGGTATGAAACAACGTGTGGGGCTTGCCCAGGCGCTTTTACACCGCCCCGAGGTGTTGATTCTGGACGAGCCGACCATTGGCTTGGACCCCGGACAGGTTGTGGAAGTGCGCGAGTTGATCCGTGAGATCGGCAAGGAACGCACAGTTCTCCTTTCCACCCATCTTTTGAACGAAGCCCAGAACATCTGCGATCGTGTGCTCATCATCAACAAGGGCAAGATCGTGGCAGAAGATACCACCGAAAACCTGCAAGCCCGCCTGCTCGGCGCAGAACGTGTGGTGGTGCGTGTGCGCGGCGAAGCCGATGAACTCGCAGAATCGATCAAAGCCATTAAGGGTGTCCGCAAAGTGGAAACACTCACCGATGGCGGTGTGGAATTTGAATTTGCCTCCGGCAAAGATTTACGCCCCGAAGTTGCCAAGAAGGTCATCAAAGACGGGTACGACCTGCTCGAACTCCGTCCTTTGGGCATGAGCCTCGAAGAGATCTTCCTCGAACTCACCGGCAAGGAAGGGAAGAAATAACCCATGAAAAATATTTGGACCATCGCAAAACGCGAATACGATAATTACTTTAACGGACCGCTGGCTTATGTCGTCATGCTGGCGATCCTTCTGCCGCTTGGCGTTTATTTCAGCCTTATTTTGTACTTCAACAGCCAGCAGGCTTATTTTGGCGGCGCTCCCGCCCCCAACCTTTCGCCCATTAATGGCTTGTTCGCTTTTCTAATGATCTTCCTCAGCCCCGCACTAACCATGCGCCTGCTTTCTGATGAAGCCCGCATGGGTACCCTTGAGCTTTTGCTCACCGCCCCCGTGCGTGATTCTGAACTTGTCATCGGTAAGTGGCTGGGCGCCATGCTCTTTATCTTCACCCTGCTGCTCGTCACTATGGTTTATCCGCTTGTGTTAAACAACCTGGTCAGCCCCGGCATCGATTGGCTTGTCGTGATCGCCTCGTACCTTGGTCTGATCTTGTTGTGCGGCGCCATGCTGGCTCTGGGTGTGGGCGTCTCTGCCATTTTCACAAACCAGTTTGCGGCATTCTTCGTCACACTGGGCATCCTGTTCTTCCTTTACTTCATGATCGGGCTTCCCGCCCAGCTTCTTCCGCAAAGCGGCGAAGTGATGAACTATCTCAGCATTCAAAATCACTTTGACCAGATGAACCTTGGAACAGTAACACTTGGTGGTGTTGTGTATTACCTCAGTCTGATCGCACTTGGGTTGTTCAGCGGCACCACTGCAATCGAAATTCGGAGATGGCGCTAACATGGCACGAAAAAAGAAAAATCCCAATGCACAGTACGCGGTGATCGGTCTGATCGTCGCACTGGTTGCCTGTATTTCAACGGGTTTACTCGCCTCTGCCAATTTCTTCGGCGTGATCGGCATGTTCACCCTCCCCGACGATGCCCAGAATGTTGTGGATATCGCCCTGCAAGTCAGCCTTGGTCTGTTGATCGTAGGACTGGCTTCCGCTGCGATCCTGAACCCTGATGCCGTGCGCCGCTTCTTTACCGGACGTCAGGCACGCTACGGCTCGAATTCATTGATCCTCACCGTAGCCTTTATCGGCATCCTCGTCGCTGGAAATTACATCGTCTTCAACAATGGTGAATTGCTAAACTCCCCCTGGGATTTCACCGAAGATAAAAGCAATACCCTTGCTCCAGAGACCATAGACATTCTCGCCGCGTTGGATGAACCCGTCACTGCTGTGGCGTTCTACTCCACCAACTCGAACACACAAGGCGCCGATGAATTGCTGAGCAAGTTCAAGAACAACAGCAACGGCATGTTCACCTACCGCTTCGTCAACCCAGATGTAGACCCGGTTGCCGCCCGCCAGGCAGGCGTCACTGGCGATGGCAAAATTCAGCTCACAATGGGTGAAAACAGCGAAATTGCGGGTTTCGCCACCGAAACCGAACTTGTACGCACTTTGTTACGTCTCATCAGCCCGGGAGCCCGTGCGGTGTACTTCCTGCAAGGGCATGGCGAAATCAGCCTTGACCCCGGCGGCGAACTCGCCTACAGCGTTGCCAAAAGCACTCTCGAAGCCAAAAACTACACGGTTGGAACCATCAACCTGCTGACCGGCGACCAGATCCCTGAGGATGCGCTCGCTCTTATTATTGATGGTCCGCAGCAGCCTATCACCGAGGAAGAGATAAGCAAAATTCAAGCGTACCTTGAAAACGGCGGCTCGCTCATGGTGATGCAAGACCCCGAGTTCTTCACCGAGTTTGCCGGCAAACCAGACCCGCTTTTGTATTACCTGCGAACTGAATGGGGTATCGCCTACAATAAAGATGTCATCATTGATGGCGCAAACCCGAACAACCCCATTGTGGCAAAGTCTTCGCTTGCCAGTTCCACGCATCCCATCACCCAGCAGTTGAATGAAAACCTGATCATCTACATGCCGCAGGCGCGCAGCTTGAGCATCATTGGTGAAAAGGAAGGCATCACACAAACCTGGTTGATCAGCACCGCTGAAAACTCGTGGGGCGAAACCTCAGACCTGACCACGGGTGAAACCCCCGTATATGATGAAACGACCGATACCCCTGGTCCGCTTTACCTTGCCATCGCGGCAGAAAATTCCGCAACCGGCGGGCGTGTGGTGCTCTTTGGCAACTCGCTCTTCGCCATTGACGGGAATTTCGATGTCTTTGGCAACGGCAATATCTTCGTCAATTCGGTCGATTGGGCAGCCGAACAGGAAGACCTGCTCAACCTGAGCGCCCGCCCAAGCACCGAACGCACCTTCAACCCGCCTGCTGAAATATGGCGCTTCCTGCTGCTGGTTTTGGTCATGGTGATCGTTGTACCGGGTATGGTTGTCTTTATGGGCATCTCCTCCTGGCTCTCACGCCGTAAACGAGGATAACAATAAAAATGGCAGTCAAGAAAAAATCCACCCGGGCAAGCAAGCCTGCAACCCGAACAAAGCGAGCAACCGCAACACCGGTTGAAGCACGGCAGGAAAAATCGGCGTTTCGGCTAAGCACATTGATCACCGTGCTTGTGTTTGCAGGAATTGTAGCGGCGGCTGTGTACTTAAACCGCCAGCCAGATGCGTTTTCTACTGAAGAAACAGCTACACCAGAACCCGAGCCTGCTTTTCTGATCACCACCGAGGCGCTGGTTACCAGCATTGAAGTAAAGCCATTGGAAGGCTCAACCGCCAAACTGGAACGCAATGAAGAAAATCTATGGGTGTTAACTCAACCCGAAAAAGGCGAAGCAGACCAAGGCTTGGCTGAGGCGGCTGCCTCTCAAATCGTCGCCCTGCGTGTGATCACTCCGCTCGAAAACACGGATGACCCATCCATTTACGGGTTGGACGCTCCCAGCTACATCATTGCCATTGGCTTTGATGACGGTTCAACCAGCACCATCGAAGTGGGCGATCTCACTCCCAGCGAATCTGGTTACTATGTGCGGCTGGACGATGCGTATTTTGTAGCAACCCTAAGCGGCATTGGAGCCCTAACAAACCTGGCAGATAGTCCGCCTTACCTTGTGGTAGAAGCGACACCTGCACCTTGATCTTTACTGCAAGGCTCTATCGGGGGCTAAGCCCCCGATAGAGCGAAAGTTGACTTGGGGAAAAAGTAATACAAAATCGTTGCGAGGCATCCAAAACAGGGGATGCTATTGCTTTTCGTTGTAAAAAAGTGTATTCTATTTTTTGTGATTGTTGGAAAATACTACCTTGAAAGTTGGATGTTTGAATGGATGTAGATAAGATACTTATAAGCGAAGAAGACGA
>Ga0172367_10009269_pt1 | contig 10834 bp, 13 predicted proteins | sample Lak10m_FD_114542 | JGI IMG/M metagenome (GOLD analysis project Ga0172367, IMG submission 114542) | Freshwater microbial communities from Kabuno Bay, South-Kivu, Congo - kab_022012_10m | ecosystem: Environmental > Aquatic > Freshwater > Lake | place: Democratic Republic of the Congo: South-Kivu...
CTATTGCCGATATCGGCGTTGCTGCGTATGCTGCGTTGAGGCTCATATTATCCCTCCAATGAGTTGATTGATGTAGTGATAGTTATTAAGTGGTACTTTTTCAGAATCCAGCTCTTCTATCGCAGTTTGAACATTTATGGCTGCTATATTTCCAGATGGTGTAAATAATATTTGACTAGCTATAGCACCTGTTTTATCTACTTTGCTCCAAGGAATAGCACCATCAGCATAAGCAGCAAAATCAAAGAATTGAACTCGCCAACAGTTACTTCCTACATATTGAAACTCTACTGTGTCGCCATAATCAAGCTCATAGGTTCTAACATAATACAGATTTGTTGCAGTGTTTCTATGTATACCATCTGTGCTGTATCCGATTACATCAGAAGCCCCTATTATTGTATGCCAAACCGGAAGAATAATTAACTGATAATCATCAGATACATCAACAAACCTAACCCTCGCTCCAACAGAGAAAGTGTCAACTAAAAAGATAGCATTTGATCCACTTGGATCACCATGAAAGTTATTCAAGAACCAAGTTTGGTTCATAAGATTTATACTGGTTGTTGGGGCTATGTTTGAAACCGTAAAAGTCCCAGCAGTGTCCTGAAAGGTTTTACCTATCTTGCTATTTAACTCATTGTATTGGGTTTCTGATAAAGTATATCTTGATAGATACCCATTACTATTACGTTCTATAACATTTCCAAATCCATCAGCAATGGTATCATCTCTAAAAATTATTCCATCATCTCCTGATAAAGACCAACCACAACTATCGTATGAACCCTTTGCACCGTTAGGATAAAACTCAACAATTACATGATGCTTGTCTGCGAATTTGTACCCGTTATTACAATGAGGTAATATGTGATATTCACCTCTAAATCCAGCATCACTGCCAAAATACAATTCACAGGTTGATGAATCTATCTCAAACTGTTCATCTGCATTCAGTGTATTAAGCCATGCAGAGTTATTATATCGACTTGCAGGTGTAACATCAGGGACAGCTATGTAGGCATTATAAATGTTTAAATTCAAATCTTGGTCTGTTACAAATCTAGTAACATCAGGGTCAGTTCCTATAATGTAAGGAGAGATTCCGTATTGGCTTTTGTTATGAACTTCTGCTTTGCTGCCATTATAAAAGAAGTTGTTACTTGCATCATCAGTACAGCTAAACCACATACCTGATGTTAATCCTGGATATACTGCTATGTCGCCATATGTAGCTACCTCTATAAGTGTAGGTGAACCGTAGCCTGTTGTAGAGGCAAGGATACGAAGTTCTTTGTAAGGTTTTGCTCCAACTGCAGATGCACTTAAAGAAACCAGTGATAATGGATTTCCAGAAGTACCGTCACCTGTTAATGTAGAATCAGTATAAACACTGGATACACCAGTAGAAATAACAATATCCCCAACACCTGTAACAGAGTTTCCGTTAATGGTTTTAAAATCTATAGTTGTTGAAATATCACCTATACCAGTTATAGCTTGACTGTTAATGGTTTTAAAATCAGCAACAGAGTTCATATTCCATCTAGATTTTTCTACATCAGTAACAAATCTATTATTTGAATCTTGAGAAATTATAGAAGGTGAATGATTATTAGGATGTGTATACGCACTTGGAATCCCAGGCAATCCAGTATGATTTATTTGAGCGTGAGCAGTTGTATCAAGTAAACTTGGTTTACCAGAAACTTGATCCCATGTTATCCCACTGATAGCTTCATTTTGAAAAACAACAGAATCCAACCAGTCGTCATAATCATTGGCGGTAATTCTATATCCAGTAACAAACTTATTTTTAAAATATGTCCTGCTTTGAATACCCATTAAAATATCTCCGTTGGGATTATGAAATAGTCAACTCCGCCAGCCTTTGTTATATATTTAACTACTACATTCCAGTTGAGTTTTGTGTTGTGTCTAGCGTCAAGGGTTATAACATTATCTAAAACTGTATAATCAATATCTTTTGTAACAATAAGACCATTTAGAATAACGGTTTCAGAATCTCTCATTGGAACTTCGGTTAGATGAAATTCTCTATCACCTACATTATAAACTTTAAATCTATCTACTTGAAATACAACTTTGGTCGTTGGTACAGGGCTTGGATTATTGCTACCAGTAGCTGTTGAGGAAATATACCATACATCGCCAACTTCTGTAACCTCAAAAGAAGTATCACTAAAAACTATATTTTTTACATCAGTTCTATGGTTATCTCCAAAACTTAAAGTTGGATTATTATCTCCACCACCAGAACCATATCCAGCTGGAACCAATTTAGATAAATCTAACCATTGCCCATACCCACCTAATGGTGTTTCAAATCTAATAGCATGTTTTTGTATTTGATGGTTTGGAACTGGACCCATTGGACCTTGAGGGCCGTCATTACCAGGATTACCAATAATACCCTGGTCCCCTTTGGGTCCTTGTTCTCCCTTTAACCCACGTTCCCCTCTAATTCCTTGGTGACCTTGTGTACCTCTTTCACCTCGTGAACCAATAGGACCAATATCACCTTTTGGACCTTTTTTTCCAACAGGACCTTGTTCCCCTCTAGGACCTATTGAGCCTTCATCCCCTTGGTCACCTTTAAGACCTTGTTTACCATCTAAACCGTTTTTACCATCTTTTCCGGATAAACCAATATCACCTTTTGGACCCTGTAAACCAATATCCCCTTTTGGACCCTGGTCACCTTTTGGACCTATATCCCCTTTGTCCCCTTTAATACCACGGAGACCAGTTTTACCCATAGGCCCCATATCACCTTTTGGACCCTGTAAACCAATATCACCTTTTGGACCAGCTGGACCTACATCACCCTTTATCCCTTGGTTACCAGCTTCGCCTTTATCTCCTTTGTCACCTTTTGGACCTTTTTTCCCAACAGGACCTTGTTCCCCTTTAGGACCTATTGGGCCTTCATCCCCTTGGTCGCCTTTTTCGCCTTTGGGTCCACGGTCACCTTTAACACCGGGTAAACCATTTATTCCATCTTTACCTTTATCACCTTTAGGACCTTGTTTGCCCTCTGGTCCTTCATGTAATATTAGAGCATTCTCAAAATCAAATTCTAGTTCTTCATTGTTTCTAATTATGATCTTGAAGTCATGAAGATTTATATCTTCTTCTGGTTTTACTTTTTTTAGACTTTTTAAAACTGGTTTATTCTCTTTCAAATAAACAGTTTCATCTTTTCTAATAATTGTAGTAAAACCAGTTAAATCTATTTCTTCTTCATTGGAGATGAATTGTTTGAACTTCTTAAGATTCATATTTCTCTAACTTACCATTCTTAAAGATAAGTTTTCTTTCACCGTCAGTAAGGATATCACCTTCACGTAACAGTTTCATTATATCATCGTTCTTTTTACCTTCTCTTGCTTTTTGTTGAAATCTTTTCTTTGGTTTCTCTTCTTCAGCTGGGGGTTCCTCTACTGGAGCTTCCCCTTCTGCCCCACCTTCAGGAGCTGGAGCTCCACCTACTTCTTCATACCCCGGTGGTGTTGAACCTGCTGGCATCGATCCACCTGCCATGTTACCTAAAGCATCTGTTCCAGCACCTGCTGGAGCTCCAGATTCACTTTCAATCTCTTGTATTTCTTCGTCAGTTAAACCAAGAATCTTTGATTGTATATAACGCTTTGAAAGAATACCGCTATCAAGTAATGTTAATGCAGCACCAGCAGCGTCCATCTTAACTTGATTGATTTGCATTTTCTTAAACAAGGAAATATCATTTGAAGAAGCATACTTGAACTTGATCTTCTCTTGTATTTTATTCCAGTCCTGTAGTTTCATAACTTGTTTTGCTAAAAGATCTTTCTTAAGCAAATCAACAAACAAATTATTAAACCTTCTACGGAGCATTAGAATAAACTTGTAAAAGTTCATTTCATCACGTTCGATGGAAATATTAGATGCAATATCAACTTTAGCTTCTTTGTTTCTACGAGTTAAAGGAACATTTAAAGATTCCCATACTTTTTCACTGAAATAATTTACATCATCAAACCCAGAGAAGTTAGTTGAAATACCTTGTAAGTTTTCTACGCGCGTCCCCTTCCCAGCCGCGGTCACTGGGAACCAGAAATCCTCAAGAACGGAGATAGATTTGTTTTTGTTCTCTATTGTACCAAGTTCAGTATTGTAAACTTTTTTCTGACGGTACTTCTGAATAAGGTTACGGATATATTCTTCAGCTTTAGCTTTTGGTAGGTTACCTGTATCAATGTAGAAAATACGTTTTTCGGTTGACTTTGTAATACGAGCTATAATTAAAGTATCTTCCAATAAGTAAAGTTGGTTAATAGCTTTCATTGCTTTCTGAAGATGGGATTGGTAAAACTTTTTATCTGCTGAAAGTTTTCCAGAGGTTATCTGACAAAACTGTTCGTCGTAGTAAGTTTTTTCGGCATCTTCAATATCTTTAGCTGGGTTATAACTTGTCTTTGAATTAATGTACCAACGAATTTCGGATGAGTTTTCATTCTTAAATTTGTAGATGTTATAAGGAGCTAATAAACAAAGTTTCTGTATACCATCTTTTTGGTTTCTATTGTTATACACAACTTCAAAGTTCAATGACGCATCTACATACCATTGACGGAACAGTTCTTCACCCTTTTCATTAAAGTCTAGCAAGTAAAGTATTTTGTCAAAAGAAGAAGTAATCTTTGCTTTGATTGTTTCTGGAATTTCAAGTTCATCTAGATTCAAAGAGACAACATTATCAATTTCATCAAAAACAACTGCTTCCGAAGTTATTTCCAACAATGCTTTATCTACTTCTGGCAGGTTTGAAATTTCACGCCACTTACGAACCATGTCATTGTATGAAGCAGCCGCTCCTAAAGAGTTCTGAATCATATGATTAGAATAACCAGAGAATGGATCGTAATATATTGAGGTATCTTCAATATCGCTAGGTGTAACAATCTGAGTTGAATTTTTATTTCTATCCAGCATGGCTTCTTTGTCTGAATAAAATTGTTTATCCAGTTTTTCGTCCAATGTCTGTGGATTTGTTACTTCGTTCCAGAGTTCTTTAAATCCCATGTTGTATCCTTTATGGTAATAGTTTCATATATTTATTTGTTTAGGTTGGACGTTTTAATAATCCAGCTGGAGCCATAAGTTTAAGAAATCTAGCTCTATACTTGTTAGTAGAAAGTAAAGGAAGATCTTGCCACATATCCCCTGGTATTTCAATAACATTCATACACCGGTTTATGTAATAGCGTCTAATAGCTGTCATTGTAAATTGTAGGGATGGATTGTTTCGAAGCATATAATAAGTAATATGAAACGCTTCTTTTGGTTCTGTTCTATCGTAAATGTTTTTAATTAGAAGGCATAACTTTTGCCGAAGTGGACTAGGAATCCAATGTATATTGAGACCAATAAAAGAAGGACCAATAACCCTCAAAGGCAGGACTAATGGGAGTGAGTCAAAAATAGGCAAAAACCCAACCCATTTAGGTGAATACCTGTAGTAGAAAATTTTAGAGTATACAAAAGGATTCATATAATACCCTTTAGCTCTTTTTCAGTTAAGATCACAAACTCGATGTTTTCACCCTGTTTTTGTTTTTGTTCCACAATCCTTTTGGTGGTTTCCCACTTTGCTTGATTCTTAATATACGTTTCAACCTGTTTAAAATAGTTTTTTGATTTTCTAGTAGGTTCTTTCGGTGGTTGAGTTTGACTAAATGGTTTTATTTCTATCCACATCTGTTTTGTTGAACCATCTTGCATTTTAGCTACAATGTTAAAGTCCATAAAATATCTATGGTTTCTACCATCTGTTGGAAGTAGATAATTTATAACAACCGATTCGGAACCCCACTCCAGAATATTTTCGTTTTTGTCTAGGTACTTTAAAATGAAATTCCCTTCCCATGAGCTTCTTGCCGTGATAGGTCTAGTACCTTTATATTTTTTAGGATTCTTTAGATGTGGAAAGACATCGGCTATTTGATAGTAATGGCTCATTCGAAAGTGAAAAAACTGTAAGCCATTTCAGCTGTAAATGTTGGAGCTTCACCTTCACTTGTGGTTGACTCTAGTTGAATGTCAGAAACACTCTTAATAAAAGCATTATAAAAATGAAGTTTATGTTTGACATTGTTCTTGTTTGTTGTTAAATCCAAGTAACAATCAAAAACAGAATCACTAATATTAAGTCTTCCTGTATTAGGATTAGCTGAAAGGATAAGATATGAATATATCTCTTTGTACGCTTTGAGATCTTCATCACATATAATAGTCAATGATAAATCGTTAAAGGTCAAACTATCACCGGGTCTTTGATCTTTCACAACAGGTCTAGGAATATCAATTTGACCGAGAGAAAACCCAGGAAAGTTACAAGCATTTACCATAAGTTCAAGATTCTTTTGATCTTTAAACTGTATAATAAAATTATTTACTTTAAAAAATGAGGCAGATTTTATTAAGTCCATAGTATTAACCACTCTTTATGTTTATTTATCGTTTTCAAATCACAAAAAAAACCACTATCTCTAGTGGTTTTTTAATTTTGCTTTAAACTATTAGATTTCCTTTAGAATCGTATACCAATAATTTAAAATTATAACCTAAATCTTTAACAGCTCTAAATTTATGAATATTAGATTCTAAAGCTCCTTGTAAGGTATATTCTGATTTAACTTCTATAATTAGATTATCTTTAGGAACAAATATATCTGGAAAGTAGGTATGATCTATTCCATCATATTTTTGATATTTGATTTTTGGTATTAGATTTGTTTCGGTTACTATTTCATCTTCTTTGTAGGTTTTTAGAAGATCATGTAAAGCGTAACCTTCATAACCTTGAACTTTAACTTCTTTACCAGATGGAAATATAAATGTTTTAGATCTAAAACTTGAACTTACTTTTTTAGCTTGTACTTCTGGAATTTGAGAAATATTATCCGCACCGTATTTTTCTTGAAGTGTGTTAATATTCGTTTCTGTTTTCTTCTTCTGATCTATTTTGGGTAAAATTTCACTATAATATCTATTTTTATAGTGTTGAGATTGATGGTAAAAATTTACTCCATATTTTGTTTGAATAGTATTAATATAATTTTTTAATTTTAACTCTTGATTTATTTTTGGGTATATTTCTGTTTTATATTTTTCTTTATATTCTTTAGATTGAAAATAATAATCAGCTTTATATTTTTCCATACAAGTTATTTTTCGTTTGTTATTCATTTTTGTAATGTTTAATTTTGGATAAATCTCTTCTCTATACCTATTTTTAAAAATATCAGTTTGAGTATAGTTATCGACTCCATAGTTAGCTTGATAAAAGTTAATTCTTTTTTGCAAAGCTAACTCTTGATTTATTTTTGGGTATATTTCTGTTTTATATCTGTCTCTATACTCATCTGTTTTACAATAGTGTGAAACTCCATATTTTTTCAAATTTGTAGCTTTTATTCGATCTTGAAATTCTTGTAACTGAGCTGGATAATTAACTCCATATCTATCTAAATTAGTTTCTTTTACTTTATCTTTAATCTCTTGAGATTTAGAGACACAATCTACACCATATTTTTCTAAACTACTTTGTCTTTTAGCTTCTTTGATATGTTCAGCTTGAGAAATATTGTCTACACCATAATTTTCTTGTAAAGTTTTAATTCTACTCTTCTTTGTTAATTCGTTCGCTGCACTACATTTCTGTGAACAATAGCTTCTATATCCTTTATTAAAATATTCAAAAAGTCTTTGATTTGTATTACACGTTGGGCATAATGGTTTTTGTTTTAATTCATTCACTATTAGATAGATTGCTTCTGGAATAGAAGAAGATAGACCTAATAGATGTTCCCAAATATCTAATCTATTGATTTTTTCAAAATATTTTTTATTACATTTTGTTGAATTTAGTTTTCCAGAGGGTGTTACGATGGATGTACAAATTGAATAAATATCGTTAGACATGTTTTATACCTCTATTATAAAATGTGTTTAGAAAAGGGCTTCTAATTACCAGTTAGAAGCCCTTTTTGTTTAATTAAGAACGTTCAAATTCATCAAACTCAATCGTGATCGAGAGTTCTTCGACCTGATCATAGTTTTCGGTTGAAAGATCTATAGCATCCATTGAAGTTGGAAATGCACCTAGAAGTTTGTATGTAGCTATAGTCTCCCCATCACGGCCAAGTTGCTCAATTATAATTTCTGCTTTATAATCTGCATGGGCTGTTCTTACGTTTGTACTCATGGTCGCAATACCTTCCAACCATGTTTCAAAATAGGTTTTGATATTCCACTCATAATCATTTAAACAAACCAAAGTAATTGAGTCAAACGTAGGGTCACCAGCAATTTTAGCTTTCATACCCTGCCAACCTAATTCAATGCTACCAATTACCCTGTTTGGAAGTGAAGCTGATTTAGCAAGGAATGATTTTGTTTCGTCCCAACCACCTGCCATACCATCCCCAGCTCCTGTAATGGAACAGAAGAATCTGTTACCGCGGGCTACATCTTGTACGCTGTTTTTAAAATCTGTTAATGAAATTGAACCTGCCATTGTGTTTCTCCTTTTATTTTAATCGATATAAATTATTTTTATGTCTTTATTTATATTTTCAATTACTACTTTTTCTGTATCACCTTTTGTGAAGTATTCTTCAGGTGATTTCTTCGGTGGTAAAAAAGTAACAAAAGACAATTTAGCTTTTATTGCATTCCAAGACGCCACAATACCTTGATGTAAGGATTTTGAAAAGAACAAAAACTCACCTTTTATAGGTAGATCTTTGATCTTCTTTCTTATATTTACTACAATGTCTTTCAGTTGTTGAAATGTTATTTTAACACGTTCACCAACACGGTCAAAGAAGTGGTTAGAGTAAGTATATTCTACCCCATCTACTTCTTGTGGTAAACCAGCTTCTTTGGCTGACATTTCATTTACGAAGGTTTTAAACCTTTTTAATTTCATGAATAGGTCTTCCTAGATATTGTTCAAATTTAGACTCTAGAGTGGGTTTCATACCTTTTGACTTCATACAAGAACGTAACATCTTCTTTGCAGCTGGTTCACTCATATGATAAACACGAATTAAACCTTTAATGATATCAGATTCGTCTTCAGTTTTTAACATCTGAAAACAAAACTCTTTACGCTCTTTATCTAAATCTGTTCCTGGTGTTCTAGCCATTATAATTCCCTCTTGTTTAATCTAAAAAAGTATACTATTGGAAATGAAGTGTTTTGACCCAATGTTCTTTTTCTTTCGTACACTCCATCATGCCCATATAATTTTGGATCTTCTTTGGCCCGACCTGTTTGATCCCCTTTTGACCCTTCAGGCTTTGTGTTTCCTTCAATTGTAGAAAGAGTTTTTCCATTCCAATCTAAAACAAGACCCATGTGACCATCCCAATTAAACTTATTGGCAGTTGAAGTAAGTTTACCATGTTTCCAGGAAATTATATCACCGATTTCTGGTCTGTAGGCTCCAAAAGTAATTTGTTTTGGAGTTATTGTTTTGACAATCATTGGATTAGAAGTTCCCCATTTAGAAAAAGTTGATACCCTAGCCATCTTTGGAAGTGGACTTCTCATATGACAATTTCTAAACGCTTCTATATAGCTATATTGTGAGAACATAGCACAATATGGATTCCCGTACGGTATACCAAACTCTTTATGCCATTTGTCTATTTCTATGGATCTATTGTCGTTGTTCTTCTCCCTAACATGAAGATATGATTTAGCAACTTCAATAGCTTTTTCGTTTATTTTTATACCTAAAGGTTCACCACTAACAGTAGATACACCTAAACAAATTAATAATAAAAATCCAATACAAATTGTAATAGATTTTGACTTCATATTACATTAAACCTTTACTAATAACAACAGCTAATGCCAAAAACAAAAACCCTTGATAAATTGCAGCAGCTACGTTGTTTTGGTCAAATATTTCAGCTTGAATGTCACGTTTGAATGACAACTGAAAGAATTGCAAACCAAATGCTGCTACCAAGAAAATAACCAAGTTGAAAAGAATTGCAGTTAGGTTACTTACAATAGACTGACCTTCGACAATACCCTTCTGAACTAAAACATACAACAAACCACCAGTTACAATCAATGCTAAACTGTTAAAAATTTTTTCGTTTACTTTCATTTCGTTCTCCTTTTATATTTGCTTCATTACCCAACCATTTTTTTCAAATATGTACAACGCATCTATTTTGTTTATTGTAAGATCTTCAAAACCAATAACTTCCTGGGTTTTGTTAAGTCTTTCTTTTACTTTTGGATTCTTACCTGTATACTTTGTAAGATCGACAATATTTGCTACCTTATTAGAATAAACAATACCAACTTGGGTTTCAGTTATCTTAAACAAATTAGGATAGCTGATTTGATTTTCAACTGACTTCAACGACTTACAAAAGAAAACATACCGGTTCTGGTTAAAAGTTTTAACCAATATATCAGTCAATCCTTTATGGTCTGTTCCTTCGTTTGTGTAATACTTCATTACTTCTTCTTTTGGAAAGAAAACTACTTTATACACAATACCAGTAAAGTCAAACTCTGGGGTTAAAAAGTCGTTAGCAAGCTTAACTTCTATATTATTCTTTTCAAGAGTGTTTTCTACAAACTCATTAAATCCATCTTGAGTCGCCTCCTCTTTTAAGAAGGTCTTAAACCGTTTTAAATTCATATCTGTTCCACTTTAACCGCTTTAACCATTTTATCTTTTTCGCCTTTTCCAAGGTTGAACTTACGACCGATATAATACTCTTTAGCACCTTTAAG
>Ga0172367_10009270_pt1 | contig 10833 bp, 6 predicted proteins | sample Lak10m_FD_114542 | JGI IMG/M metagenome (GOLD analysis project Ga0172367, IMG submission 114542) | Freshwater microbial communities from Kabuno Bay, South-Kivu, Congo - kab_022012_10m | ecosystem: Environmental > Aquatic > Freshwater > Lake | place: Democratic Republic of the Congo: South-Kivu...
ACAACCTACCCTTTCTTCGAAAAAATGATGTTCTTTCTTTTGGTTTGGATCTCAATTTTTCTTTTAATAAACAATAAAAACCTAAAAATAGTTTTAGTAATAGGAATCTTAGCTAGCTTTCTAGGAATCGCTGCCTTAAATCAAAATATTAACCAACCTTTATTACCTCTATTGACAGGATTATTTGGAACTTCTGGAATTATTTTTTCAATAAATCAAAAAACAAAAATACCAGAACAGGAAAAAGCAGTAGAAATTCCAAAGACTAAGGAAATAGTCAAGCCCACTCTAATAAGCATATGCATTTCTCCCTTTTGTTCCTTTTTACCAGGACTAGGAAGCTCGCAAGCATCAATAATAGGTTCAAAAATATGTGGGGAAGTAGAAAGAAAACAATTTCTTTTAATGAATGGAATAATAAATATGATAGTATCTATTCTTTCAATTATTACATTAATTATAATTGGAAAATCTAGAACAGGCTCGGCTGCCGCAATTTCACAAATAAGAGAAGTTACAACAACAGAACTAATCGTAATCCTTTTTATAATAGTAATTATAGGAGTAGTTTCATTCGCAACAACAAACTTTTTATCTAAAAAAATATCTTCAAAAATAAATAAATTAAACTACCAAAAAATTTCATACGCATTATTAATATTTTTAACAATAGCCACAATACTAATATCTGGTCCTAAAGGTTTACTGGTCTTAATTGTTTCAACATTTGTAGGATTAACCTGCCAATATTACGGAACTCAAAAAAATATACTAATGTTTTGTCTTCTGACACCTACAATTTTATATTATTGGCCATTCTAATTTTCCATGAGAAACTTAAGGGTTAAAAGAATTTCTTTTTTGCGAAGCGAAACATGGAATTTTTAATCAGAAAAATTTCTTTAAGTCAATTTGTTTTTCAGTTTCCTTTCCAAAAATACTCTCTATATAAAGTTTAACAAGATTTAAAGCTTGTTTAGTATAAGAAGGAATGCCATAGTTCTCTGCAAGCATAATCGCTTGCTCTAAATATTTTTTAATACTGCCCTCTGAGATAGTAAACAAAATTTTTCCACCGCACTTATGACAAACACCTATTAAAGGAGGTCTTCTAAATTTTTCATTACATGCAACACATCTAAACTCTTGATGAGAAAACTTTCTTAAATTACCCCTAATATCTCTAATTAAGTGTCTTTCAATAATTAACCTAGCCACATCAGAAGCATCTACTGCTCTTAACTTTTCAGCAAGAGACATTGCAGCCTCTACTTTATCTTTCATAGTAGGTAGGGACTTGTAAGAAGAGTTAAACATACCTGTATTAAAATTAGAAGTATTATGAGTAAAACCAGAATAAACAAAAGGATCTTTACCTTCTTTCAATAAAGTCTTTACCGTAACAATCTTTACTTCAGAAGAATGTTTTCTTTGTTCAGCAGCTTCATACATAGAAAGAGGATAAGAAGAGCAAGTCTCAAAATCCAAAATCTGATCGTCTACTTCTCCAGCCCTAATATGTGCATTCAAAACTAAAGGCGCATCCTGAGTTCCACCTCTATGTGAAGGTAAGAACTTTCGTGAAAAATTAATAAGAACGTCTAACAACATCATAACTGCAGCCTCATCACCATCACAATCTCTTCTCATTGCAGCGTGCATAAAAGGACTAGCAACTAAACCTTGTAATTTACAAAAACCAATAATCCTACCAGTAACACCTGCACAATTATGAGGAGCCATACATACTACAAGATGCCCAATCAAATCTTCCTTACTCTTTAGATTATAGTATTTAGGAAGCCCATAAACATTCTCCAATTCTTCATCAATAAATTTACTTATATTAAAAAAGACTTCATCCGCTCGTTCATCTTTTGTATCAGGACAACAAGGAAGAACAATATCATGAGGCATTAATCTAAGTATTTGAGAAGAAGCAGTTAAGGGATTCCCATTTATATCTTCCGTATATCCTAATTCTACTAATTTCTCTATACTTGCTCCAATTTCTTCCGGTTTAAAATGAGTAATAGGAATTTCAGTCGCATCATATCTTATAGTTCCATCTTTGTTAACACAAAGATTATGTTTTGCTCTCAAAATACCCTTAGCCATGTTTTCAAAGTCATGTCCAGCATTACTAGAACCCTTAACTCCTTTAATTAATTCAGGCAACCCAGTTCTATTAGGGCATATTTTTTGAACAGCCTTATCGAACATAGACTTTATTTCTACCCGTCTGTTACTATAAGTAGAACACGGACCATGTTCAGAACAAGTATCTTCTGCTTTTATTTGAGCGCACCTAGAACAATAATATTTTTTAGAAGTTTTTTCTCCACATATTTCACATAAATTATTTATAGTTTCTAAACTACATTTTTCACAATAATTTAGAGGAAAATCTGATTTAACAAATCCCTCCTCTGCTGCTGCAGTTAGACTCCTGAATCTTCCGCCTTGTTCACCAACAGGAAATAGAACATTTGGACTACCGATAAGTTTTCTAAGCTTTGCCTTTTCAGGCCTACCCATTCTAGCACCTATAAAATCTCCTGCTTTATCTTTTATTAGATATTTGGCAAAAGAATTAATAATTTCTAAGTTAGATTCTTTTTCGCAACCAACTTTGAGAATATTTTCACAACATTCTTTAAAATTCGAAGAAGTATCCATACCTAAATTAAATAAAAAAGCCTCTCCGTTAGAAATGACAACATTATCCAGTATAACTTCATGATCTGCACCTATTAACTCTAAAGCACGTTTTGCAACCTTGAAAGTCTCCCTGTCTTGTGTAGAATAAGGTAAAACCAATTTACCATTCCAAGTAGCAAAACAAAGCCAATTTAATAAAGCAAAAAATTCTTCTTTTTTTATCTGAGTCCAATAGAAAATATAAGAAGGATGTAAAGGTAAAGAATATCTATTAGAAAGCTCAATTGCTTGTAATAATGAAAGATTATATTCGTCAACAACCAAATTTTCACCACTAATTTCTAGCTTTTTATCTAACTCTAATTTCCACCATTCTTGTACGTACCCTGGTTTAAGAAGTTCAGCATTTCTATTCATTACATCGCCTAAAGGAAAAAGAATATCTCCGATGTAAATTATTTCTTCAACATCACGATACGCCTTCTTTGCCTCCTCAATATCTGAAATTTTTTTTACACTCCCGTTTTTGAATTTAACAATAGGCCCATCAACCAAATCGCAACTTGTTACAACGCAACCCTTTGTAGGTCTTTCAATTTTTAGTTGATTGCCATTAGATAAAAAATTATTTGATAAAAACATAGTGGCTGGATGAATAGAGGTAGCTGAAAATCCTGCAACCCTAGAACGACCATATCTAAATCTAAAACTCCCTGAGCGAGAAGGATGTCCAAAAACAGGTCTTCCTGCAACTAAATCTTTAATATAAGTAGCAACAGTATCTTTAGTACCTTTTTCTCTTTTTTTATGTAATTCAATATAACCATCCAAAAAATCCCAATCAGTTAATTTGAATCCCTTACTTCGAGCATTTTTTACCATTCTAGCAATTTTTGCTGCTTTTTGTGCCAGACCTTCTGCAAATACAAGACACATACCTCCTCTAATAAAATTAGTCTCTATTCTAGGCAAATCTTTATAGTTAGAGACTTCTTTATCTTCTGAAGGATCTCCAGAAATTTCAATAGGAATAGTCTTTGCCAAGAAAACCATCTCTTCTTCAGTGGGAAAATACTGTAAATTATTAATTCTCTCATGATAGTCTGTTATTTCTGTAAAATATCTTCTAATTTCTTTTTCATCAGGATCATATTTTGCATAACCAAATAATTCTCTTAAGTGATCTATAACTACTAAAGAAAAAGCAGCACCTGTACCTCCTGCACTTCTGACAGGACCAGAATAATTAGCCGATAAATATTCCTTTCCATCATGAGTTTTACAAACCTTCAAACCTGTAAACCCTTCAATTGGAGAAGACACAACACCCAGAGTAACGTAAGCAAAACCTATTCTAATTCCAGCATCCATAGCTTGTAATTTAGATTCAAATTTACAATATTTCTCCTGAGCAATTTCTTCCGCAATTTTTAAAGGTACACAAGCATCTAATTGACCATATTCCTTTTCTAAATCTAAAATTCTCTGAGAAATTATTTTTGTATTTTCATCTCCTAGCTGAGGATAAACAGTAGAAATTAAACCCACTACTTTTTCAGCAAGAGACATTGCCAAAGGAATTTCCACTTTATTTACAGGGTCCAAACCTTTACTTCTTGCAATTTCAGCAACAAGATACTCCTTTCTTACTCCTTCGACTAGATTATGAAAATAATCTTCAGTTTGCATTTGTTACCTCCTTATTTTCCTCAGGTGTAGAAAAATCTAAAATTTTAACTTCACGTGTTTTTAAATTAAACACAGGAACTTTACAAGGATCTGGATTGTTACCGACTTTTTCTTCGAAAGGAGTTTTTGATTGCCAACAAGAACTCGCAACTAAAAGAATATTATTATAAATAGAAACTTCCGGCTTATGTAAATCACCTGTAGCAATAATATCTGGAACAGTTTCTATAACCAAAGGATCTTTATTCTCCATAGGAACATAATCGCATTCGCCGTGTGTTGGAGCTAAATGTCTTTTTTTCAAAAGCTCCTTTAAAATAATCGTAGGATTATTATGACCATGATTAACCCTTATATGAGGAACATTTTCAACAATACCATGAAAACTTGCACCGTGATAAACTAAAATTTTGAAACCTTCTTCTAACTCCATCAAACAAGGATTAGTAACTAAATTTATATTTTCCATTTTATAAAAATCAGGAGCCCAAGACTCTCCAATAGCTGGTTGAGGTTCACCAACCCACACAGCATCATGCTGCCCAGGAGAAATAGTAATAAAAATATCTTTTCTTATTAGCTTAAGATACTCTGCTAATTTTTTATATTGTTCTGTCATTTCTGGAATTTTTAGAAGTTTTTCTTGATCTGGAAAAACGCCAATACCGTCAACATTATCACCAACTAAAAATAAATATTTTACTTTCTTTGCAATCTCTTTCTGTTCAGCAGTACCTTCTTCACCATTTATCCATTTAATAAATTTTAGAAAATTATCTTCTAAAAACATCTTTGAACCTACATGAACATCAGAAGTAAATACAACATTAATATCAAAATTAGATTTTTTCTTTTCTTGAAGTAATAAATCTGGAAAAATAACATCATTCACAAAAAGCAATTCTCTTTTTCCAACAACATTAAAAGCAACAACCTCATCAGGAAGAATATCCTTACATTTTTTATATAATTCTGGTTTATTATTATTGATAAGAACACGCGATCTTCCAGTCATATCTTCTACTTCAAACATTAAATTTTTATTTTTAGTAACTTTTTTTTCAATAATCATAACAATTATATGCTGATTTTCTCTTTCATCTGTGATTCTTCTTATAGCTTTTAAATTATCTAAGTTCCTCTCCTGTAAAATATTTTTTAATTGTTCATACCTATTTTTAAAATGTTTAACGAAATCCTGAACTTCCACTTTTTTTGGCGAAACAAGAGCAGATGAAAGAATTTTAATAGGATTTTTTTTAATATTAGAAACCTCTTCTTTTTTAGAAAGGTTATTTTCTTCTATATTAAGACTATGAAAGAAACTTTCTAAAAGATTTTTTTGATTATATCCTATAAATATTTTTAATAAATTTTCTTTATTTATAGAAAATAGATTTTTATTTATAACTCTCTCTTTTATTTTAAGATTATATAGAGACTCAATAATTCTTATAGAAAAAGACTCTTCAAAATTAGAAAGAGAATCTAATATCTCTTTATCAAGCAGAAAACCTTTCTGCATACATGCTTTTAAAATTTGTTTTTTAACTTCCATCACTCTCAACACCTGCTAAAAAGCAGTTTAATTGGTCTAAAGTAAAAAGTTATAATCCTAGCGATTCAATTAATATACCTTCAACCTTATCTAAAAGATTAGAAGGAATAGATAATTTAACTTCTCTTGTTCTACCGTGCCTCCCTTTTGAAATAACTTGTGCATTGATTAAACCTAACATATCAATTTCCCCAATAATATCTGAAACTCTCCTTTGAGTTAATTCTTCCATTTTGATATTTTTACATACTTCGGAATATAAATTAAAAATATCACCTGTAAATAAATAAGAATCACTCCCTTGTAATTTATTATGTAATTTTAAAATAGAATATAAAACTGCTTGAAATTGTTTAGTACTTGTTTGTACAATTTCAAGTATTTTGTCCTTTTCTATCTTTGAATTTGCCTGATCTATATATTCTTCTGTAATTTTCATTTTACCTTCTCTTTCAGTAAGTTCTCCTGCTATACGTAACAAATCTAAAGCCCTTCTAGCATCACCATGTTCTCTTGCAGCAAAAGCAGCACATTTAGAAATAACAGCTTCATCAACACTATTCTCTTTAAAGGCTCTAGAACACCTCTCATTTAATATATCTTTTAACTGTACTGCATTATAAGGTGGAAAAATAATTTCTTCTTCACCTAATGAACTTCTAACTCTCGAATCAATATTATCTAAAAAAGTAACATCATTAGATATCCCTATTAAGGAAATTTGAGCTTTGCTTAACTCAGAATTAAGTCTTGTTAAATTATATAAAAAATTATCATCTATTTTTTTAACAGCTTGATCTATTTCATCTAAAATAACAATTAAAATTTGTTTTTTATTATCTACTAATTCTATAAATTTAGAATAAACCTGCCCAGTGGGTAAACCTGTATCAGCTACTTTACCACCTAGAAGCTCAATTAAAGCCGCTAAAATTCTATATTCTGTATCTGCTACTTTCTTTAATTTACAATTTAAATATTCTATTCTTACTTCCACACCTGCTTCTTTAGATCTTTTTAATAACTCATCCCTTACATATTGAACTGATAAAGTCTTACCAGTACCTGTTTTACCATAAACAAAAAGATTACTAACTCGTTCACCTCTTAAAATAGGAGCTAAAATAGAAGCGACCTGCTCTATCTGTTTATCCCTATGAGGTATTGATTCAGGAGTATAATTTGTTTGAAGTACACTTTTATCTTTAAATAAAGAATTCTTTATTGCAGAATCAAAAATATGACTTATTTGTACACCCATTTTAATCTATTTTTAAAAAAATAGATACTATATAAATATTCATATATAAGAAAATATAGTTCCCCTAACCTCTATTTCATATGGAAAAAAATATTAAATTCAAATTTAAATTAAATAACTTATTTTATCTCATCTTTTAAACAAAGAAATTATCAAAAACACCCTCACTCCTTTACTTCCTATAGAAAATTATATTCGATAAAATAATAAAAATATAATATATACTTTATTATTATATATTATATTATATATATTATATAATATAAAACCTTATAAATAAAAATTTGAAAAAATGAAGAGTTTTTTTGTTAAATTTGTATATTCCAATCGAAACCATAGGGAGAGAGAGTATTTAATTTTAAAGTATTATTAATTAAAAATATATAAACAACTATACAAAGATTTATAAATAAATTTTATATCTTTTCTCTTATGGATAAAAGAACTTATAGAAGTTTATTGGGAAAACAAGTGGTAACTAAAGAAGGAAAGAAGTTAGGTGTTGCAAAAGACTTAACTTTTGAAACAAAAACAGGTGAATTAATTCATTTAGTTTTGAAGGACCTTACTCAGTATACAGCTAATCTTTCTTTAGAGAGAACAAAAGATAGAGAAGCTCTAATACCATTTAATTCTGTTATAGCAGTTGGTGATTTCATCGTTGTTTCAGAAGAAGATCTAGCTTAAACTTTTAATAAAATATGGTACAAGAAATTAAACTAATAGGATTTAAGTACAATAAGTTAATTGTAGAAAGAAATGAAGAAAATAAAGGAGATTTGAAAATAACTCCTAATATTAATATTCAATCTATTGATAAATTTAAATCAGAATCAAAACAAGATATTTTAGAAGTTAAATTTAATTTTAATATAGATTATTCTTCTTTAGGTAAAATTGAGTTAACTGGTAGACTATTATTATCTGTAGATTCAAAAACATTAAAAGATGCTATTGAAGGTTGGAAAAATAAAAAATTAGATAATAATATTAATATGATTATACTTAATGTAATTATGCAAAAAGCTTCTATTAAAGCATTACAGTTAGAAGAAGAGATGAATTTACCTCCTCATATACAATTACCTAGATTACAATTAGGTAAAAAAGAGTAATTTTCTTTTTATTTACAAAGTTTCTTAAATACTTTATTTTTATGACTATTGCGCCCACATGGCACAAGGGTACTGCCGAACAAGAAGACTTAATAAAAAAGCCTGCATCGCATAGGGGTATTGCAACGGTCTCGAAAACCGTGCCTTTACAGGCTCCCAGGTTCAATTCCTGGTGCAGGCGTATAAATCTTATTAAGTCTTCTTGCGAGCAGGTCTCGAATTTTTCAAAATTCGATTGAAGGATTTTAATCTTTCTTTTGGACAGCGAGGAACGAGTGCACCGTGCCTTTACAGGCTACCCGGTCCGATTCTGAGTTGTTTGGCTTTTGAAGAAATTTTTATTATAATTTAAAAGAGCAGACAACGAATAGGGTGTGGGCGTTCAGTTATATCTTTCCAAAATCGTAAACTTTTCCGTTTCCATCAATTAGAGCTATTTTCATTCCTTTTTCATATATTTCTAATTCTTGAACAATATCACTTCCTTCAACTAATGGAAAGAAACTAGGTACAAAAATAACTTCTTTTTGATATTCTGAAGAAAAACCATATAAAAAGCATTTAAATTTTTCTTGTTTAATACTATTTTTATCTTTTAATATATAAGCAGGATGGAAGTGTCCTACAACAACTAATTTTATTTCTTTATTTTTTATATTTTGATAGTTTTCCTTTACACTTTTAGAATCTCCATGTAGGAAAAGAGTTTTTTCAAGAATATATTTATCACATAAAATTATATTTCTATATTTTTTAGATAGAGGTTCTAAAATAGTATCATGATTTCCTTTAGTTATAATTATTTCCTTACTCTTTACTAAATTTTCATCAAATATTTTAATTAATTTTTCAAAGTCAAAGAACTCTTGTTTCATAATCTTTCCAAAAACGTGCTTTATATCACCTAATAATATTATTTTCTCAACATTTCTTATTTTATTAAAAATTCTTTCAAAAATCTCCTTTGTCTGCTCAAATTGACTTCTCGGAACTGCAAATCCTCTTTCTGCTAAGTTATCTTCATATCCTAAATGTAAGTCTCCAACTACTAAAATTCTCTTTTCTTTCCAAAATAAACACTTATCTATTACTTCAAATTGTTTTATTTTCATTTTTCTAACTCGCTCCAAACACGTTTAATAAATTCATTTTTATCTTCAATTTTAATTAAATCAGAATGGCTTTGTAATATTAAATTTATAGCAAAAGGGCTAATTACTTTAGTACTTTTTATTTCTAGTTTTATTTCTCCTTTTTGTACTTTATCAATTATTTCAGTAGTGTTTTTTATATCCATTAAGTCTTCTAAAACTTCTCTTCTAGCTTCCTTCAAAATAGGGAAATCTTTTGTGCTTTTATTTACTGCTGCAAGCAAAAAGTGACTTGACATTTGTTGTTTTCCTGTCGTTTTAGTATATCCTTTATAATTTCTTAGTATCATTAAACTTCTAGTAGCACAATGTCTAAATCTTCTTTTCAAAACCTCTGTTTTGTCAATAGCCTCATCAAGGACTTTATAGATATTTCCTCTTTCAAGCATCTTAAAACCTCTAATTATTTTCTCTAATTCAATCTCCTTTCCAGCTATAAAAAAACCATTATCATTTATTCCAACTTCAACATCTCTTTTTCTAGCTGATGCAACAACAAAAGCACATGCTCTAGAAAGAACATCATTTACTCTTCTTCCAAATAGGCTATGGAAAACAACATATTTTTTCTTATCTATTTTATACTCTTCAACAAGTATTTTTTTATCATGCGGAATTACTGAATATTTATACTGTTTTTCAAAATAATTAAATATTGTTTCTGCAATTTTATCATTAGAATAAATATACTCTTTAATGAACTCCTTTATTTCCTTTGGAGATTTTTTTGCCTTAAATTTTTCATCTAAAAGTCTTCTAAATTTACTAATTGAGCAAGCAGTTGTAAAACTCAAAGGTAACATTTCTGAAAACCAAGAAGGAATAGTTGGACTTCTATCTGAAGGCATGACATAAACTTTCATTCCTTTGTTATATAAAAATTGATATTTTTTACCACCTAAAACAAAAACATCTCCTTTCTTCATTTTTTCTAAGAAAATTTCATCAATTTTACCTATTTGTGTTCCATCTCTTAGCACAACAGTTGCAAAACTTTCATCAGGTATGGTTCCTATATTTGTCATGTATATTACTCGAGCCATTTTACCTCTTTTACCAACTTCATTAGTTTGAGGATCAAACCATATTTTTGAATAAAGGTTTCTAACTTTAAGTTCGTACTCTCCAGAGAGATAAGAAATAACTGAATAAAAGTCGTTTTTATCTAAATTTCTATAACAATAGCTCTTTTTTATAAGACTATACATCTCATCTAACTTCCAGGTTTTATAAATAGCCATTCCAAATATATGTTGGGCCAAAACATCTAAGCAATTTTCAGGGATATATACTTCATCTATTATTTTTTCTTTAGAATTCTTCAAAATAATAGCAGATTCAACTAGATCATCAAAGTCATTTACTATAAATTTGCCTCTTGCAGTCTCATGTAATTGG
>Ga0172367_10009273_pt1 | contig 10830 bp, 10 predicted proteins | sample Lak10m_FD_114542 | JGI IMG/M metagenome (GOLD analysis project Ga0172367, IMG submission 114542) | Freshwater microbial communities from Kabuno Bay, South-Kivu, Congo - kab_022012_10m | ecosystem: Environmental > Aquatic > Freshwater > Lake | place: Democratic Republic of the Congo: South-Kivu...
ATCAGCCATTACAATGCTCAGGATGCCATAATGGAACAACAACAGGATTGCAGAGTGATTGTGTGTCTTGCCATCAAACAGATTACAATCAAGCGGCAAATCATACAGCACAATCATATCCAACAAACTGTGAACAATGTCATAATTCCGTAAACTGGAATGAAACAACTTTCAATCATCAGAATACAAGTTTTCCATTAACGGGTGCACACACAACTGCAACCTGTCAATCCTGTCATCAAGCTGGATTTGCTGGAACACCATCTGATTGTTTATCCTGTCATCAAACAGATTATAACAATACGACTAATCCAAATCACGTTACTGAAAATTTCCCGACGGCTTGTGTGGATTGTCACTCAACAACTGCATGGCAGCCTGCATTGTTTGATCATCAGAATACAGGTTTCCCGTTGACGGGTGCTCATATAAACACTTCATGTCAATCGTGTCATCAATCGGGCTATAATAATACACCAACGGATTGTTTTGCTTGTCATACAACGGATTATAACAATACAACAAATCCAAATCATATAGCAGCAAACTTCCCAACAACTTGCGTGGAATGTCATTCAACATCCGCTTGGTCGCCAGCAACATTCGATCACGATAATCAGTACTTCCCGATTTATTCAGGAAAGCATAATGGTGAATGGAATCAATGCTCTGAATGTCATACTACTCCAAACAATTATAGTTTATTCTCCTGTATAGATTGTCATGAACACAATCGGACCGATATGGATCAGGAACATCAGGGAGTTAATAATTACGTTTATAATAGTATAAATTGTTACGATTGCCACCCCGATGGTCAGGATCGTCCGGTAGTTTTTAATCATACAATAACTGAATTCCCGTTAACAGGTGCTCATACAAATGTTGAATGTGCTCAATGCCATTCTCCCAAACAGGATAGAATATCAAGTGAATGCGTTGCTTGCCATATGCAGGATTATTTGAATAGTGTAAACCCTAATCATCAAGCTACTGGAATTTCAACTGATTGTATTTCCTGCCATAGCACAAATAACTGGAGTTCAGGTATAAAATTATTTGAAGATGGTAAAGTACTTCAATGATTAAAAAGATTTACATACTTCTAATTTTAATTATTGTTTCTTTTTCAGTAAATGCTCAGCAAACTGTTAAGGAGGGCAAAGTAAGTTATATTTCAACCGAACTTGTTTATGTTGATTTTGAAAACACAGAAGGAATATCTATTGGCGATACACTTTTTAATAAAATAAAAAATAAATACAGTCCAGCATTAAAAGTAAAGTATCTTTCAAAGAGTTCATTATCTGGTGAAAATTTAACAACCAAAAATATTGAAGCAGGTACCTCAATTTTTGCATTTGTGACTGTTCAAGATTCAAGTTCAGTTGCTGATATTCAAAATAATTTGCAAACAGTCGTAAATACTGCAATCGTAGTAGAACCGCCTATTAATCCATCTACCGAATTTGTGAAGAAAGAAGTTTCATCCTCAAAAACAGATGGCAGATATTCACTTCAGTCGTATTCTAATTTTTCTAATAGTGGAACGAGCATTGACTATCAAAGATGGAGACACTCTTTAAGATTTACTTCACAACGAATTGGTGAATCAGGATTTTCATTTTCTACTTATGCTATATTTGCATACAAAGCCGATGAATGGAATCTTGTTTCTGATAATATCAACAAAGCATTAAAAGTTTATGATTTAAATATCAAATACGAATTTGATGAAACTGCTAAAATAGTGGCTGGAAGATTTCTTAATAGCAAGATATCCAATATTAGCACAGTTGATGGAGCGATGGTTGAAAAATCTTTTTCTTCCTGGTCATTCGGATTAGTCGCAGGCTCTCGCCCTGATTTTAATGATTTTAGTTTTAATCCAAAATTGTTTGAGTATGGCGGATATATAAGCAAGTTAGACAAATTCGGTACAGGGATAATGGAAAACACAATATCTGCTTTTAATCAAACCAATGACTTTAAAACCGATAGAAGGTTTTTATACTTTCAGCACACGAATAGTTTGATTAAAAATACTTTTTTATTCGGTTCGGCAGAAGTTGATCTTTTCAAAATAGCCGATAGTCTTGCCCAGAATGATTTTAGTCTTACAGGATTATTCTTTTCTGCCAGATACTCACCGGCAAGAGAGTTTTCATTAAATGTTTCATACGATGCAAGAAGAAATGTTGTTTACTATGAAACTTACAAATCATTATCACAAACAATTCTTGAAAATGAATTACGCCAGGGTTTTAGAGCCAGAGCCAGTTTTAGACCTATAACAAATTTATTTTTTAGTCTGCAGTACGGTTATCGTTATAGAAAAGGTGATATAAAAGCCAGCACAAATTATGGTGCTAATTTAGGTTATTCTAAGGTTCCGTTAATTGAGTCATCTGCAAATATTAATTTTAACAGAATAAATAGCAGCTATGTTGATGGTTATGTTTATTCAGCTAATCTTACAAAATCAATCTATTCACTAAATTCTGATTTATCACTCGGGTTTAGAAAAACCATTTACAATTTTTCTAATGGTGCAAACCAGTTAGAAGAAAATTCAATTCTTTTTGATTATTCTATAAATGCATTTAAACTTTTATCGTTTTCTCTTAGTTACGAAGGTGTTTTTGAATCCACACACACTTACGGCAGAATTCTTTTTGATATAACAACAAGATTTTAAATCACCCGCAAACTTCCTTTCCTTATAAACTTATTATATATATTTTTGGTTCAAACAAGAGATTAAAAAAATGTTTGAATATGTTGGTTCGATACATATGCACTCCACTTTTTCTGATGGAACGGGAGAAGTAACGGATATTGCAAAGTTTGCTGATGAAGTTGGATTGGATTTTATAATGCTTACAGATCATAACACTTTGAGAGCTTTGCAGGAAGGTTATGAAAAATGGCACGGTAATACTTTGCTGCTTGTGGGGTGTGAGATAAATGATAAGGAAAATAGAAATCACTATTTAGCATTTGGAATCGATGAAGCTTTTTCAACCAGAACACCTGCAAAAAAATATGTTGCAAAAGTTAAAGAACTTGGCGGTATAGGGTTTTTAGCGCATCCGCACGAAAAAAGAAAGCACAAAGAACATCCGGCGTATCCGTGGACAGAGTGGGATACTGAGGATTTTACAGGTATAGAAATCTGGAATCATATGTCTGAGTGGGTTGAAAATCTTACGGAGGAAAATAAGTATCGATCTTTTCTTCATCCCTTAAGAACAATCATTGCTCCGCCAAAAGAAACATTAAAAGTTTGGGATGAACTAAATCAAAAAAGAAAAGTAGTTGGTATTGGCGGCATTGATGCGCACGCACACAAATACAATCTTGTTGGATTTTTAGAAGTAGAAATTTTTCCATACAAAGTTTTATTTAAATCTATCCGCACGCACATTCTCATTGATGAAGCAATTAAAAAAGGTAAGAGTGTAAAAGAATTAGAAAAAGCTAAATGGCAAATTTATAATTCACTAAAGGACGGAAGATGTTTTGTTGCTAATGATTATGTGGCAGAATCAAAAGGGTTTAGATTTTATGCTGAAGTAAATGGTATTAAATATCAAATGGGTGATACTATCCCAATTTATAAAGATGTTATTCTAAAAGTTTTTTTACCTGGAATTAATGCTGAAATAAAACTACTGCGTAACGGGCACATCATAGAAACTAATAAAGGAATCGATGCCGAATTTGTTGTTAACAAAAAAGGTGCTTACCGAATTGAGGTATATCACGAAGATAGAGCATGGATTTATTCTAATCATATAAGAGTAAACATTTAACTTGCTGCAAATATTTATTAAATCTTACACCTGATGCAAAATAAAAATCATTGGTACGATGGCTGGTTTTACGATAAGATAATAGCTCCAAATCAGGATCGGATATTTCGTGAAATCAAAAAAGTAATCGAACCAAACTCAACAATTATAGATGTTGGATGCGGCACAGGAAGATTTTCCTTTTTAGTTGCAGATAAAGTTAAGAGTGTAACCGGGATTGATCTTTCAAGCAAGAATATAGAAACGGCAAATCAAAATCTTCAAAAAAATCCAAATAATAAAATTTCATTTCTTCATACAAATCTTGTAAATCTAATATCACAAAATCATCATTTTGATTATGCTGTAATGACTTATGTGATTCACGAAGTAAATCCTGAAGAAAGAATTGCATTGCTAAAAGAGATGGCACAAATTGCAGACAAAATAATTATTGGTGATTACCTGGTTCCTGTGAACAAAGGCTTTTGGGGTGTTTTAAATATCATTGTGGAATATTTAGCAGGGAAGGAACATTACACAAACTTTAAAGATTTTGTCGCTAATGGCGGTTTAATTCGATTAGCTGAGAGTGCAGGATTGAAAATAATTTCAGAAATAAAAAACAAACCGGTTACAAGTCAGCTTTTAGTTCTTTCAAAATAAAATATCCTTTTTTTAAAATTCTTATAAACAACCATTTTTTTACATTTAATTGATTTTTCAAATCTTTGGAAGATTGGGCACTTTAGTGTTAAATTTGCCCCAGTTTTTTTTATGAATCAGAACAGGAATAAAGAATGTTAACAAAACAGAAGAAACTTTCAAGAAAAGAAATAAAAGAAGATAAGCTTGTAGAATTTTACTACAAATCACAGTCTTTTTTTGAGGAAAACAAGAATAAGGTTTTTACTTATTTAGGTGCGGTTGCATTGGTCGTTATAGCTGTAATTCTTTTTATGAATTACCGAAGCGGACAAAATGACGAAGCTGCAGGTCATTTATCTAAAGTTATGGATATGTATGATATGGGTGATTATCTTGGTGCCGTTGAAGGTAAAAAGGATGTTAAGATGTTAGGACTAAAAGATATCGTAGCTGAATATGGCAGTACCGAAAACGGAGAAACAGCAAAAATTTATCTTGCAAACAGTTATGCTAATCTTGGTAAATCTGATGAAGCATTAAAATATTACGAAGATTACAGCGGCGATATTGATCTTTATGTTGCTGCTTCATTAGCTGGTCAGGCTGGGTACTATGCTTCCCAAAATGAATATGAAAAAGCTGCTGATCTTTATATGAAGGCTTCTAAGGTTTCTAAAACTGATGTGATGAATTCTGATTATATATTTCATGCAGCAGTAAACTATTTTGATGCAGGGGATAAAGATCAGGCAAAAAGTCTTCTCCAGACAATCAAAGAAGATTATAAAACCTCTGCGGTTTATTCTCAGGTTGATAGATATCTCTCTCAGCTAAATTAGGTGTTTTTGATAGATTTTTTATAAAAACCGTGAAGAAATTCACGGTTTTTTGTCAATAATCGTTAAAAACCTTTTCTTGACATTACAGACTTCTATCTCTATTTTTTTCAAGTCATTTATTAACAATTATTTAAATCAATATGGCAGATACCTCAGATTTCCGAAATGGTCTTATTATCAGATATAAAAATGACCCTTATGTGATAACAGAATTCCAACATGTTAAACCCGGCAAAGGCGGAGCCTTCGTTCGAAGCACTCTTAAAAATCTTAAAACTGGTAAAGTATTAGATAACACTTTCAGATCAGGTGAGTCGATTGAGATTATCAGAGTTGAACGTAAAAAATTTCAATACTTATTTCGTGAAAATGAATTTCTCGTTTTAATGGATAATGAAACTTACGAACAAATTAATGTTCCGGTAATTTTATTCGGCGATTCTGTTGATTATCTAAAAGGCAGTGAGGAAATAGAAATCCTTTTTAATGGCGATGATATAATTACTGTTGAACCGCCAATTTTTGCATATCTAAAAGTTTCAGAAACAGAACCTGGATTTAGGGGCAACACAGCAACTAATGCATTTAAACCTGCTAAATTAGAATCCGGTGCCACAGTTAATGTCCCTTTATTTGTTAACGTTGATGATCTGCTTAAAGTAGACACACGCACTGGGCAATATGTTGAACGAGTAAAATCCTAATTAAAGGTATAAAAATGGATCTAAATCTTATAAAAAAACTGATAAAAATTCTTGAATCAAGTGATGTAACCGATCTTGAAATAGAAGAGAACGGTACAAGAGTTAAGCTTGCCAAGAAGGTTCGTGTAACTCAGGCTGTGTCTTATACTCAGGCTGCGGCAGCCTCTCCTGTAACTCATCAAATTTCAGAATCAGTATCTAAAGCCGAAGATAAAAAAGTTGTTGATGAACATGCCGGAATGCACGAAATTAAATCCCCCATAGTAGGAACCTTTTACAGAGCTCCGGCACCTGATGCAGATTCTTATGTTCAGGTGGGAGATGTGGTTTCCGCTGGATCGGTTTTGTGCATTGTTGAAGCTATGAAACTTATGAATGAAATAGAGTCTGATGTAAGCGGAAAGATCGTGAAGATATTTGTTGAAAATGGAAAACCTGTTGAATATAATCAGCCATTGTTTTTAGTACAGATTAGCTAATCTAATAAATATTGAGATATCGTGTTTAATAAAATTTTAATTGCTAACCGCGGAGAAATCGCTTTAAGGATTATCAGAACCTGCAAAGAGTTAGGTATTAAAACGGTTGCGGTGTATTCTGAAGCAGATCGTGACTCTTTACATGTTACATTTGCTGATGAAGCAGTTTGTATTGGACCCGCCTTAGGAAAAGACAGCTATTTAAAAATGCCATCAATCATTTCTGCAGCGCAAATTACAGGTGCAGATGCTATTCACCCCGGTTATGGATTTCTCGCAGAGAACGCTGATTTTTCTGAGATATGTCAAGAGTCTGGTATCACTTTTATTGGTCCATCCCCCGAAATGATAAGAGCGATGGGCGATAAATCTTTTGCAAAAGACACTATGAAAAAAAATGGCGTGCCTGTTGTTCCCGGCAGCGATGGTGTTGTAAAGGATGTTGCTGAAGCTATAAAAATAGCTCACGAAGTTGGTTTCCCTGTAATTGTAAAAGCATCTGCAGGCGGCGGTGGAAAAGGAATGAGAATAGTTTGGGAAGAAAAAGATTTTGATAATGCATTCCAAACCGCTCAGGCAGAAGCCGAAGCTGCATTTAGTAATTCTGATGTTTATATTGAAAAGTATTTAGAAAATCCACGCCACGTTGAATTCCAGATTATGGGTGATAAATTTGGCAATGTTTTTCATTACGGAGAGCGTGATTGTTCAGTACAGCGAAGACATCAAAAACTAATTGAAGAATCGCCATCACCCGCACTTGATGAAGTGCTAAGAACAAAAATGGGTGATGCGGCTGTACTTGGTGCCAAATCAGTAAACTATCTTGGTGCTGGTACTATAGAGTTCTTATTGGATAAGCATAAGAATTTTTATTTTATGGAGATGAACACCAGAATACAGGTTGAACATCCCGTTACAGAAACTGTTTATAGTGTTGATCTTATAAGACAGCAGATTTTAGCTGCATCCGGTCAAAAAGCTGATACACCCCCGCAGGTACCTTTTGGACATAGCATTGAGTTCCGAATTAATGCTGAAGACCCTGAACACAATTTTAGACCATCACCAGGAAAAATTACCTCGCTTAATTTTCCGGGCGGATTTGGAGTTAGAGTAGACTCACATATTTATCAGTCTTACTCAATACCTCCGCACTATGATTCTTTAATTGCTAAACTTATTGTTTGGGGAAGAACAAGAGAAAGAGCTTTAGCAAGAGGTAAACGTGCGCTTGAAGAATTTGTTGTTGAAGGAATAAAAACTACAATTCCTTTTCATCTAAAAGTTCTTCAGGATCCTCGTTTTATAAGCGGACATTTTGATACCGGTTTTCTTGATAAGTTTAATTCAGATAAATAATTCTTTTTTCAGATAAATTTTAAGAGGATAAAATGAGCATTCCAAATAATTTAAAATATACAAAAGAACATGAATGGGTTCTTGTTGAAGGCAGCACAGGCACAATTGGCGTTACCGATTATGCGCAGGGAGAATTAGGCGATGTTGTTTATGTTGATATTGATCCTGCTTTGAGCGAAATTAAAAAAGGCGAATCAATAGGAACAATTGAAGCTGTTAAAACTGTAAGTGATATTTTTGCGCCTTTCTCCGGCAAAGTAATTGAGCTTAACAATGAAATAAAAGACAGTCCGGAATTAGTAAACTCTGATCCTTATGGAAAAGGCTGGATGCTTAAAGTTGAAATTAGTAACACTGCAGATCTTGCAGATTTGCTTGATGCATCTGCTTATAAGGCTTTAATCGGTCAGTAATAAATTTCTTTGAAAACTTTAAAAACAAAATTCGGGTAACCGGGTTTTGTTTTTTTATTTTTAAACAATAGAGACTTAATGAAACAAAAAGAAAAAATATTAATAATAGATTTTGGTTCTCAGTTTACTCAACTTATTACAAGAAGGGTAAGAGAGGCAAATGTTTATTCTGAAATTCATTCTCACAAAATCACTTTTGAAGAAATAAAAAAATTCGAATCAACCGGCATCATTCTGTCCGGCGGTCCGATGAGTGTTTATGATAAAGGCGCACCTGATCTTGATGAACGAATATTAAAAATTAATATTCCTGTACTTGGCATTTGCTATGGTCTTCAGTTAATTAGCAAAAAACTTGGAGGCAAAGTTGAACCTGCAAAGGATAGAGAATACGGCAGGGCAATTTTAAATATAATTGAAACTTCTCCATTGTTTAGTAATGTTAATAAAGAATCAAAAGTTTGGATGAGTCATGGGGATTATCTTACTGAACTTCCGAAAGGATTTGATATAATTGCAAAGTCTGATCATTCACCAATCGGTGCTGTAGCAAATGAATCTGAAAAAATTTATGGAGTACAATTCCATCCCGAAGTTGTTCATACAGATGAAGGCAGAAAAATAATCCATAACTTTCTATTTAATATTTGTAAATGTACCGGAAATTGGACATCGCATAATTTTATTGAAAATAGCATTGCGGAAATAAAAGACAAAGTGGGCAGTGCTAAAGTTATTTGTGCTCTAAGCGGCGGTGTTGATTCGACTGTTGCTGCAGTGCTTGTTAAAAAAGCTATTGGTGATAATTTGATTTGTATCCACATCGATACCGGATTGATGCGAAAGAATGAAAGTTATGAAATTAACAAAATCTTTAATGAGAAATTAAATTTAAATCATATCCATATAGATGCTTCCGAAAAATTTATAAGCAGATTAAAAGATATTTCCGATCCAGAACAAAAAAGAAGAATTATTGGAAGCACTTTTATTGACGTGTTTGAAGAAGAAGCAAAAAAAATTGATGATGCTCAATACCTTGTTCAGGGAACGCTTTATCCCGATGTAATAGAATCAGTTTCTGTAAAAGGCGCTTCAGTTACTATAAAAACTCACCATAATGTTGGCGGTCTGCCTGAAAAGATGAATCTTAAATTAATTGAACCTTTCCGTGCATTATTTAAAGATGAAGTAAGAAATGTTGGTAGGGAATTAAATATTCCTGAAGAGTTTATTGAAAGACATCCGTTTCCAGGTCCGGGTTTAGCAGTAAGAATTCTTGGTGCAGTTGATCAGGAAAAACTTAATATTTTAAAAGAAGCCGATGATATTTATATTAAGGCAATAAAAAGCGCTGGAATTTATAATGAAATCTGGCAGGCATTTGCTGTTCTACTGCCTGTTCAATCTGTCGGGGTTATGGGTGATGCAAGAACTTACGAATTTGTTCTTGCTCTGCGTGCAGTAACATCTGTGGATGGAATGACGGCAGATTGGTACAATTTTGGACACGATTTTTTATCTAATGTTTCAAATAAAATTATTAATAAGGTTCGCGGTGTTAATAGAGTAGTTTATGATATTAGTTCTAAACCACCCGCAACTATAGAATGGGAATAAGTGGACGAAGAAAGAATAAAATTTAAACTTAAACTTGCTTCAGCTTTTATTTCTGAGGGAAAAAATCTGCACGCTATTCAGATTTATAAGAATCTTGTTGAAGAAACTGAAAGAGAAGAAATTTATTTTCAGCTTGCTGAATTATTTGAAGATTTAGGATTTGTGGATGCAGGGATAAGTGTATTGAAAGAACTTGAAAAGTTAAAATCCTGCAACAGTAATATTACTTTATATTTTGGTCAGTATCTTTTAAGAAATTCCAGGTGGTTTGATGCTATAGAAGAATTAAATAGCATAGCGGATTCAACACCTGCTTCACTATTTTTAATTGCATATTCCTATATGATGCTAAACGAATTTGAACTTGCGAAAGAATATTATTCAAAATTTATATCTTCCGATGAAAAAAATGATCTTAAGCAGGAAGCCAATCTCTATCTTGCAAAGATTGAGTACGAATTACACAATTATAATTCTGCTTTAAGTTATGCAACAGAAGCTCAGTTTCTTTACTCTGAATTTTGGGAACTGAATTTAATTCTTGCCAAAGTTTATTACAGCTTAGATATGTTTACTCATGCCGTAAATCCAATACAAAAGGCATTAAAACTTAATCCCAAAGATGCATCCGTTCAGGAGTTTGCCGGAAAAATTTATTATCAATTGCATGATTATAAAAAAGCAGAAAAATTTTTTTCGGAATTTATTGAGCTAAGTTCTGAAGTTTCTGCAGAAATATACACGTTGTTAGCAAAATCTTTTGTCAAGCAAAGAAAAATTGATGAAGCAAATCTTTTCCTTGGATTGGCATTACAGATTGATCCCGCTTATCAGCCCGCAATCTCTGCTAAAGGTAACCTTAATAATTAATTATAGCATATGAAAAATTTCTTTCTCATTATAATCGTTTCTGTTTCGGTGCTTTATCCCCAAAATATTACTGTTGATACTAATAAGGATTTTGAAAAAGC
>Ga0172367_10009275_pt1 | contig 10827 bp, 15 predicted proteins | sample Lak10m_FD_114542 | JGI IMG/M metagenome (GOLD analysis project Ga0172367, IMG submission 114542) | Freshwater microbial communities from Kabuno Bay, South-Kivu, Congo - kab_022012_10m | ecosystem: Environmental > Aquatic > Freshwater > Lake | place: Democratic Republic of the Congo: South-Kivu...
AAGGTAAGTGCTGCAGCAAACCAGAATAATCTTCTTTATGTCCGTCCAAAAAATCATTACGATGCAGGTTATTAAACTGTTTAATATTTTCTTCTGTGCTGCTTGCAATTAAGAAATTTACATACGGCGAATCAATTAGCTCAATTATCTCTTCCGAAAAACTTAAACCATTCAAAAACTTTTCTTCAGTATAATTTTCATCACCAACAATTAACAAGTTATCATCAGAATTAGAATTTTCTTTAAGTAATGTTGGAGTAATTTCTAAATTATAAAACTCTTTAAACAAAATCTTGCTTAGTAAAATCTCATTACTTGTAATATCACCTTTAAGAAAAAATTGTTTTACAGTTTCTTGATTTTCTTTAAAGTGAATATAAGAGTTTGATAAAAGCGCATTAAAAGATATTCCAATTTGCGATGAGATAAATAAATCCTTAAAACTTAAAAGATCTAACGAAGGAACAAGTCCTAAAGCGTTTTTATCAGAATCAAGATTTTTAGAAATTAATGCTGCAGGAATAAACTCAACTTTATAATTATCAGAGTTTGATAATTCTGAAAGAAGTATTCTTGAAAAGATATTGTCTGGTAATAATAATCTTGTTTTCATAAATAAAAAAAGCCGCTGTAAATAGCGGCTTCAAATATAGTTTTATTGCTAAACTTTTTTGCTTTTAATTCTTGCAGCTTTACCAGAAAGATTTCTTAAGTAATAAAGTTTTGCTCTTCTAACATCACCTTGTTTAAGAACTTCTACTTTAGCAATTTTTGGCGAGTTGAATGGGAAAATTCTTTCAACTCCAACACCGCTGGACATTTTTCTAACTGTAAAAGTTTTACTTAATCCGGCGCCGCGTACGCTGATAACATCGCCTTCAAAAGATTGTAATCTTTCTTTATCGCCTTCAATAACTCTTACTTGAACACGAATATGATCACCGGGACTAAATACCGGCATATCAGCTTTAACTTGCTCTGGTAATATTTTATTTAATTCAATCATTTCTTACTCCACTAATTATTATAATTTCTCCACTTTTCCGTTAAGATTTTGGATTGTTCTTGTTTCCATTTTTTAATTTCTTTTTCATTTCCAGAAAGTAATACTTCCGGAACTTTAACGCCGCGATATTCTGCTGGTCTTGTAAAATAAGGTGCTTCAATAACTTCACCATCCTGAAAAGAATCATCAAGAGCAGCTTCGCTATCATTAAGCACACCTGGAATCAGTCTGATAATTGCATCCGTTATTATAAGTGCCGGCAGTTCGCCTCCGGTTAAAACATAATTACCAATTGAAATTTCATCAGTACAAAAATGTTCTCTTACCCTATCATCAATTTCTTTATAGTGCCCGGCAATTATCAGAATATTATTTGCAAGTGATAATTTGTTGGCATATTTCTGATCAAATAACTTACCTTTTGGTGTGGTAAAAATTATATGATCATATTTTGTATCACTTTGCAATTTTTCAATACATTCAAAGAACGGTTCAGGTTTCAAAACCATTCCAGCGCCGCCGCCAAATGGTTTATCATCTATCTGTCTATGTTTATTAAATGCATAATCTCTAAGATTATGAATTTTAATATCAACTTTTTTCTTATCCTGAGCTCTTTTAAGTATGCTTGTATTTAGCGGACTAACAAGTAACTCAGGCACAGCAGAAATAATATCAATCTTCATCATCAACTAAACCAAAATCAGGATTTATCACCAAAACTTTATTCTTGTAATCAATTTCTGTAACAATACTTTCTACAAATGGAATCAGGATTTCTTTACTATCAGCATTTTTTATCTCAACAACAAAATTTGCCGGTGCTTCATAGAAATCGCTTACAATACCAATACAATCATTACTCTTAAATGCTTTAAACCCGATAATATCTTTTGTATTGATATTATCGAGGTTTAAATTCTTCAACTCGCTTTTAGAAACAAATATTTCTTTATCAAGCAAAACAAAAGTATCTCGTACATCATTAAAATTTTGGAACTTAAAAAAAACTGAAGTTTTGTTTGTAACAATTTCCTCAAGTTCAAACTTTTTTTTCTGATTCCAGAAATCCAGAAACAAATACTTGATATTTTCAAGATTATCAAAAAATCCAGGAATTAACTGAACTTTTACAAATCCATTTTTGCCGGCAGATTGAATTTTAGCAATAAATAAAAATTCATCCACCATTAAGCTGTAAGATTAATCTTCAATTTCAAGAATTGCTCGTTTACCTTCTTTAGCAGCAACTGCAGTTAGAAGTGTACGCATTGCCTGAGCAGTCTTTCCTTGTTTTCCAATAACCTTACCGATATCATCAGACTGGACTTTGAGAGAAAGAACTACTTTTTTTTCTTCAGCAGTTTTTTCATCCACAACCACTCCTTCAGGATGATCAACAAGTTGTTTTGCAATGTACTCAACGAACTCTTTCATATAGAAGCCTCCTATAATGAACCCGGGTGAATAAGTAGTTATGTACAGACTTAATGATAAACATTAAGTTTCTTACTCAGAAGTAACACCCGTAACCTCTGCTGTACCTCCATTCCATAAACTAACTATACAAACTTACTGCAAGTTGTTAGCTTTTAGCTTCTTCCTGCTTAGATTTTTTCTTTTTCTTTACAGTATTTTTCTGAGCTGCAGCTTCTTTTGATGACTGCCAGCTTTTTAATAGAGCTTCAGCTTTTTCATCAGAAAGTTTACGCTTTGCAATATCTCTTTTAAGATTTATTCCTTTTTGATTGAGTAAACTCTTTACTGTATCAGTTGGCTGTGCGCCTTTATCTAACCAGTAATTTACTCTTTCTTCTTTCAAATCAACCGTATGTGGTTTTGTTAGTGGATTATAAATCCCTACTGCTTCAAGAAATTTTCCATCTCTTGGTGAGCGGGAATCTGCTGCTACAACTTTGTAAATGGGTTGATTCTTTTTTCCCATTCTTCTTAATCTTAACTTAACAGCCAAATTAGTAACCTCCGGATATTATATCTCTGTTATCAATTAAATTTAAAATTACGCATCGAATTTGGAAAACCTTTTTTACTAAAGGAACTCATCATTCTTTGCATTTCACTAAACTGTTTAACTAAACGGTTTACATCTTGTATTGATGTTCCGCTGCCTCTTGCAATTCTTTTACGGCGATTGCCATTTAAAACTTTTGGTGTAGTTCTTTCTTCTCTTGTCATCGAATTGATAATTGCTTCAACTTTAACCAAAGCTCTATCGTCAATTTGTGCATTTTTTATCTGAGAACCTATTCCCGGAATCATTCCAATCAATGAAGATAAAGAACCCATTTTCTTAATAACTTTAATTTGCTTAAGAAAATCATCAAAATCAAATTTATTTTTGCGGAGTTTTTCCTCTAATTGCTCTGCCTCAAGGTCATCAAATGATGCTTGAGCTTTTTCTACAAGCGAAATTACATCGCCTTTGCCCAGAATTCTAGATGCTAACCTATCTGGATAGAAAATTTCTAAGTTCTCTAATTTTTCTCCGTTGCTAATAAATTTAATAGGTTTACCAACAACTGATCTTATAGAAAGTGCAGCACCGCCTCTGGAATCACCATCAAGTTTTGTAAGAACTATACCATCAAAATTTACTGTATCATTAAAGGCTTTTGCAGAATTTACTGCATCCTGCCCTGTCATCGAGTCAACAACAAATAATGTTTCTGTTGGATTAACAAGATTTTTGATATCTGATACTTCCTGCATCATTTGTTCATCAACGTGCAATCTGCCGGCAGTATCTAAAATAACTGTGTTATAGTTATTTTCTTTTGCATAAGACAATGCTTCTGATGAAACTTTTCTTGCATCTTTTTCTTCAAGAGAAAAAACATCAACATTTATCTGTTTACCTAAAAACTTTAACTGCTCAATAGCAGCCGGGCGATAAATATCTGCAGCAACCAAAAGAACTTTTCTTTTTTGTTCTGATAATTTTTTTGCAAGCTTACCGCAAAAAGTAGTTTTACCAGAACCTTGCAAACCAACAACCATTAAGGCAGTAACACCTGATGGATTTATCTGTAACTCTTTGTGTCCGCCGCCAAGCAGCTCAGTAAGCTCATCATAAATTATCTTAGTAATAAGCTGACCCGGTGAAATTGAAGTAATAACTTCTTTGCCAAGAGCTTTTACTTTTATATTTTCAATAAAATCTTTAGCAACTTTATAATTTACATCAGCATCAAGAAGAATTCTTCTTATCTCCCGCAAAGTATCAGAAATATTAGCTTCAGTAAGCTTACCTTGCCCTGTAACTTTTTTTAATGCGGATTCTAATTTTTGAGATAATTCTTCAAACATAATTTCAATAAAACATCTTTAGCTTATCAAACTAATTTTCTTTCAGAGCATTTGCACCAGATACAATTTCTAATATCTCTGTAGTAATAGCGGCTTGTCGTTTACTATTATAAGTAAGACTTAAAGTTCTGATTAATTCTTTAGCATTAGTCGTAGCGTTATCCATTGCAGTCATACGCGCTGCAAACTCAGAAGCGTTTGATTCTAATAAAACTCTCCACATCTGAGCTTTTAGATGTTTTGGGATCAAATAATTAAAAATTGATTTTTGATCCGGCTCGTAAATATAGTTTGCCGTTTCAGTTTTTCCAGTGTTTTCTTTTTCAGGAGCAGATATTGGTAAAAACTGTTCAACAACAATTTTCTGCTGGATGATTGATTTAAACTCATTAAAGATTAAAATTACTTTATCTATTGAGCCATCTAAATATTGTGTAATTAACTCATCAACTAAATTTTGTGCAGTAGCGTAATTGAGTTGTGAGAAAATTCCTGGATAAGTTTTGCCAATATTATAATTTCTTTTTCCAAAATGATCTGAGCCTTTTTTACCAAGGCAATAAAGTTTATAATTTTTGCCAGTTGATTTAATATCTTCTTCAATAAATCGTGCTGCTTCTTTAATAATATTGGTATTAAAAGCACCGCACAATCCACGATCGGCAGTAACAATAACTAATGCAATATTTTTAACATCTCTTTCAGAAAATAATGGATTTGAAATTCTATCATCTTCAGTAACTAAATGCGAAAGCAAAGTTGAGATTTTTTTAGAATATGGACGTGCATTAAGTATCGCTTCAGTTGCACGGCGCAGTTTAGCAGCGGCAACCATCTTCATTGCTTTTGTAATCTGCTGAGTGCTTTTTACACCTTTTATTCTAAGTTTTATATCTCTTAAAGTTGCCATTAACTTATAAAAATTCTATTTGAAGGTTGAAAGAAATTCTTTACCTGCTTTTTGCAACAACGCATCAGTATCTTTACTTATATCTTTATCCTTCTTTATCGAATCAAATATTGATTTATACTTTACTTCAATAAATTCTAAAACGCCTTTTTCAAATCTCTTAACATCTTTAACAGCAACTTCATCCATAAACCCTTTTGTACCATAATAGATTGCAACCACTTGCTTTTCAACCGGTACAGGAGCGTATTGTCCTTGTTTTAACAATTCAACTAATCGTGCACCTTTTGCTAAAGTTTTTTGAGTAGATTTGTCAAGATCGGAACCAAACTTTGCAAATGCTTCTAATTCTCTGTATTGTGCAAGATCAAGTTTTAAACTTCCAGCAACTTTTTTCATAGCTTTAATTTGTGCATTACCACCAACACGCGATACAGAAATACCCACGTTAATTGCAGGTCTTATACCAGCATTAAACAAGTTTGATTCAAGATAAATCTGTCCGTCAGTAATTGAAATTACGTTTGTTGGAATATATGCCGAAACATCACCTTGCTGGGTTTCTATAATTGGTAATGCAGTTAAACTTCCACCGCCTTCTTCATTACTTAATTTAGATGCTCTTTCAAGTAATCTTGAGTGAAGATAAAAAACATCGCCAGGATATGCTTCACGTCCAGGAGGTCTTCTTAACAATAAAGAAAGTTCTCTATAAGCCTGTGCTTGTTTGGATAAGTCATCATAAATACAAAGAGCATGTTTACCATTATCTCTAAAAAACTCGCCTAAGGTTGCACCGGAATATGGTGCGATAAATTGTAATGGGGCGGGTTCAGAAGCGGCAGCAGAAATAACAGTTGTGTATTCCATTGCACCATTTTCCTGCAACTTTGCAACTACCTGTGCAACAGTTGATTCTTTTTGACCAACAGCAACATAAACACAATAAACTGGTTTTACACCTAATGCTTTAGCTTCTTCAGTATGTGTATATTTTTGGTTGATTATTGCATCAACAGCAACCGCAGTTTTGCCAGTTTGTCTATCACCAATAATAAGTTCTCTTTGTCCTCGTCCAATCGGAATCATTGAATCAACAGCAGCAATACCAGTTTGTAATGGTTCTGTTACCGGTTGTCTTTGCAGTACACCAAGTGCTTTTCTTTCAATTGGCAGAAACTTATCAGTGTTAATTGGTCCTTTACCATCAATAGGAATTCCAAGCGGAGTAATAACGCGTCCAAGCATTGCATCACCAACAGGCATTGAAGCAACACGTTTAGTTCTTTTTACTGTATCACCTTCTTTAACAAGTGTCGTATCACCAAATAACACACAGCCAACACTATCTTCCTCTAGGTTTAACACCATTCCAAAAACATCATTTGGAAATTCAACTAACTCACTTGCCATAACTTGCGAAAGCCCATAAACGCGGGCAATACCATCACCAACTTGTAAAACTGTACCTACATCATAAATATCAACTTCGCTTTCAAAACCAGAAAGTTGTTTTCTTAATATCGCAGATATTTCATCAGGTCTAACTTCTGCCATGTGTAATTTCCTTTATTAAATTCCTTAAGTTAATTTAATGCAACACTTCCGTGTAAAAATTCTTTTTTCAATAATCCAAGCTGATGAACCATTGAAGCATTGTAAACTGTATCGCCAACCTTAGCAATAAAACCGCCAATAATGTTTTGATCAACAGTAAATGTTAATCTGGTTTTTTTCTTTAAGTAAGATTCAAACTTTTGTTGTAATTGATTTTTCTGATCAACTGAAAAATCAAAAGCTGTTGTAACATCAACTTTTACAAAACCTAAATGTTCATCTTTTAACGAATCAAATTTTTCCAATACATCAAGTAATATTTCTTCTCTGCCTTTAGATATAACAAAACTGATAAAATCATTAGAGTCTTTGCTTATTAAATTACCGAACAGTTCTGTTATAATTTTTTTCTTTGTTTCCCCTTTAATAACAGGACTTTTGATAGCTCTTAATAAATCGTTGCTCTTGGTTAAAGTATTAGCAACAACTTCAAAATCACTTGCAACTTTTAACAGAATATTCTTCTCGATTGAAGTATCGAGAAATGACTGAGCGTATCTTATTGCAACTTTAGATGAAGCCATACTTAATTTTTAGAAATATCGTTAATGTATTTATCAACCAATTTTTTATTTTTATCTTCATCAAGATTTTCTTTCAAAATCTTTTCAGCAGCTTTAATCGAAATATCAGCAATTTGATTTTTTAATTCATCAAAAGCAGCATTTTTCTTTCTTTCAATTTCAGCAGATGCATCATCAACAAGTTTTTGAGCTTGTGTTTTGCTGTCCTTTAACATTTGTTCTTTCAAATTCTCAGCAAACTGCCTGCTTTGCTCAATAATCTTTTTAGATTCTTCTTCAGCTTTTGCAAGACTATTTTGATTTTCTGCAAGAATTTGTTTTGCTTCTTCTTTAGCTTTTTCTGCTTGTTCTAAAGAATCCTTTATTGCATCTTCTCTTTGTTTTAGAGCAGAAAGAATTGGTTTCCAGGCAAACTTAGTAAGTAGAAAAACCAGAAGAATGAATGTTAAAACAGTCCAGAATGCTAAACCGCCATTGACAGAAAGCAATCCACCGCTGCCGCCTTCACCTTCAGATACAACTAAAGCAATAAAAGCAAATATTGTATTTGCAATCATAATCTTTTGTTAAAATTTAGATTTAAGTAATTGGAGTGAAAGATCACTCCATTTAATTATTATTTACCAGCTAAGATAAAGCAGATAACTAATGCAAATAAAGAAATACCTTCAATCAAAGCAGCAGCAATGATCATAGAGGTTCTGATTGCACCAGCAGCTTCAGGCTGTCTTCCGCTTGCATCCATTGCAGCAGCAGCTAACTTACCAATACCTAAAGCGCCGCCAAAGATTGTTAATCCAGCACCTAATCCAGCAGCTAAATATGCAAAGTCCATTAACGTTCTCCTTAATTAAATTTATTGTTTATAATTATTTTTAATGATCCTGATGAACTGCCATTCCTATAAACAAGGATGACAGCATTGTAAAAATATAAGCCTGTAATAAGGCGACTAAAACTTCAAGCCCGTATATAAATAATGCCATTGGTATTGCAAGACCAGCCCAGCCAACACTTTGCATCACAAATATCAAACTTATCAAAGCATAAATAACTATGTGTCCTGCTGTCATATTTGCAAAAAGACGAATTGCCAATGCAAATGGTTTTGCAAGCAATCCTAATAACTCTACAACTGCCATAATTGGTAAAAGAAATATTGGAACTCCGTGTGGAATTAATCCTTTAAAGTAACCGAATACACCATTGTTCTTCATTCCACCAAACTGAATTACAACAAAGGTAAATATTGCCATAGTAGCAGTTACAGAAATATTACTTGTAAAAGTTGCTGAAAATGGAATCAAACCTAAAAAGTTACCAAAGAGGATAAAGAAAAATGCTGTTAACAAGTATGGAAGAAATTTTTCAAATCCTTTACCGATTGTTGGTTTAGCAATTTCATCTCTAACAAAAAGTATAAATACTTCCCAAAAGTTTGTAAATCCTTTTGGAACCATTGATGACTTATAAGCTTTTGCAACTCTTGTCATCACAAAAAATAGAAGAACTGCACCAATCCACATAAAAAGTACGTGTCTTGTAATTGATAAATCTAAACCAAATAATTGGAAATGCGGCAGATAGATTTTACCGATTGGCGAGAAATCAAGATAATTTCCATCCATTACGTGATGTAAAATCCAATCGCTACCAGACCCAGAGTGAGCAGTTTTTAGCGTATCAACAGTTGTATTTACTGTAGTTGAGTCAATCATTGCTTGGTTTGATATTTAAGTTCTTCTTTCGAGTTAGTACAAAAACTTCTACTATGAGATAGTAGAAATAGAAAATAAAGGTTGTAAAGATAAACGAATTGAGGCTAACAAACAACAATTTTAGTGCGATTACAATCAGGATTAGCATTAAGAATAGTCTTATAATTAAGCCTCCGAATACTATAACAAGAAAAATCTTATCACTTTTTTCAATTCCGTATTGGATAGTGAAATATCCTAAAAGAAATGAAATTGTTGGAAATAAAAATCCATAAAATAAGCTAAAAAATATTTGGGTGTCTAAACGATTTGTTAAGTAAAAAGTTGTTAAGGTTGTAATAAATAAAATTGGAACTAAGCTAAAAAAAAGTAATGATTTATTCTTTTTTAACATTTTTATTCCTTTTTTCAAGATCATTAACAGTTTTTATAAGATTATAAATGCCAACAGCTATTCCAATAAATCCACATATAAGTGTTAAAAAATATCCCGATTGAAATTTTTGGTCCAGCCAGCTACCAAGAAAAACCAGCGTAATTATAGTAATGGCAAGCTGAAGACCTAACCCTAAATAAGGTCCAGCTTCGCGCATAGATTTTGCAAACCCGGAATCGAGTTCCGGTTTTTGCGGCATATTATTCTCCTTTGCTAACAGGTTTAAATGCTTGGTTTGAACCCATTGAGCTTTTACCTTCGAACATTGCTCCAGCTTCCACAACTAAAATTTTTGTGATAAGATCACCTTTAAGAACAGCTTTGGATTCAAGAACTAATTTTTCTTTAGCATTAACAGTTCCTTCAACTTTACCACCAATAGAAACTGTTTCACCGGTTAATTGTCCCTGAATACTTCCGTGTTCACCAACAGTTAAGTTACCTTGCGCAGTAATATCGCCTTTAACAACGCCATCAACACGAACATTACCATTGCTTGTAACTTTACCATCAATTACAACACCGCTGCTAATAATTGTTACTTCTTCCATAGCACTCCTATTAATATTGGTTTTCAAAATAAACTCCTAATAAGTAATTAATATATCAGATGGATTTATTGGCTTTCCATCTTTCCAGATTTCAAAATGCAGATGTGGACCAGAAGATTCTGTACCAGAGTTGCCACTTAATGCAATTAGTTCACCTTGCGTAATAGTATCACCAGTTTTTTTTATAAGTTTTGAACAGTGCAGATATTTGCTTAGATAATTATCCTTATGATTGAGAATAATTGTGTATCCGTACTCAGGTGTATAATCTGCAAACACAACATAACCGCCGGCAGAAGCATAAATTGGTGAATCAAATTTCATTACATAATCAATTCCATAATGTCCTTTTTTAGGATCATAAGAATTGCTTATGTAGCCGTCTGTTGGTCTGATAAAAGTTATAGCACCTTCTTGAACAAAAATATACTTTTTTAATAGCTCGTTAAAAACAGAATAAATGTTACCGGATATTTTTAGCTTTTTATCAGTTGTATCTTTTGTTGGTCTTTGTTCTTTTAAAAGATTTGAATCTCCAAGCATAATTGCAAATTTTAATCTTTTATTTACAGATTTTAATGATTCTATTTCCTTAGCAAGAAACACAATTTTATCATTTAATAATTCTACTTTTTTTTGATCAGAATCAGTAAAACGAAGTGAGTAAGGAAGCAAAACCTCGCTAAGCGGGGTAAAGCTGATAATATAAAACCCGGCAACAAATACAACAATACTATA
>Ga0172367_10009276_pt1 | contig 10827 bp, 9 predicted proteins | sample Lak10m_FD_114542 | JGI IMG/M metagenome (GOLD analysis project Ga0172367, IMG submission 114542) | Freshwater microbial communities from Kabuno Bay, South-Kivu, Congo - kab_022012_10m | ecosystem: Environmental > Aquatic > Freshwater > Lake | place: Democratic Republic of the Congo: South-Kivu...
ATTGGTATTACCCGCAGGTGGAGATTTGAGCGTGCTTTCCGCTCAAATCTCCACAGAAATAAACTCTTTTTCCTTTTTAACGGACAATTCCTCATTAAGGCAGGCACCCTGTGAGTAATTACATGAAAATCATAGAACATCTGGTTAATGTGACATTGTCAAACTATAAAGAATAACCTTAGAGAAAAGGCAATAATATTATCCCTGGCTTTGTGCAGCGTATGATAAAAAAATCCATACCCAATTGGGTTATTCCCCTTGCATTATTAAGCCTGACCCTAGTCACATACGGTCCGCTTATTAATCAACTGGGTTTATATTGGGATGATTGGGTATTTGCCTGGACGCGATCCAGAATGGGTTTGCCAGGCCTCGTGGCATTGTTTGAGATTACTCGCCCAATCCGTGGCTGGATTGAGGCAATCCTTACGCCTTTATTGGGTATTAACCTGACCGGGTGGCAGGCTTACGCTTTGCTAATGCGTGGCCTGGCGGCAGTATATTTTTGGTGGTTCTTACTGCAAATTTGGCCGGATCGCAAGGTGGAAGCATTTTTTGCTGCCAGCTTGCTTGTTGTCTATCCCGGTTATACCCAACAATCTCAAGCCATGACTTACCATTACTATTGGACTTTTCAGGGATTCCTGTTCCTTTCCTTCGGCTTGATGGTGCGGGCTCTTCGCCGCAGGGGTCGGATCACCTGGTGGATGTATTTACTCTCGATTGCCCTGTGCGCACTGCAATTAGCGTCAATGGAATATTTGCTGGGAATTGAGATTTTACGCCCAGTGCTTTTATGGATAGCCTTCTCACCGCAGTTTCCGGATTTAAAAGAACGGTTAAAACGCACAGTTTTGTACGAAATTCCTTTTGCATTGGTACTCGCTGCCTATCTCTATTGGCGCTTTTTTCTGTACTCACATTCCATTTATTCCCCTGTGCTATTGGATGAGGTTGGCAGCAGTCCAATTTCCGGCCTCACCGGTTTGCTGGGTACGACTGTCAATGCGATTTATGCAGTCGTAATTCAAGCGTGGGCGCAAGTATTTCATCTACCTTCTGTCGAAGATTTGGGTTTGGCACTGAGTTGGATTTACGGATTAGCCTTCATTTTGATCATTGTCGTATGGACAGTTCTTCTGCATTCTGCGGATAATGATGGACAGCCAGTTACCGTCCCGTGGATTTGGGTTTGGTTTGGACTAGGTGGCATGTTCGTTGCAGGTTTGCCATTTCTTATAGCTGGGTTACCTATTCGTATCACTTTCCCAGAAAACCGTGCCGCCCTGCCTTTTATTCCTTTGGTTAGCATGTTTATGGCCGGATTATTAAATTTAATTCCAGGCCGTTCACGGCAGTTCTTGGTGGCAAGTATATTAATTGCGTTTGCTGCCGGTTTCCAAATCCAAACATCTGATATTTACAGGGATCAATATAAGCTGAGTAAATCATTTTTCTGGCAGCTTTCCTGGCGCGCACCAGGGCTAAAACCAGGTACGAATGTGCTTTCACAGGATGACCAGACTTTCTTATTTGATGATGATGAAGCCTTAAGTATTCCTCTGAATTGGATTTATGCTCCGGCTCAGACTGTTCAGCCGCTGCCATATAAGTACCAATTTATTTCTATTCGTTTGGGTAAAGAATTGGATTCCCTGCTTGCCACACCAAAGACCTCCAATTCAATCGTCGTGCGTTTCACCCAATCATCTTGTTTGCACGTTCTTGATCCCATTTATGATCACTGGTTAAGCAGCCTTCCACACAATGAAGATGTCAAGCTTGCAGCTTCTATAGGGTTACCCATGGTACCAGGTAATACTCTGCGCGCTTTACCGCTCTCGAATACTTCCCAAATATTAACAAGCGATGGGACACAACCTTTGACTATGCCGGAATTGCTTGGGGAAGAACCGGAACATCGTTGGTGTTACACATATGAGAAAGCAGATCTCGCTCGCCAGCTGGGTGCCTGGGAAGATGTTGCTCGCCTGGGAGATCAGGCGTTTGCGATCCCGCTTTTACCCGATGATGATTATGAATACTTACCATTTATCGAAGCCTACGCCCGACTTGGCCGCATCAAGGATGCTCGCTTGCTTACGCGCCAGGTTGTTGCTAAAATGCCTTTGATGAAGCCAGCGTTATGTGCTGTTTGGATCCGCGCGGAACAGCAGGCGGGTATTTCATCTGGGACGGCCGCAGAAATGAAGTCAGAACTTCAGACTTGCCCGGTGCCTTAATATGAAAGAAAAAACCAAAGTATCAATAGTAATTCCAGTGTATAACGAAGCTGGGGTGATTGAACAGACACACCTCAAAATTCTTTCCGTAGTTAATTCTCTTTCATGTGACTTTTCAATTTTTTATGTGGATGATGGTTCCAGTGACGGCACTGACAGAATTCTCGAAACAATTGCTGCACAAGATGAGCGGTTTCACCCCATCATTCTTAGTCGTAATTTTGGCCACCAGGCAGCATTGACCGCTGGTCTTGATCATGCCGATGGTGAAGTAATTGTCTCTATGGATGGAGATGGCCAACATCCCCCAGAGTTGCTGGGCCAGATGATCGAACTGGTTCGGCAAGGTTATGATATTGTCCAGGCTCAACGGATCGAGAATGATGAGCCTTTCTCTTTCAAACGAGTCACTTCGAGCACATTCTATTCATTGCTAAATCGCATCAGTGGAACGCGTGTCCAGCCAGGGGCAGCAGACTTTCGCGCATTATCACGCCAGGCATTAGATGCATTAAAATCCATGCCCGAATACCATCGATTTTTACGTGGAATGATCGCATGGATGGGTTACAAAACCATTATTCTTCCCTACCATGAACCTCGGCGCATGGCTGGAACATCTAAATATTCTCTCGGTAAAATGCTCCGGCTTGCATCCGATGCCATTTTTTCCTTTTCTTTGATGCCTTTGTATATAGGCTTGAGTGCAGGCGGAATATTTCTTATTCTGGCAATTGTTCAAATCGCGTATGTCCTTTTATTGTGGTTGACTGGACAATACGATCGTATTGTCCCCGGGTGGAGTTCACTCATGGCTGTTATGTTAATCGCCAGTGGCATTATCATGATCTTGCTTGGTTTTATTGGCGTTTATGTTGGGTATATATTTCAACAAGTAAAAGGCCGCCCGGTTTACTTATTAAAGAACAACAAATTCCGACCTTGATGTTTAGAAAACAGTTGAAAGCTATTGCAAACTGCAGTTTTACCCATTGGTCAGCATGTTGAATACTATTTCTAAGAATGCCAAGTGGTTTTTTCTCGTATTTCTTTCACTTTCTGGCGTAGGGCTTGCAATAATTGTAACTTGGAAATACGGAGCGGGATTAGCCGGGGATTCGGTAATTTATATATCCGTTGCGGACAATTTAATCAAAGGAAACGGTTTTCTTGATTTTGCAGGAAAGCCACTCGTATATTTCCCTCCCTTGCTTCCTATTTTGATTGCTGGTTTAGCCTGGATTTTTCAGAAGGATGTGTTTGTTGTTGGGGGGGTGTTTAATATAATCTTATGGAGTGTAAATATATTTCTGAGTGGGGTTTGCCTTCTCAAAGTCTTTCAAACGAGGCTTTTATATTTTTATATTTCAATTTGGATTGTCTTTATCTCAACTTCTTCCCTGGCCATGCATGCCAGTATTCTCTCTGATCCCCTTTTCCTGACATTTACACTGTTATTTTTCTGGGCAGGGGGCAGTTATGGTAGCAAACCTTCGGGTAAGTCTTATCTTGCCATGTTCGCCATAGCTGTCCTGGCACCTCTTCTACGGTTTTCAGGTTTTGCCCATATTGTTGCAGGGTGTCTTGTAATATTTTTTGTTCACATTCGGAAATTTTTCAAAGGGATAACTCTCTCAGCGGTTTTTGGGTTCTTTACTCTTTTACCAACCGCATTGTGGATTTACTTACATAATTACCTGCCTTATAGAACCTGGTGGGGCACAACGAATGCCAATGGCGCCAATCCCGTTGAAAATATTATCCAGTCAATACGCAAGGTGCTGTATTGGTTTATTCCGGCTCGCTTTATTCCGTCTAATTATTATTATGGATTTTTCCTGGTTCTTGTTGCCCTCTTGATCTTACTTTTTGCCATAAATAAAAAACAGGATTGGGTAAGATGGGCAAAGGAATCATTTAATCCGTATCTTGCTGTGATGCTGGTCTTCACAGTTGTTTATTATTCATCCTCTATCCTCAATATCCAGACTGCCGACCATAAGGCACTTTTTTCCGATCGTTATTACGTAATCATTATTGTTCCCATTCTTATTCTTATATTTATCAGTTACGATCAGTTAGTATTGCCTCACCTTAAGTTGGATTCCAAGATTTCTAAGGTAGGTTTAATTTTTCTTTTTTTATTGTGGTCTGTTTATCCGCTTTCAAAAAATTATGACTATCTTCGATCCAGTCTCTTCGATGGCGAGTTGATTTACTATAACCAATATAATGTCCGCTCATTTCATGAATCTAATCTGCTTTCAAGTGTGAAAGTTCTTTTAGAAAACCAACCTGGAGTTCGTCTTTACAGCAATATTCCACCAGCCGTATGGTTTTTTACTCGACACACTATTTTGCTGCCGCCTGCGCAAGATACACCTCGAACAAAGGACCAGATAAAAAAGGATTTGGCAGGTTGGCCCCATAAAAAACCAGGTTATTACGTCTGGTTTGAACCTGACCCATTTGAACTTTTTATGCCATTGGATGATCTTTACCTTGTCGCGGACATGGAAATCGTCGAGAAGGTTTCGGATGGGATGTTAGTGCGCGTTTGGTCGCGAGAGAAAAAATAGCCATGACTTCAATGGAAACACCCGTGTTTCATCTTACATTCGTTCGTCATGGTGAATCGATTGGAAATGCAGAAAATCGAATCCAGGGTTTAGTAGATTTTCCTCTTTCGGAAGTTGGCAGAGCCCAGGCGCGATCCTTGGCGGACCGGTGGCGGGTTGAAGGCCGGTCTTTCGATACACTCATTACCAGTACTTTAAGCCGGGCAAGTGAAACAGCCCAGATTTTGGGTTCGGTTTTGAAAATTCCAATTCTTGAATTTGAATCTTTATGGGTTGAGCGTGATATGGGAATTCGCTCTGGAATGACAATCAGTGAAATTCGGGCTCAATTTCAAGAGCCGGATTTCATCAATCCTTATGATTCAATTGATGAGCGCGGGGAAAGCGAATGGGCGCTGTACTTGCGAGCCGGGCAGGCGCTTCATAAGATCCTTCAGAAGGATCCCGCCAGATATTTGATTGTCACACATGGTGCAATACTAAATATGGCCTTTTACGCAATTTTGGGAATTGCCCCCCAGCCAAATTCCCAAGGTTCACGTTTTAAGCTTGATAATGCAGCTTTTGCATCATTCCAATACTATCCGGGATTGCATCGCTGGATGGTGGACGTGATTGGTGATAGAACCCACTGGCCTTTGCGATCACTTGGTTAGAAGCTTCAAAGCATGCCATACCCGATCGAATTTTATTTACAGTCGACTTTATTAGTGGCGCGTCAATTGCTTGGCGCGCATTTGGTGCGAATTCTTGATGGTGAACGAGTTGCTGGATTTATTACTGAAACAGAAGCATATGTAGGTGAAACCGACCTTGCTTGCCATGCTCGTGCTGGGCGCACACGACGCACACATATTATGTATGGACCGCCAGGGCGGGCGTATGTGTATTTTACGTATGGTAAGCATTGGATGTTGAATGCTGTGACAGAACCCGAGGGTTTTCCAGCGGCTGTGCTGATAAGAGCTATTGACGTGGTCACTGGTTGGGAGGTGGTCGAATCTCGTCGTAAAGGTGTTAATAAATCTGCCTGGACAGATGGGCCAGCAAAACTTACCCAGGCACTTGGAATTGGTCCTTCACAAAATGGTATTGACCTGACAAATACATCCTCCGCTCTGTGGATTGAACCTGGTATTGTTATTTCTGACACAAACGTGACCATTGGGCCTCGTGTGGGTTTATATAAAGTACCAGAACCATGGAAACTTATGCCGTGGCGTTTTCTAGTAAATAGATCCAATATCCTGGAGGAATGATGGGCTTATTAAGTGGTAAGAATGCATTGATATTTGGTCTTGCAAATGACAAATCAATAGCCTGGGGAATTGCACAGGCTTTTGCGCGTGAGGGCGCACAGTTAGGTTTCAGTTTTGCAGGTGAAGCATTGGAAAAGCGTGTTAAGCCCCTGGCAGCGCAGTTAAATGTTGATTTTGTCGAACAATGCGATGTGGCATCTGATGAACAGATTGCCAGGGTTTCTGAGAAGGCAGCTAAACGTTTTGGTGGGATTGATATCCTGGTCCACTCTATCGGTTTTGCAAACAAGGATGAGTTGAGTGGTCACTTTTATAATACAAGCCGTGCTGGATTTCACCTCGCAATGGATATCTCCGTGTACTCCTTTGTTGGCCTGGCACGTGCCTTCCAGCCGATCATGCGAAAGGGTGGGTCGCTGCTAACTTTAACATATTATGGTTCAATCAAGGTTGCCCCGAATTACAATATGATGGGTGTGGCAAAAGCTGCGCTCGAGGCTTCAACCCGCTATATGGCTTCTGATTTTGGTCCTCAAGGCATTCGCGTCAATGCAATTTCGGCCGGTCCAATTCGCACATTAGCAGCGATGGGTGTTAGCGGTTTCCGGGACATGTACAAGAACTTTGCAGACATGGCTCCGATGCGCGAAAATGTAACTCCAGAAGATTGCGGTAATGCAGCTCTCTACTTATGTTCTGATATGGCAGCTCATGTAACTGGCGAGGTACTCTATGTCGATAGCGGTTACAACATAATGGCTGCTGCGGATCCGAGAGGTGCGACGAAGGAGCCCTAATAGTATCGCTTGAATGTTATGGTTTTACTTATCCTGCTGGAACACCCCGCAGGATAAGTTTTTTAATGTAAGAACTTTTCAAGGTAAAATATGTTTTCGGTTTCATATACTTCTAATTCGTCAGGGTAAAAAACTCAGTCCAATGTTTAGAAGAAACTCAAACAACCCGCAGAACACTCCACCCCCTGTTGTTCAAGCAGTAGAACGTATTACTTCTGTGCTTGGGCCTGGGGTTATCTGGGAGGGCAAGGTGAGTGGCACTGGGGGAGTGCGTATTGAAGGTACTTTTGAAGGACAAATTGCACTTCGCGGTATGCTTGTTGTCGGTGAAAGCGGACGGGTAACCTGCGAAAATATACGTGCAAGCACAGTCATCGTTGCGGGCGCCGTACGAGGAAATATCACAACACTCAAGCTTGAAATCCGAGCAACGGGTAGAGTATGGGGAGACGTTGTGACTACATCATTTGTAACAGAAGACGGCGCATTCTTGCGGGGGCAAATCCGCATGGAAGAACATGTCGATCTCGACCTTGGCTCAGAAGCCGGGCCAGAAGTATCAATTTCCGATCAATCGCCAGTCTAGAAAATGAAATTTTCAGATCTCCGACTGTTAACCTATCGTGCAGCGCCTTCCGAGTTTCGTTCTGAAGGTTATGCCTTTCTCTATCGGGCTGGTTATATTTCGCGGTCTGGAGAATTATTATCTCTTGGCCAATCTGCTGTTCAGAGACTTCGACATGCGTATGTTTCCATGGAATCGTCTGACAAAAAAATTGATGATTTATTAAGAATTCTCGCTTTACCTTTTGTTTATTCAGAAGATTCTGGGGAATATTTTGTCTTTATTGATAAAGCTGAGGAAGAAATTCTGTTTTGCCCGACTTGTAAGTATGCTTCCCGTCGTGAATTGGCTCGCGCGAACAGGACGCCGTTCTCCTCAGAAGCCCCACTTCCGCTTGAAAAAGTCCTTACTCCTGACTGTAATACCATTGCGAAATTGTCTCAGCTTCTGGATATTCCTCAGGAAAAGACAGCGAAGGCTTTAATGTATACACGATTACAGGACGGCAAATTTGTTTTTGTTGTTGTCCGTGGCGATCTGCAAATCAGCGAAGCCAAGCTCAAAGCTTGTGTTGGAGAAGTGCAATTGGCTACAGCGGATCAGATTTCTGCTTCTGGCGCTGTCGCAGGGTACGCTTCTCCTATTGGACTGCAGGATGCATTGGTGGTGGTTGACGAATTGGTTTCTCGATCTCCTAATTTAGTGGCAGGAGCAAATGTACATGGTTATCACCTTAAAAACACCAATTTTTCGAGGGATTATTCGGCAACCTTCGTTGTCGATGTAACCTTTGCAAATCCAGGCGATCATTGCTCAGCCTGTGGTGTCCAGCTTGAGTTACGGACCGCGGTTGTGGTTTATAGCAAAGGTGAACTTTCTTTCGAAAACCTTTTCTATTTATTGGCTGAAATTTACCATGATGAAAAAGGTTTGACTTTTCCTCGTAATGCTGTTCCTTTTGATATTTACCTGATGAACGTACCAGGAAAAGAGATTGATACACTCACTGTCGCTGAGAAACTCCATTCTGAGTTACTAGACGCAGGTGCGAGTGTCCTATTTGATGATCGCAATGAGCGGGCTGGGGTAAAGTTTAATGATGCGGATCTCATTGGTTGCCCCGTACGCGTCACTGTCGGCGAGAGAGGTTTGCAGACCAGCATGGTGGAGATAAAAAACCGCCTGGACATGGAAGTCAGGCAGATCCCTCTAAATGAGGTGATTTCTCATATCTTATCGAAATAAAAAACCTTACTATTAATATTCTGGATATGCGTGCACACCCATCACCCAGATTAATCAGGAAAAAAATAATGAAAATACCCATGTCTTCTCCCGACATCACTGCTGTTGAACGTCAGGCAGTGATGGATGTAATCAATACCCCAATACTTAGTCTCGGCCCAAAAGTAATTGAATTTGAAAGAGCTTTTTGTGAATATACTGGCGTAAAGCATGCTGTTGCTGTAAATTCTGGGACTGCTGGTTTGCACTTGGCAGTCAAAGCATCTGCTATTACTGCTGGAGACCTTGTTATTACGACCCCTTTTTCCTTTGTTGCGTCAACAAATGCGCTGCTGTTTGAGAATGCTGTGCCTGTATTTGTCGATGTTGACCCTGTCACCGGCAATATTGACCCGGTGCTCCTGACCCAGGCTGCAAATGACCTGATTGCAGGTGGTAGTGCTGCAGAAAAATGGCTCCCAAGGTCAGGCAGGGGCGGTGGGCAACTGAAGGCTTTTATCCCTGTTGATGTTTTCGGGCAACCTGCAGCAATGGAACCAATCAATGCTGTAGCTCGAAAATTCGGGTTGAAGGTTATCGAAGACTCTTGCGAAGCGATTGGCGCAATTTATAAGGATAAGAAAGCAGGTACTCATGGGGATTTCGGAATATTTGCTTTTTACCCAAATAAACAGATGACCACGGGTGAAGGTGGCCTGATTATTACCGAGGATGAAAAGGCAGCCAACCTTATGCGTGCGTTGCGTAATCAAGGACGCGCGCCTGGAGATACCTGGCTCTCTCATACCTACCTGGGTTATAACTATCGTTTAGACGAGATGTCTGCGGCCTTGGGTGTTGTTCAATTAAATCGGCTGGAAGAATTAATTGCCAAAAGAGAGGTCGTTGCTCGTTGGTATTCTGAAGGATTGGCGGATATTCCTGGTATTGAAGTTCCGGTTGTGATTCGAGAGACAACGCGAATGTCTTGGTTTGTGTATGTAATTCGTCTTGCGAAGGAAATTGATCGTGCCAGTCTTGCCAAAAGGTTAGAAGGCTGTGGTGTGCCAATCCGGCCATATTTCCTTCCGATCCATCTCCAACCATATATGGTCGAACGTTTTGGCTATCGTGAAGGTGATTTCCCAGTTACAGAAGACTTGGGACGGCGAGGTGTTGCCGTGCCTTTTAGCGGAGTTATGACACGGGAACAAGTTGATTATGTGTGTGATATGCTCAAGCAGGAAATTGGTAAACAATGAACGAGTTTCCACCTGCTCGCCGGCAAGGGTTGCTTATCCACAGCGTGCTGGTCATTGCGCTCAGCCTTTTTAGTTTTTTCATGCTGTGGCTAACTTTTCAGACCGAGGTGGGAATCTTCTTTACAATATATCTTCTGCTCTTTATTATCACAGCCATTCCGGTTCCAATCCTTGGTTATCGTGCCTATGCATTAACCCGCGCTAATTACTCACTTGACCGAAATACGTTGCGTCTGGTCTGGGGATTGAGGTTGGAGGATATCCCTGTTAATGATGTGGAATGGGTGCGGCCCCTAAAAGGTTTGCTTGCGCCAATCAATCTTCCATGGTTTTGTTTCACAGGCGGAATACTGGGAATCACCCATCAGCCTGACATTGGCCAAGTCGAATTCTTGGCATCTGATGCTAGAAATCTTGTTCTTGTGGCAACCGCAAGGCAAATATTTGCTATTTCTCCAGAAAACCCTGCTGCTTTTCTGGCTGCTTTTCAAAAGACAATTGAGATGGGAAGTTTACAAAATGTTCGTGGGTTTTCCCTTTATCCTTCTTTTGTTGTTGCAAGGGCATGGGAAAGCAAAGTGGTTCGTTACATTTGGATGGCTGGCGTACTCCTAAATCTTGGGTTGACGGTCTGGGTGACCTTACTTATTCCATCTTTATCGAATGTTTCACTGGGTTTCCGACCCAATGGCGTTCCCCTTGAACCAGTGGCAGGCGCGCAACTTGTGCTTCTTCCTCTATTGAGCGTCTTGTTGTTCTTAATAGGTCTCGTGACAGGTTTGTTCTTCTTTCGGAAAAAGGAACTTCAAGTTGTGGCAATAATCCTTTGGATTACTGGAGCGATTTCTGCTCTTTTTTTCCTTATCGCTGTTAATTTCATCATCAATATGCCAATTTA
>Ga0172367_10009280_pt1 | contig 10825 bp, 9 predicted proteins | sample Lak10m_FD_114542 | JGI IMG/M metagenome (GOLD analysis project Ga0172367, IMG submission 114542) | Freshwater microbial communities from Kabuno Bay, South-Kivu, Congo - kab_022012_10m | ecosystem: Environmental > Aquatic > Freshwater > Lake | place: Democratic Republic of the Congo: South-Kivu...
ATTCGATTCCGCGAGCGCTGAGAACTTCTTCAAATCTTTTTTGTTCTTTTAACATCATAATATTCGTCACAAGAACTTTCATTTTTGTAAAACTCCCATCAAAGCTTCTGCAATAGCAAGATCCATTTCAGTCTTAATAACATGACCACTAAGAGGACTAACTGGGTAAAACCCTACATCCCCAGAGTAGGTTGCACAAAGACCATCATCAAAACTTTTTAGAAACTCGTGCTTTTTCCAACCTGTGATGCTCCATGTGATTCTTTGCACTGGGGTCAACTCTTGAGAGTTCGTTTTTTCTTCAAAAGAAAAGTTCACAGGCTTACCTTTATAGGCAACTTCTATTTGATCTTCGATACATGAAAGATAAACAGCTTTTTTAGAGGTGACAAAAGATTGTGTGAAATCCCTCACTTCTTTTGCTGTTAAAAGTGGAGCTATCGAATGAACTTGAAGAAGATAGTCACAGTCTCTTTTTAAAAAGAATTCTCTCACAAACTGCTCGCTTGTAGACTCATTATTTCCAAGCTCTGCTGGTCTATGGTGAAAATAAACACCTTCAGATTCCGCAATAGATCGAAAAGCTTCATCTTCTGAGTTAACCCACACTTCACTAAAACAGTCAGCTTCCAAGCATTTTCTAATAGCTCTTGTAATAAGAGGAACTCCAGACAGTTCTCGTAAATTTTTCTTTTTCAGTCTTTGGCTTCCCATACGAGCTGGGATCATAGCAACGATTTTAGGCATAAGACAACTCCTTCTGAAAACAGGTAATACTCACTCATTTTTAAACCTTAACAAATTATGTGAATTAAAAGTTGAACTTCTTTCATGTCTTGAGTAAAGCGAAGAATCTCCCTTATACATGGATTTTTTGTCATTCTGAGGGGTTTTACACCCCGAAGAATCTCCCAAACTCAGAATAAAGGAGATCTTTCGCGTTGCTCAAGATGACGGAGGGGCAAAACATGCTGGGAAAGTGACTCTTAATTTTTAATTCGCATAAGTTTAAGCAAAGTATCATGTGTTTGTTTCGTACTTGCAAGGCTAAAGAGATTTTCTGAAGTTTTCCAGTTTATAACACAATTAGGATCAAACCCTTTCAAACTAGAATAACTCCCCTGAGCTTCAGAAATAATTAAAGCCCCTGCGAGATCGTCCCAAATTTTTGCTTCATAATTCAGAGCACTTTGAAAACGTCCACAAGCCACATAACACAGAGCAAGAGCTTGAGAACCAAGAATACGAAATTTCCCATTTTTTTTTAGTTCTAATATCAGCTCAGGCCTCGTCTTAAATGAATAGCTTAAAAAATGGCTACTAATCCCAATAAAATCTGAAGAAAATGAAGAATCAAGAATCAAACGTTTTTCATTTAAAAAACTTCCTTCTCCCCTTTCAGCATAAAAAGCTTCTTTATGAAAAAAATCATAAACATAACCGAACTTTAGTTTTCCACCTACAACAAAACCAATAGAGGTAGAAAAAAAAGGGATGCCATAAATAAAATTTGAAGTACCATCAAGAGGATCTATCACCCAAGTAGGTCTATCAAAGGAAATAAATTCGCCTACATTTTCTTCACTAACAACTGCATGTTCTAGGAAATGAGTTTTAAGAAATGATGTTACTTTCCGGTCTAACTCTAAATCAAACTCTGTGACATAATCAAATTTTGATTTTGTATCAATTTTCAATGTTAATAACTGGGAAGGAATCTTTATATCTTGAAGTAGCGCTGTAAGTTTTTGAGGAAATTTGTTTTTAAGAAAACCTTTGAGCATAATTTAACCTCTACTAAAAAAAACACTTCCTCCTCAACTCTGTAGAGCTCACATCTTCACGAAACTCTTTTTCAGTGAGCCCTGTAAAGCGATGACCAAATTTTTGAGGAAGATCAAAATCTTCTAAACATCTAAAACTGTCTCCTAATTTTCGACCAAAAACAAGAAAATTGATATTTTTCTCATGAAATATCTCAAGTTTTGAAAACATATCTTGCTCATTTTTATAAAATCTAGGCTCAAACATTCTCACCAGTGTATCAAAACCAATGACAAAAGTAGCATCAGGAAAAAGTTTAGCCTTCTCAACAAATGTAGGCACATTTGTAAGCAAATAAGGATGTTTTTTTTCGAACTGCTCTATCACACGTTCAAGCTCATAAAAACTAAGAGAACTTTTGTCTGCATTTGCGAGTGAAATTTCAAAAAAAAGTGTTTTCCCCAAACGAGCCTCAGCAATTTTTTTCATCTCAATATGACCAGAGTGCAAAGAATTAAAAGAACCTGGAAAAATCACCTTTGGCGGATCTGCATGCTGACCCTGTTGGAAAAAATCTTTTCTTCCTTCAAGAATCAACTTCCATTCTTCTTTGGCAACAGTTTCGTTAATTTCAATTTTAGCACCATCTTGAATCGGCATATTTACTTCAAAACCACAAATCTTTGCTAATAAAAACTGTAGACATAATGATATAAAAACTTCTTCAGAGTTTCTTGTGGTGTGTTTTTTTTCAAAAACTACTGTTAAAATTTTTGTAAACGAATGACCACAAGCCACTAAATGAAATCTTATATCACCTTTTTTTTCTTGAAGAGAACTTAAACTAGCCGTCAAACCAATTCCAACTTGATAAGAAGGAGGTCTATTTTTTTTTAAATATAACAATTTCCAGCGAGCCTTCATTGCTAAATCAAGGGTAACTTTTTTGTTACAGTAAGCCTCTTGTTTTTTACCTAAATAATCATCCATAGACTCTTCAGAGTAAGGAATAAAAGCTTCTACGACTGTCTTACTGGCTCCAGGAGTTGAAATTAAATGAGACAGTGCGAGTGAACCTCCTCCTGTAAAAACAAAATTAAATTGAAAAGGGCTACTGTGAATCTTTTTGATAAGAAGATTTTCCACAAACATTCCTGCAACAAGAAGAGTGAACATGCTCTTTATGATCAAAGGCTAACTTAACATACCGGTAATAGCAGCCTTCAGCAAGGGCAAATGAAAAAACAAAGCCAAGACCACCATCTAAAAAAGCCCTTTGAATCAAATAAATTCGAATAAACGTCCAATACCCATGGCAAAGCCCTTTTAAGACTCCACCACATTTTCCTTGTTGAGCTTTTTCCTCAGCGCTTAAACTAGAATACGCATTCATCTTTCTCAGTAGATCTTCAAGAGAAGAAAAAGAGTGGTGATAAAGATGCCCAGATAGCTTTCCTACCTTCTCTCTTGTAAAAAGTGATTCATGAACTTTTTTCCCATCCATTTTGGCATAACCTCGACGAAAAAGCCTTAATTTATAAGACCTACCTTCCGCATTTTTAAGGATCACACCACCATAAACAAGTTTTCTTGGAATTTTATAAGCATTAAAATGAGAATGAGCTATCGTCTTTTTTATTTCCTGTTGAAGAGGCAGAGATAATTCTTCATCTGCATCTAAGGAAAGAACCCACTCTTCGTGAGAGTGATCAATGGCTCTTTGTTTTTGCAGACTGTACCCAGGCCATTCATAACTGTGCACCAAATCTGTGTACTCTTTGCAAATCTTTATTGTTTCATCTGTACTTCCCGAGTCAATCACTACTATTTCATCAGCCCATTTAACAGACTCTAAGCAACGTCTAATATTCGCAACTTCATTATATGTGATGATAGTGACAGAAAGTTTCATTCTATGCTCCAGAAGCTAACTTACTTCAAACTAGCCAGTCTTACATGTCCACTTTGAGGCTGTGTAGAAAGCTGATACAGCTCTCCAAGAGCTTTATAACGAGATGAAAACTCTGGCTTGACCATTCTCCATAAAAAATCTGGTCGTTCTTCACTAATCCAAGTGCCACCAATGATTTCATTGTTTTTATCAAGCTCTAACCAGTATTCATAATAAGCTACTACTGATGGATCTACCCCTGAATCTTTTTCCCAACTTGGAGACACTTCTGCAATATAATAAGTTTTAGTTGTAACTCTCACCTCTGTCACTGTCCTACGATCTACGCCCGGCGAAAAACCATGTCTTCTTTTATCAACAATATGAGATTTATATCCATAAATAGGTTGATTCCAAACTTGCGCATCTCTTGTCCTGTCCATGAGAAGCCCTTCATTTTTCCTAGCAATCATATTAGCTAATAAAATATGCAACGATCCTGGATTCACCCCGATACAATCAGCTGATTCCATCTGTCTTCTATACTCAGCAGGAGAGACTCTTCCAGTTTGCATTTGTCTTCTAAGCTCTTCTTCTTCAACATAACAACGACGACTTACCCAGTGGGTTCTTGAGTTGATCGATTGATCAATTAAAAAATGTGACAAAAGAGCCTTGATATCACTAGACCCAAATGGAATATCAAGACCATCACTTCTTCTTACTGTAACAGGGTTAGGACTTTTATAAAACAAAGTAGCAGGAGCCCAACCATGGCAAACACCAAACCAAAAAGGAATGTTTGAATCTGTTAACACTCCTGTTCTGGCTCTTTCATTTCTAGTTGTAGAGTAAGACTCGTCTCCTAGAAGAAGATCATACTTTTCAGATGGTGATAAATACTGGATTTCTTTCTTAGTTAACTGAGAAGAGTTTTTTGTTTTGTAAAAAATTTTTTCATGTTCACTGGTTGAAAAAGAATTCCACCTATAACTAATTCCACCCTGATAATCAGGCCAATAGTGATCACTCCAAGGTTTTTCTTTCAAGAACCCTTGTTTTTCTAATTTATTAAAATTCAGTTCAAATTCCTTTCTATCAAGACCAATACGTTCAGGAGTGTTGTCTGCATCCCAAGCAACCTTTACATGATTAAAGTCAGAAATTTTTCCGCAAGAAACAGCTCCAAAAATCAAACCAATAAACAAAGATGACAAACTAAAAATCTTTTTTAACACCACTAAATCTCTCCTTTGTCACTGACTGCATTTATTTACAGTTATTTGTTTTTTGAGATGGATTTCTAATTGTGGTATCAAAAAGACTGGCGAACCAAAAGACTGAGACTTAAAATAAGAGGTGTTTTTGAAAATAGACGGAATTGTAACTAGGGGATAAATTGTGTTCTATGGAGAATTTTTTGTGTTTTTTAAATTAAAAAAGAATCACTCAAGTATTACATCTTCTGATTTTTCTAATCAGAAAGACCATTAATATGAATTGTACTCCTCATCCATGCAAGCATCTCAAGAGCTTCTATTTTTTTATTTTGATAGTGAAATTTTTGCACTGCTTCTAAAACAGAAAATTCAATGTGACCTTCAATTTCTTTAAGACCAGGACTAAAATCACGAACTCCTGTTTTATTTGCAACGACCTCCCAAGCTACAACAGCTATAGAGAGAGTTGCAGCAACTCCTGCTGCAATAGAACTAGAAACAGGCAAAGCTCCTAAAAAGGTACTAGCTGCCCAAGCTAAATTAGCAATTGAGTTTACAATCCAAAGTTTTCTTTCATCTTGAGATTTGATATCACGAGCTCTTAAAAGAGAGCCAGCTAACAAAGCGCCTAGTAAAACACCCTTTTCAGGCGCTCCAAAATCATATTCTGTTTTTTTTAAAACTTTTGTGACTTCTAAAACAAGACCTGTAACAGCAAGCATCAACCTATGTGGTTTTTTTTCAGCCCAATACATAATGTAAACTTGAACCAAATGAGCTGTAATAGAAGCTGCTTCTCTATATTTTTCTGATGGAGCTCTGTGTATTAATTTAACAAGAACATTGGCTACAAGTTTTTCATCTAAAATAGAAAAAGCATTTTCTTTTAAAGTTCTTGTCACAGTACTAGGAAATTCCAATAGAACTTTTTCGAGAAGTTTTCTTTCTTGTTGCATACCAAGAGACAAAGCAAGTACCGCTAGGCCATTGCTTTTTTCCCAATGAGACAGACGAACACCAATAGCTTTTTTACCAGATTGACAACGTCCTTTTTTATTCTTCCATTTTAATTGAAGAGGAATATCTTTCAGATGTGCTAAAAGAGCTTTAAAATCTTGAGCATTTAATTTTATTAATCTCTCTCGAGTAAGATCATACATAGAAATAGCTTTTTTTTCTTCTGGAAAAAGCTTTACTTCTAATTCTTTGGGGAGAGATATTTTTGAAGGTCTTGTAAGGAAAAAGTTTGGGAAGTTATAGTCTTTAGCTCCTTTGTAAGAATCTTCTTTCGGAGATTTTAAGAAAGAAGAAAAATTCTTTTGCAATTCTTCCATTTTTTGTTCTAAAAGCTCTAATTCTTGACTTGGATCTCTTCCTTCTTGTTGAATTTTTTCAATCACTTCTAATTGTTTTTTATAAGCCTCAACATCGTCTATTTTCGAAAAACAAATTCCTGACTTCAAAAAATAAAAAGCGTAAAAAAGACTTAGAAATAAATTTTTCCAACTAATATTCCTATTAGCTTTTTTCACAAGACCTCCTTGAGTTAAAGAACTAGAAACCAAAGAAGATGCTTTGTGAAAGAAGAAAAGAAAATTGGGAAAAGTTCTACTTTCTAAGTGTTTTTTTAAGCAGATTTAGCTTCTTTTTTGTCGATAACAATTTTCAGAAGAGGAGGCGTCACAAGAGTTGTGAGAAGAACCATCATGATAATAGCAGCGTAAAGATTGTCATCTATAACAGGAGAGCCATCAAGCATTAATTTAGCACCAATACCAGCAAAAATAAGACCAACCTCTCCTCTTGGGATCATACCAATCCCAATAAGAATTTTTGAAAGACTTTTGTTTTCGTTTCCAAAAACACCTAAAGCACAAGCTTGCTTTCCAAGAATAGCAACAAAGGACAAAGCTAGACCAAGAAGAACCACAGAGTAACTTGAGAAAGCTGCCAAGTTAACCCCCATTCCCATATGAACAAAGAAGATGGGTACAAAAAACTTAGAAATAGGAAAGATTAGAGCTTCTACAGTATCTTCTTGTCCATAAAATTTAGCGTAACCATGACCATCCACTAGAAGTCCAGCTGCAAAAGCTCCCACAATTGGAGCAAGGCCAACTAAGTGAGATAAATAAGCGAGCATGAAACAAAAAGAGAGCGATACACTAATAAGAGATCCTGTGATCTTGGAACGAGCTCCAAACTTAAATAATAAGGGGCTAATTTTACCGCCTAAAAGAAGAGCTACCACTAAAAAGGAGACTGCTTTGAATGCTATTTGAAAAATTTCAAATACAGAAATAGACCCTCCACCTGTATCTGCACTGATAATGACCCCTTGGATAACTGCTAAAATAATCAAACCAAGAACATCATCAATAACAGCTGCCCCTAGAATAATTTTAGATTCTTTCAGTTGAAGTTTATCAAGATCTTTTAAAACTCTTGCTGTAATCCCAACACTGGTAGCACACAAAGTAGCACCTATGAAGGCATGAATATAAGGCGACTTCTCTGGCATAAAAAACCAGCTCACTCCATAACCAAGAATAAAAGGAACAATAACCCCAATCACAGCCACAAGCAAAGCGACAGGGCCAACTTTAAGCATTTCTTTCATGCTAGACTCAAGACCTACTTCAAAGAGAAGAAGAATAACGCCAATCTCAGCAAAAATAAGGAAAATATCAGACTCTTTTATAAACTCAAAACCAGGGACGCCAAGAAGCATTAAATTCCCGAGGAGAATCCCCATAAGAAGCTCACCAAGAACAATGGGTAGGGAATATTTTATCGCTAACGCTCCCCCAATCTTTGCTCCTAGAAATAAAACGACAAGACCTAATAAAACCATGGGAACATGCTCTGCACCCCCTCCACCTGAAGCAAACAACACAGTAGGACTTATGACAAGCAAAAGCAAAAAACTTAATTTTTTAAGGGAGAAACTCATTCTCTTCTTAACTCCTTTTTTTTGAAAGAAAAAAATACTTGAATCACACAACTATTTTAGCCTGCAGGCGAGAGTTAATCAAGTGGAAAAGCTCTTATTAAAGGCAAACAAGAGGTCTTTGAGGGCTTGCTAGCTAAGAAAAGAAAAGTTAGTATAAAACATATCAGTATGCAACATGATGACTTTATATTTTTATCAGCTCTGAAGGTTTTCTCTTATGTTAAAAAAATTTATTTTTTTGTTAACTTTACTTTCTCTTTTCTCTTGTATTTCCAGTGATGATTCTGTTGTAAGCGTTCTCCATCCTCGTCCTACTATGAAAAGTGAATACTTTGATATCATAAATTCTCACACAAAATCTAATCACGTGACACGTCCTATCGAAACTGTTTATAAACTACATGTCACATCATTAACTCCTCTTGTAATGACCACCTTTAATGAAAGGTTTGAAGATTTTTTTAGCCGCACACAAAACTTTATAGAAACAGGTAAAACTGTTTTTTTTGTCTCTATTTTTTCTCCAATTTACAAAGAATCAGACCTTAGCAATGAGCATGAATGGTTCAGTCACTATCAAGTTGGTCAGAAAAAGTACACCCCAGGGAAAATAGTTCGCCTTAAAAAATCCAAACTTTGGAATAACTTTTTCCCTTACACAACAGAATATTCAAGAGAATTCTTGCTCTATTTTAACGAAGAAATAGACATTTCATCTGAAAATTCTAAGCAACCAAAAATTTTAACTTTATCAAATTCTCAAGCAAAAACCATCATAAATTGGTAAATTGCTCCGGAAAAAGAAAGCTGACACCTTGATATTTATGCTCTCTTACATTCTCTCTTTTTTAGCATCCATTCTTCCTTTAGCTTTTTCTATTGGACAAAATCTTGAGTATGAGTACACTTTCTTAGCGCTCTTTTCTCTTTATACCTGCTTCATCTTGACAGCTTTTTTAATTCCTAAAAAAAACTTTCTTTCTCAAATTGAGAGGAAGCCAGGAAAATATTTTTTCGGAATTTTTCTAGGAAATTCTTTAGCTTTTTTACTTGTTCCTAGTTTTCTTTTTTTCTCAAAAATTTGCCCCTGTAGCCATAATCATTTTTTCAAGTGGTTTATTATTAATATCTATCCTGGATTTGTTTTTTGTCATATTTTCTTTTACCTCATTCTTCTTGGAAGAGTTAAAAAAAGAAAACTTATAATCTTTTCGCCTTTTCTTTTTTTCCTAATCAGCCTTTTTCAAAGTCTTCTTTTCTTTTATATCTTTCCACAAAAGAGACAAACACACATTCTCTTCGGTCATTTGCATGGACCTATTTATGATTTCTTCCTTCAAACAGACTGGGGCATCTATCTTGCTAGAGCTTCACATTTTTTTCTAGGATCAGCTTTACTTTTCTTTGTGCATAAACAAAAAAAACTTTTTCAACTATGTTTTTGCAGTTTTCTTGTGCTCTACCTTTTTTCTTTCAAAGCACCAAGCCTTCAGTTTGGTGTCAAAAACTTAGAATCTAACTTTACATCTAAAGTAGAAAAAAAATATTTTTCACTTTTTTATAATGAAGACAAACAAGAGGCTGACCGCATAAATAAGTTTATAAAGGAAATTATTTTCCACACTCAAGAAATTAAAGAAATTGTAGGCCTCAAAAAATTACCTCATGTAAAAATTTTTTTCTACAATGATGAGTCACAAAAAAAGCTTCTTTTTGGTGCTCAAGAAACTGATGTAACTGATACATTTACACCATCAATTCATTTAAGCGGTAAAGAATTTCCTCATAAAACTTTGCGGCATGAACTTGTTCACGCTCTTCTATCAGAAGAAGCTCCATTTAATCTAGGTTTTCACCCTAATATGGCCATCACAGAAGGCATAGCTGTAGCGCTTGCTCCGCTAGAAGAAGAAAACTCTCTTCACAAGGGAGCCGCTTATTTGATGAACTATGAGAAAATCAATAATATAACAGATCTTTTTTCTCCTTTTTTTTGGCAATATTCTGGTGCAATCTCCTATACTATCGCAGGCTCTCTTTTAAACTATTTATTAGAAGAAAAAGGCATGAGTTATGCTCTTAAGATTTATAATAACCTTTCTTTACAAACAGCTCTTCAAAATGAAACCACCCAGATTTTAGAAGACTGGTCTTTATTTATTAAAAAAGACTACAAAGAAGAAAGAGACGATCTCACAAGTGAAAAACGTTACCGTTACGAAGGAATTTTAAGAGACAAATGCCCACACACAAAAGCAGAGTTTTTTTCTTACGCAGAAACGCTCAGAGGGAAAGACTATCTTGAGTGGCGTAGATGCTTAGACCCAGAAGATTCTTATTTTTTTATTCAAACACTAAAAAAAAATATTTATACAGCTAAAGAAAAAAATGAAACTTCCCTTAAAAAAACCTTAATAGAAAGTCTAGATCTTTTAAAAGATTTTGAAAAAAACAAAGCTAATAATTATGATTTTTATGAACTGCAACTTTTAAAGTCTGATTTTGAATACTTTCTTAAAAACCAGAAAGAAAGCCACAGACTTTTGAATCAACTAGAAAAATCCTATGAAATTCTTGGGCCTCACTTAAAAAGACAAATTCTCGTTCGTCTAGAATTAGATAAAAATCTTTCACCTGAAGAAACCTTGCCTTGGCGAGAGTACTTAATAGGACTTTCAAAAATGCCAGAAAAAATAGATAAACACACTTGGATTACAGAGTACCTCCAGTTTATATCTAGAGAAGCTTATTCACAGTCACTGTCTTCAAGAACTCCTAGAGAATGGATCGAGTTTTTTGAAAAAAATTTTATACCAAGAGATTTAAAAAAAATGTGGCTAAGAACTTTAGCCTTGAAAAAAATTTCTGAAGAGCATTACATAGATTCAAGTTTTTATTGGAACGAATTGTCAAAACTCTCAGAAGGATCTCAGAAAGAACTTTATAAACAATATGAGAGAATGTGCCACTACTCTGAATAGGTTGTGTGATTTTATG
>Ga0172367_10009281_pt1 | contig 10825 bp, 11 predicted proteins | sample Lak10m_FD_114542 | JGI IMG/M metagenome (GOLD analysis project Ga0172367, IMG submission 114542) | Freshwater microbial communities from Kabuno Bay, South-Kivu, Congo - kab_022012_10m | ecosystem: Environmental > Aquatic > Freshwater > Lake | place: Democratic Republic of the Congo: South-Kivu...
CACATCAAATATCTTCTGGTGCTCTTCCTTGTAAAAACTCCGGGTATCGATAATATCGGCCACCGTAATGTAAGCATCACGTTCCAGCATCAAGGCACCCAAAACCGCTTCTTCCACATCAATAGCCTGCGGCGGAATTTTTCCGTATTGGGCATTGATTTGGTCAATGGTCATTTTCGCTTGTTGCTGAGTATTCTTTCTTTCTCCGGCCATGTGTTTGATTTCTAATCGATCAGCTGATTGTGATTTTTGCTGCTGAATTTTTTCGCAGGGATTCAAAGGTAACAAAAATCAGGTCTGCCCGCCTTCAATCGAATATTAAATTGTCAACACATTTTCCTGAAAATTTATCGAATTTCGGAAGGTTGATGGAGTGGAGTATGCTATAAAAATGATGTTAATTGCTATCGTTCCGAACTTTGGTCTTTGTCGATTTATTTCCCATCAAAAAACCTAATCTGAGTCCAAACGAAAATGCCAGAGGAAATCCATCTCCAAAAGTGGTAAATCCATATGGATAGGACAAATCTAAGTCTTTCAGATTGTTAGAGCCAATCCCAATTCCGGAATAAAAGTCGGTCACAAAATTGTCGTTAAATACCCATTGTTTACCTCCAACCAACATGATTCCCCACTTTGTGAGCGTGTAATGTTCTCTGGTTGAAGAAAAAATTTCTTTATTCCCATCAAGTCCATAACTTGCAAAATCAAATTCAAATTTTACGTAAGGGCCTTTCATAATATGGGCATATCGCATTCCCCGCATATAGAATTCAGGACTTCGGATCAGTTTATAACCTCCCCTGAATAAAATTCCTGAAGCATTATCTTCCATGTCTGCAAATCCTAGTCCAACAACGCCTAGCGAAAATTCAATTGAACTACCTGGTTTTAAACATCGCTCGTAAGTGATACTGGTAGTATTGGTGGCAAGGCTTAGAAAATCTAATTTCAGCGCATCTTTCTTCTGGACAAGGAAAAGATCGTTGGAATTTTGCTCAATGTTTTCGGCTAAATCGGCTTGATAATCAAATTCCTGAACTTTGCCGTCGGAAAAAATAATTTTCAGTATTTGGTTTTTGGGCAGAGAGAAAAGCAGATCCGGATTGTATTCAGGATTTGAATATTTGATTTCGCTGACTCCAATCTCTTTAACTGTTCCAAGTATCACCTTCCCATCGCGCCTGATTATCGAATCCTGTTTTGACGTGATATTATGATCTGAATAGTTTACCGATCCAATAGCTTGTTCCGGCGCGGTAATTTCTGAAAAAGATACAAGCGAAAAGGCAGCAACAAAAACTACGAGAATGAAATAGGTCTTCATTTGGAGGTTGTTTTGAGTTTTACAAGGTACACGTACCGGGCAAAAAGCCTTAAAATGAGTTACTGTTGGCCTCAGAAATATCCATTGGAGATTTTTCTGGCAGTGGTTGTTACGACAGAACAAACAGAATTGTTTGCAATTCTGTTGAATTTGCTTTCGGTGGTGTAGCTAAAAAAAAGAGGCTGCCAAATCTGACAACCTCGATGCTTTCAAAATATGTGATTTGGTTTTATACTTTATAGCTTATCCTGAATAATCAGCCCTAAAACATCCCCCAGTTTTTTGTCCATTGCTGCAATCTGCTGGGGAACAAAGCTGGTAGCTGTCATTCCCGGAGTGGTATTTACTTCCAGAAAATAGAATTCGCCATCCTTCAGGATATAATCAATTCGCACGATTCCAGAGCAATCGCACAAGTCGTAAATTCGGGAAGAAAGCTGCTGAATTTTTTTGGTCATTTCAGGAGAGATGCGGGCCGGCGTAATTTCATCAGTTTTTCCGGCGGTATATTTGGCTTCAAAATCGAAAAATTCATTTTGAGGAATCACTTCCGTAACAGGGAAAATAAGTTCCTGATCTGATAATTTGACCAATCCGCAGGTGAACTCTTTGCCATCAATAAATTGTTCAACCAGAATATCGTGACTTTCTTTCATGGCCATTTCGAGAGCGCCCAAAAGTTGATTTTTTTCCTTCACTTTGGTTACACCAAAACTTGATCCTCCGGCATTTGGCTTTACAAACAGCGGTAATCCAAGTTCTTCAATCAACTGATCGGCATTCACGGAATCACCTTTAAACAGGCGGACCGATTTGGCCATCGGAATACCAAAGTTGCGCAGGTAATTGCTGCAGAAATATTTGTTAAAGGTGAGCGCCGATGAATAAACTCCGCAGGTAGAGTAGGGCACTTTGACCATCTCGAAATAACCCTGAAGTTTTCCGTCTTCGCCGGGAGTGCCGTGAATGGTGATATAAGCAAAATCGAACTTGATTTTCTGACCGTCTTTGACAAATGAAAAGTCGTTTTTATCGACAGCTGCTATTACCTGGTCATTCTCCAGTACATCCCAGTTCTGGCCTTGTAACTGGACTTTCCAAACATTGTAAATAGCTGAATCGATTGATTCGAATACATTTTTACTGCTTTTCACCGAAACCACAAATTCGGATGAGTCGCCTCCATAAACAACTGCAATATTTTTTTTCATTTTTAATAAGTTTTGAACCACATAGAACACATAGATTATTCTATAGGTAATTTTCTAAAATACTCTGTGACAAATGTTTGTTGACCCTCTTTAAATATGTTTAAACAATTGAAATTGATTAATATGCCCTTGGGCTTTTTTAAAAGTTTGAGGTACGACAAGATTTGAGCTTCATGAATTGGCAATATCTCATCGACTGTTTTTAGTTCAACTACAACCAGGTCGTTCACCAATAAATCAAATCTTAGTTCGCAGGTTAAGTCTAGACCTTTAAAATTCAGAGGAACTGATTGCTGTCCGACAACTGTATATCCATTCTGGGTTAAAAGATGAGCTAGACACTTTTCGTAAATACTTTCAAGTAACCCGGGACCAAGTTCTTTATGAACCTCAATGGCGTACCCAATAATGGTACGGCTTAATGCGTTAACATCCTTTTGAGTGGTCATATCTTTAACCTTAGTTTTATTAAAACTATTCTATGTGACCTATGTGGTTTAAAATGATTCGTTTACCCGGTTTGCCAAATAATTCCGCCATTTTTCAATCACGCTTTTAAAGTCATCCGCCAGTTCCGATTCAAAAATCATCTCCTCACCGGTCACCGGATGAATAAATCCAAGCATTTGCGCGTGCAGCGCCTGACGGGGCATCATTTCGAAACAATTGGCCACAAACTGCTTGTATTTGGTGAATGTTGTGCCACGTAAAATCTGGTCGCCACCATAGTTGTCGTCGTTAAACAGCGGATGGCCGATGTATTTCATGTGGACCCTGATCTGGTGAGTCCGTCCGGTTTCTAAGCGGCATTCCACCAGGTTGACATAGCCCAGCCGTTCAATCACTTTGTAATGTGTTACGGCATGTTTCCCGTGATCACCTTCGGGAAATACGGTAAAAACCTGCCTGTTTTTGGGGCTGCGGCCAATATTGCCGGTAATAGTTCCCTCGTCGTTTTGCAGATCGCCCCACACCAGCGCAACATATCTTCGTTTGGTGGTTTTCTCGAAAAACTGGAGCGATAGATTTACCTTTGCTTCCAATGTTTTGGCCACCACCAGTAATCCTGAAGTATTTTTATCTATCCTGTGAATCAAACCGGGACGCGGGTCATCGGAGTTGAAAAGTGGTAATTCCTTAAAGTGGTAGGCCAAGGCATTGACCAATGTTCCGGAGTAGTTCCCATGCCCGGGATGGACCACTAATCCGGCCGGTTTGTTGATTACAATTACTGAATCGTCTTCGTAAACAATGTTGAGCGGTATATTCTCCGGAATAATTCGTAATTCGCGGCGTGGAAAATCCATCACAATGGAAATCTCATCACCCGGTTTCACTTTATAACTCGATTTGACCGGCACTTTGTTGACCAGAATGTTGCCATTGTCGGCAGCAGCCTGAAGCCGGCTCCTGGAAGCATTGTTCAGGCGGTTCGACAGGAATTTGTCGATGCGCATAAATGTTTGGCCGGGATCGACCACCAGATTGAAATGCTCAAACAGCGCTCCCTCTTCCGGCTCATCCAGATCATCAAACTCGTCGATCAGATCGTTATCGTCAATCATGCTAAAAAAATGAGTTTTCGGGTTTTTCTTCTTCCGGCTTGGCTTTCAGTTTCTCTTTATCAATGGTCAGCCAAATGTCGATGGCTGTTCCGTGTGGCACTTCAAATACCTCGGAAGGATCAGGACTTTGCTTAAAGATGTATGCTTTCCCCTTTTGCATCTCGTAAAGCACCGACTCGTCATAAGTAATGTTGCCCACATTCAGGAATGCTTCGCCCAGTGTTAAGCGGGCTTCTGCCAGATTTCGCCCAAAAAGTGTCGGCACTTCACTGGTTTCGCCGTTGCTGTCGCTTCCCAAAATCAGGTCAACGACCGATCCTTTTGGGATTCGTTCGCCAACCGGAACAATTTGCCCGTCTATTTTCTGTTCGAGTACCAAGTTGGGAAATTCGGATGGTTTATATTCCACATTTCCGGCAATTAATCCCGAACTTTCAATCAGGTTTATAGCTTGACGGTAGGAAATATCAGTTAGTTGCGGCATTGGAATCATTTCCTGGCTGACGGCACAAAGTGTAATAAAAACAGTCCGGTTTTCCTTCACTTTCATTCCCGGTTTCGGGTATTGGTCGAGTACAGTACCTGGAGGAGTTTCGCGGGTAAAAACCGAGTCGCGAATTTGAAAGCGCAAATCGATGTCTTCAAGAATGTCGGCCACTTCGCTGGTCGATTTACCTTTCAAATCGGGTATTTCTACCGAATCGCCATGATCGGTGTAAATCCGGAGCGCCAACATGTTCAGTACAATCAGTAAAATGGTAATACCGACAGCGGCAAGCGCGTTAACTCTGAAGGTTTTGCTTTTTATAAATTCTTTGAAAGTCATGCAGGAGTAATCAATTTTCGATGAACAACGCAAAAGTAATGGAAAAATTGGTTGCTCTGGTTGAGCTCAGTTAGTTTCTTCGAAGGAGAGAAAATAAAGTGGGTAGAAACACAAAAAGGTAAAGAAATTTCTTCTTTACCTTCTGTATATTGTTAGAAAACCGAAAGTCTTCGACTATTTTTTGTGACTTGGTTCGTCAGAAACGGTCAGTTTTTTTCTTCCTTTTGCACGGCGGGCTTTCAACACTTTACGGCCATTGGCAGTCGACATTCTTTCTCTGAAACCGTGTTTATTTTTTCTTTTTCTGTTTGATGGCTGAAATGTCCTTTTCATCGGTCTGTATTTTAATTGATATTATTCTTTTTTCGAAATCGGACTGCAAAAATAGTCCTTTTTTACTATTCTGCAAACCTGATCGATTTTTATTTTATTTATTTTTCAAAGGCAAGTGAATCAGCCGCTTGGTTTCGAAAAAATCCTCGCTAAAAAAGTCCTGAAGATTGTAAACGGTTAATGATTGGCCGAAGGGACTGATTTCTTCTTCAAAATCGCCGCCTTTCAGGTAAAGAATACCGTTGGATAAATCGTTATTGCTTTGATTGGCCACCTTTGTGCGAACCATTGCAACAAATCTTGGAAACGCTGTAACAGCGCGGCTTACCACAAAATCATACTTTTGTTTTAAATCTTCTACCCTGATATGTTCTGCGTCAACATTATCGAGTTCGAGAGCTGATGCAACCTCGCTAACAACTTTAATTTTTTTCCCAATCGAATCGATGAGCTTGAAAGAAGTTTCCGGAAACAAAATGGCAAGTGGAATTCCGGGAAATCCACCACCTGTTCCAACGTCTAAAACCGTTGTTCCCGGTTTAAACTGAATGATTTTGGCGATAGCCAGCGAGTGCAAAATATGGCGTTCGTAAAGCTGTTCAATGTCTTTTCTGGAAATGACATTAATCTTTGAGTTCCATTCTTCATACAATGAACCCAGCCGGCCAAACTGATCCAATTGCCGGTCGGAAAGACCAGTAAAGTATTTGGTAATAATTTCCATCATCTAACGGGTGATTGAACTAATCTTCGTTCTCGTCAATTTCAGTCGATTCAATCATTTTAAAGAGCATTTCTCTTGCTCTGAAAAGTTGAGCTTTGACGGTTCCGAGCGGCAAATTTAGTTCTTTTGCGATTTCTTCGTATGAAAATTCGCGGAAGTACCTTAACTCAACTAAAATACGGTAGCGTGGTTTCAGGCGGTGAACGATTTTTCGCATCAGGAACGCTTTCTGGATGCGGATCAGTTTTTCTTCAGGATTAGGATCGGTTGAACGAAGTTTGATGGGCGGATCGTTATCGCCGTTTTCCTGGTTATTTTCTATCGAAATATATACACCGCGCCGTTTCCGGAGAAAATCGATGCAATTGTTGGTGGCAATTTTGAACAGCCAGGTGCTGAATGCGTAATTAGGAGAATATTGATGGAGGTTTTTAAATGCTTTGCCAAAAGCTTCAAGCGTCAGGTCTTCCGCATCGTTTTTGTTGTTCACCATTTTCAGGAGCATGAAATAAATGGCATCCTTGTAACGGCTCATCAGTTTGGCAAAAGCCTTTTCTTCGCCTGCAAGCGCGGCTTCTACCAGTGTAAAATCATACTGAGCTTTATCTGATAGTTGCGGGTTTAGTTCCATCGGCTTCTTCGGTGAATTACATACATCGACCAAAAAAACCACCAGTTGATGATAGGTTTGATCAAAATGTACACTAACGAAGGTAGTAATATTTTTCGTTCGTTGAGCCGGTTAATGAGCATTTTAACAATAATTGTTTGAAGAATCAGATAGATAAAAACCGGTACCAAAATTGTGATCCAGTATTCCGGGTGAAGAATCATTAACACGGCCATCATTACAGGCAAAAGCAGGCGTGTTAAATCGTCGGTAAACAGGTTGAGCGATTTTGACAAAGGAAGGCTCTGGCGGATTTGAACCCCTTTTTTCAGTAATTTAATATGGTCGCCCCGATCGTCTTCAATGTGTTCGCGCACGGCCAGTTCCTGGCTTGTCGAAACTTTCACCTTCCCTTTTTGGAAGTTTTCGTTGAAAATAAGTTCGAGGTTGGCAAAATTCCGGTTCAGTTTATGCCTAAACCCCAATGTTTCAAAATAAAGTGATTTCTTGAAAAGGATATTGTTTTCGTCAAATACAAATGGTTTTCCGGCCAATGTCCTCGATCCGCTGATGATAAACTGGTAAAACCGTTCGATGCGGCAAATCAGATTGCGGAATCCTTTCCTACGCTCCACATTCGTGTAGGCAATCACTGCCTCGGTTTCGGGGCCAAGCAGGTTGTTCAATCCCGACAGCCATTTGGGGCTAATTTCGCCCGCTGTGGCGGTCAGTAAAATAATCAACGGCGACGAGGCTCCTTTTAAGCCAATGTTGATGGCTTGTTTTTCGGAGAACCGCGTTTCCTGGCTGAGGCTGGTTACTTTCAGCCGGGGGTTGGTTTCCGACAAAACATTCAGGATTTCGTAGGTATTGTCTTCCGAATATTCGTTGATAACCAGCAATTGGTAATTTTCAAATTCCTGATCAGAAAATTTGGCCACCATTTCACGAATCCGGCTTTCTTCATTCCTGACAGGCAAAATAATGGTTACCGGATTTGAATGGTCACCCGGCTGTTTATCCTTGTGTAAAGCCAGTTTTAGATAATACCGGAGCAAAAAATATACCTGAATAAAAAACAGGAATAAAAGGGAACCCAACAGGATAAAATCGGTGGTCGTTAAAAATCTGAAATCTATAATCTTCACTTCGGAGATACTTAGTTAATAAATAGGGTGTACTTCAAAAAAATACGTTCGCGCAAAATTAATAAACCTGACGGTTAATTCCTTCCTCTTTTTAATTAGATTTAACAATTGCCTGTAATCTAAGCTTTCGGGTCGTTTCAGTTTTATACCTATCTTTGGGCACTCAATAAAAAGCGGTTCATGCAATTTGAATTAAAACATACGGCAGAAGGCAGCAAGGCAAGGGCCGGATTTATTACCACGGGTCACGGTGATATTGAAACACCCATCTTTATGCCGGTTGGTACAGCCGGATCGGTCAAAGGAATTCACAAAAGAGATTTAAAAGAAGATATCGGGGCTCAGATTATTCTGGGGAATACCTATCATTTATACCTGCGCCCGGGTTTGTCAATTATTGAACAGGCGGGCGGATTGCACAAATTTAACGGTTGGAGCGGTCCCATTTTGACGGATAGCGGTGGCTACCAGGTTTTTTCGCTGGGCGATATCCGTAAATTATCGGAAGAAGGTGCTAAATTTCAGTCGCACATTGATGGATCGGCTCATTTATTTACTCCTGAAAATGTGATGGATACGCAACGAACGATTGGCGCCGATATCATGATGGCCTTCGACGAATGTACTCCCGGTGATGCCGAATATGAATACGCCCGCAAATCGATGGAAATGACCCGCCGCTGGCTCGACCGCTGCTGGAATCAATTCCTGAAAACTTCACCCAAATATGGCTATGATCAATCGCTTTTTCCCATCGTTCAGGGCGCTGTTTATCCCGATTTAAGGGCTATTTCGGCACAAAGTGTTTTGCAGTACGAGGCTGACGGTTATGCCATTGGCGGCTTGTCGGTTGGCGAACCTGAAAAGGATATGTATGCCATGATTGAGGTGGTGAATGAAATACTTCCGGAGAGTAAACCGCGTTATTTGATGGGAGTTGGCACACCGGTGAATATTTTGGAAGGCATTGATCGCGGAATAGATATGTTCGATTGTGTGATGCCCACCCGAAACGGTCGAAATGGGATGCTTTTTACCCAAAAGGGAATCATGAATATGCGCAATAAAAAGTGGGCCGACGATTTTTCTCCCGTCGATCCGGATGGAACTTCGTTTGTTGATCGTCAATACAGCCGGGCATTTTTGCGGCACCTGATTATTTCGGGCGAAATGCTGGGAGCGCAGATTGCCAGCCAGCACAACCTTGCTTTTTATTTGTGGCTGGTAAAAGAGGCGCGCAAACATATTCTGGATAACACGTTTAAAAGCTGGAAAGAAGAGATGGTTAAACAACTGTCGGTACGTTTATAAATCGTTGATTTATGCTGAAAAGGATTGATTTTTACATTATTAAAAAGTTTTTGGGGACTTTTTTTTACGCGATTGCGTTAATCATCAGTATCTCCATTGTTTTTGATATTTCAGAAAAAATTGATGATTTTCTGACTAAAGATGTTACCCTGAAGTCGATCGTCTTTGATTATTACCTCAATTTCATACCTTATTTTGCTAATCTTTTCAGTGGCCTTTTTACCTTCATTGCGGTCATTTATTTTACCTCGAAACTGGCCTACAATACCGAAATTATTGCCATTCTCAGCAGTGGCGTTTCATATAATCGCCTGATGCGCCCGTACTTTGTGGGGGCGGCGGTGATCGTTCTTTTTTCGTATTTGCTCGGAAACTATGTGATTCCGCCCGCCAATAAAAAGCGGGTTGAATTTACCAACATGTATGTCGGACAGGGAAAAGTAAAGAACGAGCGCAATATTCACCGGCAAATTGAACCCGGGGTATTTGTTTACATCGATTCGTACAATGCCTCTACCGATGCCGGATACCGGTTTACCATCGAAAAATTTGTTGACCGGAAGCTGGTTTCGAAATTATCGGCCAATTCCATTAAATGGGATCGCGAAAAGAAAATCTGGATTGCCTCTGATTACTCCATCAGAACCATTGATGGCTACAAAGAAAAAGTGGTGACCGGGCTCGAAATCGATACTGTTTTGAACATGCTTCCGGAGGATTACCAGTATGTCGAAAATATCGTGGAAACCATGACTTTGCCTGTTTTAAACGAGTCGATAAGCACGTTGCGACTTCGGGGCGTGAATACGATTGAATACGAAATTGAAAAGCATAAGCGGGTTTCAGGCCCGTTCTCAGCATTTATTCTTACCATTATCGGGGTATCTCTGGCTTCCAAAAAAATCAAAGGAGGCATTGGGTTTCATCTCGGACTCGGTTTGTTGTTAAGTTTCTCTTACATCTTGTTTATGCAGGTCACTACTGTTTTTGCAACCAGCTCATTGTTAGCGCCATGGCTGGCCATGTGGATACCGAATATTTTATACGGAGGGTTGGCTTTCTTCCTCTATCGGCGAGCTGCACGATAGGGTTTTAAATTTCAACCTTTTAATAAAATAATTCAAAAACAAATAAACAAGACAAAAGAGCCTATTCTACAACAAATGTTTTATAAAACACATCCTGCAATAAAAATTTGATAATTTTGTCGCTTCATAAAAGTAGGTCTTGGGTATAAATTCTATGCTCAGGATTATTTTTTAATTCAAAAAACAAAATCTATGTCGCTGAAAAGAAACATTTTAGACCTTCGTAAACGGAAGGATCAGGTTCGTCTGGGCGGGGGAGATAAAGCCATTGAGAAACAAGTTGCTCAAGGCAAATTAACTGCCCGTCAACGTATCCTCTCTATTGTTGATGAGGGCTCATTCCATGAATACGATATGTTCGTTGAGCATGTTGGGACGGACTTCAATATGGGCAACAAAGTTTTGGCCGGAGACGGAGTGGTCATCGGAACCGGAACTATTTATGGTTCTCCGATTTGTATCTACGCCCAGGATTTTACTGTTGAAGGTGGATCTTTAGGTTTGATGCACGCCCGCAAGATTACCAAAATTATGGATCATGCGCTGAAAATGCGCGTTCCGCTGATCGGGATTAACGACTCGGGAGGTGCCCGTATTCAGGAAGGTGTTAATTCGCTGGCCGGATATGGCGAAATTTTCTTCCGCAACACGCTTTCTTCAGGCGTAATTCCACAAATTTCGG
>Ga0172367_10009282_pt1 | contig 10823 bp, 9 predicted proteins | sample Lak10m_FD_114542 | JGI IMG/M metagenome (GOLD analysis project Ga0172367, IMG submission 114542) | Freshwater microbial communities from Kabuno Bay, South-Kivu, Congo - kab_022012_10m | ecosystem: Environmental > Aquatic > Freshwater > Lake | place: Democratic Republic of the Congo: South-Kivu...
ATCATTTGTAAACTGAGTAGTTAGTATGAGTGCTAATGATAATGTGGTATTAAATTTTTCGGAAACATTGAATCCTTCTAGTACATGACACATTAGTTTAAAATATTCTGATAATACTATTCTTACTTGAGTTTGGAGTGTTAGTAGTAATCAGTTTACTTTTAATCCTAATTATGATCTTTCTACTTGAGTTAGTATCATCATTTGAACTTGAGTGAAGGATTTGTCTGCTAATGGTTGAAATTCTGTAGAATATACTGTAGTTGAAATTACTGTTGCCGATGGTTCAGCTCCAGTTTGACAATCTATATGATCAAATACTTGAGTACAAATAGCTTGATGACAATCTTCTACTACAAATAGATATGTAACTTTGACATTATGAGCAACAGATAATAATTCTGTTTCACAAATGATGATATCAAATTATAGCGATTTCTCATGATGATCTTGGCAAACTTATGCTACTTCTTTGAGTAATTGGTGATTGCTTGTTTGAAGTTGAACAAAAACAGTTTATGTAAAATTCAAAGATAATGCTTGAAATGTTTCTAGTACATATTCTGATGATATATATCTTGATTATTCTTCTGATTATATCAATTTAACAAGTAGCGTTTCTACTTATGTAAGTGGTTCTACTATATCTTTACAATGAAGTTGTAGTTATAATACTTGAGCTACTTCACTTACTTTACAATACAGTGTAAATAGTTGATCTTATGTAGATTGGGTAAGTTGTAATAATACATCAAAAACTTGGAGTGGTAGTTTATCTTCTTTTACATTAAATTCTTTGGATAGTGTTCAAGTAAGATTTAAAGATTATACATCTGTTTATACTAACTTTAGTTTTACTCATGACAATACTTCACCTACTTGAACTTTGACTATTACTTGATCTTATCAAACTTATGGTGCTTATAAACTTACTAGCAATACTGCAATAAATTTATATTTGAATTGATCTGATACAAATTGAGTAAGTAGAGTACATCTTAGTTGAGATATGTTAGATGCGTTTAAATGATATCATGCATATACAAACAATAAGGCGATAAGTCTTACATCTACTAGTTGATTGAAAAATATCTGCTCAGCGTTTGATGATAATGCGTGAAATATTTCAACATATTCTTGTGATAATATAATTTTGGATGTTACAAATCCAACAGGTTCCATATCTATAAATTGATGAAATTCATATATTAGTTGAACTTCTGTAACTTTGACATTGTCTGCTAGTGATACTTATGGTATTACCGATATGATGATATCGAATTATAGCGATTTTACAGGCGCTAGTTGGGAAACTTATGCTACTAGCAAAGCATGGACAGTCTTAACATGAGATTGAACAAAAACAGTTTATGTAAAATTCAAAGATACAGCATGAAATTCAAGTTCTTCTTATAATGATACTATTATTCTTGATACACAAACTTCTGATACTTCAGCAACTCCTGCAAGTTGATCTTATCAAAATTGAAATCCAATATCTGTAAGCCTTTCTTGTTTGGATAATTGAGCCTCAGGTTGTTATAGGACGTATTACAGAGTATGAGCATCTGGTGGTTTTACACAGTATTCTTCTGCTTTTTCAGTAAATTGAACATCTGAATCAAAAGTTGTTTATTATTATTCTATAGATAATGCTTGAAATGTTGAATCAACTCAAAATATAACTTATACATTCAATAGTTCATATTTGAATATACAATCTAGTGTTCAATCTTATACTTCTGGTAGTTCTTTGGCATTGAATGGAACTTGTAGAAATCTGTCTGGTTCAAATAGTATAGAATATTCTATAAATAGTTGATTATGGACTTGATGAATATCTTGTAGTTCAAATACTTGGTCTACTACAATATGATTATTATCGAATACATGAAATAATATTACACTAAGATTTGTTGATAATATATCAGCTTCTACTACCGCATCTATTACGACAGATACTGTATCTCCAATAGCTTCGTTTAGTATTAATTGATGAAACAGTTATGCAAGTAATAGTTGACTATCTCTTTCTATTACTTGAGTAGATACAAATGGTTTTGCTTATATGTATATTTCTTGAGATATTTCTACAAATATTTATACAGGCTACCAATCTACATATACAGTATATCTTAGCTGAACAGATTGAGTAAAAACTATTTATGTAGCTTTGGTTGATAATGCTTGAAACTTATGAAATGCTATTTCTAGAACAATTAATTATGAAACAGTACCTCCAGTTGTGACTGTATTACCAACTTGAGGAAATTATTCTGGTGTAGTTACTGTTACTATGGCTATAAATGAAACTTGAACTATTTATTATAGTTTTGATCCTAATGTTGATTTAGAAACAGCTTGATCAGTTTATACTGGATCGTTTACAGTAAATAGTAATAAGTCATTATCTTTCTTGGGTAAAGATACTGCTTGAAATAAAACTTCTAAACAAACATATATTTATAATTTTGTGTGTGATAGTGGTTATACTTGGAATGGTTCTGTATGTGCTGCAAATCCTCCAGCTTGATGATGATGAGGTGGTTGAGGTTGAGGTGGAACATTTACTCCTGTAACTACAACAACAACTAATACAACTAATACTAATACAAATCAGACAACGAATTCTAATACTACTACAACCGTTACATTAAATAATATTGATATAACTTCTGTTGCTCAGTCAATCAAGAATAATGTATCTGAAAATTACTATCCTTTGGTTGAAAAGTTATCTACTACATTTAATAATCAAACTACCGATTATAGAAATAAAGCATGACTTTCTGATGTAATATTTAATCTACAAGTTCAATATTCAAATGCTTTCCAAAATCTTGTAGTAAATGCTATAAAATATGCGGAAACTAAAGATGAAACATTTAAATCAAATGCATTGAACTATTTAAATCAATATACATCTTTCGGTAATTCTATTAAATCTACGGTATCAAGTTATGTTACAACAGTTAATACAGTTTACAAACCTGTTGATACAAACCTACAAAAAGCTACAAATGTTCTTGAAAATATGATTGTATCTAAGGTTAATAGCTTGAAATCAAACGGACAAATCATTGATTCTGAATATACAGAGTTTAATAATGCTTATAATAATTTTGTTTATTGAGTTGTTGTTTATAAAAAAGAAAATTCATCTAAAGCAAAACAATTTGCAGCTGATCAAATCAAAACAATAATTAAGTACTATAATATAAAACTACAAGAATCTAATACTCAAGTTGAACAAAATAATGAACAACCAGTTCAAAAAGTATATACAAAGGATATGATAAAAAATGCAAAATCTAATGAAATCAGAACTTTACAAAATTTCTTAATATCAAAATGATATTGGGATAATAAATATACAGCTACTTGAATATTTGGTGATGTGACATTGAAATATGCAAAATCTTATTTATCACAAGTTTACTGAATAACATTAGACTGAACTAAGATAGATGTAGATACTTTAAATCAATATTTTATACAATAATTATTAAACCCGCTTAGCGGGTTTTTTATTTGAAAAATAAAAATAGTTTGATATAGTACATTATAGAATTTAATTAGTTAAGTATAAATTTAATGATTATAGAAAATATTACTCAGATAGGAGATCCTATACTATCAAAGAAATCAAAAACGGTAAAAAACTTTTGATCTAAAGAAATGTTGAGAGTTATAGAAAATCTTACAGATACTATGAGAAATGCTAATTTAATTTGAATGGCAGCAGGTCAAATATGAGAAAAACTAAGAATATTTGTGACAGAAGTAAGAAAAACTCCTTTTAGAAATCCTATTGATGTTGATCAATTAAGGGTTTATATTAATCCAGAGATTATCTTTTATTCTAAAGCAGAATGTGTGATATATGAAAGTTGTGGTAGTGTAGCATATGGAAAACTTTTTTGACCAGTGAAAAGACCAAAATCTATTATAATACAAGCATATGATCAAAATTGAGAATATTTTAAATTAAAAGCAAAATGATTGTTAGCTAGAGTTATACAGCATGAATATGATCATTTAAATGGAATTGAATATACTCAAAAAATTTCGGATATGAGAAAAATAATGAGTTCTGAAGAATATGTAAAAAGAGTATTAAATAAGAAAAAATAATTTAATTAGTTAATATGGATATCATGAATATAAGAATATGAGCACATACATCAATTGCGTGAGGAATTTCAAAAAGTTTTCAAAGATCATTTGATATATGATGAAATGCATTACAAATATTTGCAAAATCTCCTAGATGATGGTTTTTCCAATCTGATAAATTGTCCGTTGATGAAATTAAAAATTCAATTGAATGATGGACTAAATATAGCCAAGTTTGGTGAATAATACATAGTGTATATTTGATTAATTTGGCTAAAGATCCAAAAAATAGTGAAAAAGATATTCAATCGGTGATTGATGATTTTGAAATAGCTGAGAAATTATGATTTGCTGCAGTTAATGTTCATCTTGGTAAATATTGAGAATATACCAAACAACAAGCCATAGAAAATATGGTAAATAATTTGTGAGTTATTTTAGAAAAAATTAAAGATAGTAATGTATTATTCGTATTTGAAAACACAGCATGACAGGGTAGTGAAATAGGTTGGAATTTAGAAGAACTTTGAAATTTTTATAATCAGTTAAAAGAAAAATTTGGGAAAGAGTTGATAGAAAGTAAAATCAAATTTTGTTTTGATACAGCTCATGCTTGGTGAGCTTGATATGATTTGAATAAATGGGATGAAGTTTTGAAATTGTATGATAAATATATTTGATTGGACAATTTATATTGTTTCCATTTGAATGATTCCAAAGCTATGCTTGGCAGCAAACTTGATAGACATGCAAATCTTGGCAAAGGTTTTATATGACTTCCAGCTTTATCAAAAGTTATAAAATGGGCTGCAGAAAATGATAAACCAATTGTTTTGGAAACACCTGATGATAAGATCTGGCCACAGGAAATTCAGATGATAAAGTGAATATTAGATTGAACCTTTAATGAAAATATGATAAATGATTTTCATAAGGAAAACTTTAAGACAGAAGTTTTAAAGAAATTTGAAAATGTAGAGGAATGATTGTTTTAGTTTAGTTTTGAAATCTTTATTTTTAACTCATCTATTTGATTTTCTAGCAAAGTAATTTCTATTTTAGCTTTTTCTAGTTGTCATAAAATCCTTTGTGCTTCTTGAATCTGGCTGTTTAAACTAGAAATGTCTGATTTTAAACTATTTATCTTTCCTGTCATAGATTCCCTTTGATCTTCTAATATTTTCTTTGATTTATTTAATCATGTTACTCATGATTTCTCTAGTTCATCTAGTTCAATAGATATATTATTTCTTCTTTCAATTAACTTTTTTATTTCAGATTGATTTAATCAAAGTTTTTTTCTATTAGAAATTTTATCTGTTATTCTCATTGATTCTTCAATTAATTCTTTTCTTTTTTTTGATTGTAAACTTTCTGGTTCTGATTTATTAATTTCTCTTAATATATTTTGTAATTGAGTACTTAATATTTTTAGTTCATCATTTAGTCAATTTCTTGTATATATTAATCCAGTTAAAATTTGTTTTTTTCAGGAAATTTGTCAGTCTATATTTAAACCTATCTCTCATTTTAATTTAGCTAATTTAGATTCTGCTTGTTGTAACTCTATCTCTAATTGTTCTTTCATATTGTGTTCTTCAGGTTGTGTTTTGTCAAATAATCAAAGATTTTTATTTATTATTGTAATATCCTTATTTTTGATTTTACTTGAATCAAAATTATTTAATAAATCTCAAATTACCTTATCATGTAGTGATTTTGTTTTTCTTGATGTTCAATCATTATTTAACATTCAATAAGATCTTAGCATTTGATTTACAAAGTTATCAAAACTCATTGTTAATATTATATCAATATTTAAATTATGATAATTATAAGTTTTTTAAAAATATTTGCAAAAATATACTATTGTAATTGATAATTAAATACTTATTTATAAATTAATATTTATTTATTATTTCTAAAGTAATGGTACCGAATTGAGATAATTTAGATGCTATTTTGTCAGATAGCTTATTGGCTAAAGTTAAGTGAGTAGAATTAAACATTAATTCATGAGTATTAAATCTTTCAGATGACCATGCTAAACAATTACATGATATGTTGGTTAAGTTTTGATGAATGGATACTGAACCTTTTATTACAGATGATAATTTAAATAAAGAGAACTTTTATTTCATTTTCTGAATATTTGAGGATTTGATTAATACTATTTCACAACTTACATCAAATTCTGTTATTGATCATCTTTTTTCTATTTTTAATTCTTCTTCGATTTTGAGTGACTTTGCTATTATAATTAGTTTTTTAAGAATAAATTGAATTAATTCTAATTTAGATTGATTCCTAAATATACTTCCACTTGAGGTAAGAAAAAATATAGATAATTTAGTGATTTTTCATTCTCAAGATTTTGATTACAATTTATTAGATATTAATTTAATAATTTCTTCTATAATTGGTAGTTTTTTAACAGATATTTCATCATCATATTATTTTTGGGGTATAGGTTGAAATGAAAAAAACAAAGAATTAGTTAATTCTTTTGTAGATAATACAAAAGCTAAATTATTAAAATTAAATGAATGAATGTTAAATCCTGATTTAGAACATTTATCAGAATCTATTTGACCATTAAATTTATATTCAGTTGATAATTGAGTTAGACTTGATATTATTTGAGTTTTTCAAATGACTCTATATAAAAAAGATATTTATAATTTTGTAAGAATGTTAAGGTTAAGATTAGAAAAAAAAGGCATAAAATTCAACGAAGATTCTAATAAATTACTTTTAAATATATTTACTTCAATTATTTTTTCATTAAATTTAGCAGGTTTGGATTGTGTTTGGTCAGTTGCAGATTCTGATCCATCGAAAAAACACATGATAGAAAATCTTATAAAATTTTTATTATCTATATGAAGAGAAGATTTATCAAATAGATTATTAAGATATGTTACTAAAAAAAGGAAAAGAATGATTTTGTCACAGTTGGGTAATTATAAAAATTTAACAGATAATTCTAGCGTTTTTAGTTTTATTGAATTTGTATATGATTTGGTTTCTAAATGAAGGATAGTTTTATGTCCTTATAAAAATAGAATTATTTATGATTTAAATAGGTGAATCTCAATATTTGAATCTGCACGTAAGATATATGAAGATATTAAGTAAATATTATATTTTATATAAAAATAATCATGTATTTTCTTTGAATAGACCCTTGAATTAGAAAACTTTGATACTGATTGATTGATGATTCATTAAATATTGTAGATTGATGAATACTTTTGAGTGAGCTTAAAAAAAACGAAAGAATAGAAAGTTTTGAGAGGATAAAACAGATTTATGACTTTTTTGATGAACTTACCGATAAATATCAGATAAAAAATGTGTGAATAGAAAAGTTATTTTTTACCGAATACAATCAAGCAAATGCTGAATTTGTTTATTGAGTAAGAGGGGTATTGATAATGCTTTTTCTTTCAAAGTGAGTAAAGATATTTGAGTATACTCCGATTGAGCTTAAGAAAAATATTACATGAAATGGTAAAGCCGAAAAAATATTAGTTCAACAATTTATTAAAAGGATTTTTTGATTAAAGGATTTACCAGAGTTTAATGATACAGCAGATGCATTAGGTTTTGCTTACCTTGTTAGTAAAAAATAATTATTCAAATAGTTTTGTATAAATAAATTTTTGCCATCATTTTGGAAGTTTAAGGAAAAGTTTTTTTGATATAGATCAAATTGGAATTTGTGGACTGTTTATTTTAATAGCTTTGATATTTAGATTGTCTTCTTTTATAATTTCTTTTATTAAATCAAATATTTTACTGAATCAGTTGTAATATGATTGAAAATATTCGGGGTCGTTTAATAATTTTTTGTCATTTGTAGATAAATTTCCTGTTATATGTTCTCTGAATTTTAGTCTATTTTTACATGTTTCATAATCACACATCATCATAATTACAATTGATCAATTCAGTTTTCATAAGAACTTTCTAATAATTTCTTTTTGTTCTTCAGTGTTGATAGTTTTTCAGTTATTTATGTAATATACTACTAAACTTATTAGAGACCTGTCCATTATATAATTTTTACCTTCTTGATCTACTAATCAGAATATATGTCCCATACTTTTTTGTGGATCTTCTAGATTTTTTAATATTTGTTTTTTCCCTAATCTTTGATACTTAAAAAACATAATTCATCATAAAAACTTTGTTTTAATGGTTTTTCAAGCTCAATCAATTCAATCTATTGTTATATGTGACATATAGTTTTTTTAATTTCTTTAAAATTGATTTTAATATAATTATTTTTTTAGAAATTTCATTTGAAAATTAATATAAAAAACTTATAAAAGAGCCTAGTTAATGTTTAATGCGTAATGATCAATTATTTCATTTATAATTAAACATTTAACATTATGAACTAACTGTTTATTAAAGTTTAATACTAAAATTATAATAATATGGCAAATCTTAGACAGATTAAAAGTAAAATCAAATCGGTACAAAACTTAAAAAAAATTACAAAAGCATTGGAAATTGTGTCTACTGTAAAACTTCAAAAATCAAAAACAAAGGCAGAAAGTCTAAAAAAGTATTTAATGGATCTTTTGTTTATATTACAAAACTTGTGAAGTAAAGTAGATATTTTTAATGAGAAAACTAAGATAAAATCAAATAAGAAATTAATATTTGTAGTTACTTCTGAAAGATGACTTTGTTGAGCTTTAAATTCAAAACTTTTGAGACAAATTGTTTCTGAAAATAAAGAGGATAAAGATAATATTGATTTTTTTGTAATATGAAAAAAATGATTGGACATTCTTTCTAGAGCTGGTTATACAGTAGTTTGAAGTACATTTTTGAAAGATGACTTTGTTGATACTGATTTGTTACCAGTATTTGAATATTTAAATAAAGCATTATTACATGGGGAATATCGTGATGTAAAAATTTACTTTAACTATTTCAAAAATACTTTAACTCAAATTCCTGCTAATTTTCAAATTTATCCATTTGATAAATCTTATTTTGATCAATTTTTATGAAATTTAGAAGTTGAATATGATTTAAAATCAAATGTTTTACATAAAGACTTAGTACTTGAGCCTACTACTGAAATTCTTTTGGCAGAAGTAAAAAGACAAATTAGAAATTATTTGATTGTTTCGGCTATTATTCAGAATAAAGCATGAGAACATGCTTCTCGTATGATTGCTATGAAAAGTGCAAAAGATAATTCTTCAAAATTGATAACTGATTTGACATTGGCTTTTAATAAAGTTCGTCAGTGATCTATTACACAAGAAATTTCAGAAATTGTTAGTGCAAAAATTGCGATTGAAAACTAGAAAAATTGGGGATTGAGATTGAAATATTCTTAATTCTTAATTTTTAATTCTTAATAAATTAAATGACTTATAATATAAAAGAAAATTGATTTTATCAAGAATTTTCTAACTTGGATGTTCATGTAGATGAATGATTGTCTGTGAACATGTTTGATAAAATTTCTTGAAATTACAAAAAACAAATAAATATAAATTGAAATTCAAATTTTTTTGCAAAGTTTTTGATTACTGATCAATCAAATTTTGAGTTGAATATATCTTTTGATTGAATTTGAAATATATGAGATATTAAGTTGTTTGCTTTTTCTAAAGAAAATATAGAAATAAAATGAGTAGTTAATGTTAGTGTTTGATGAGAGGACAATTGTGTTAATGTTGAACTTATTTCTCTTATTTGAAATGATTGATTTATTTGAGTAGATGGTAATATTGATATTATAAATTGATCAAAATCAAATTTAGGAAATCTTTCCCAGAAATCTGTTTATCTATCAAATACTTGAAGAACTATTTTTACACCAAAGTTGGCTATAAATACAAATAATGTAAAAGCCTCACATAGTTGAAAAGTAGAGCGTTTGGATCCCAATAAATTATTTTATTTTGGTTCTAAATGAATCTCTGATGAACAATCAAAAAAACTTATGATAGATTGATATATAAATTCCTTTGTTTGAGATTTAGAGCAATTAGATTATCTAAGACAAAATTTATCTAATCAAATAATTTAATGACTTATACAAATTCTGATAAACTTGGTTATACTGATTCTTGTGAAAGTAAATTTACCAATTCTTTTACATCAGTATTGAGAGATAAGCTTAAAAGAAATGGATTATTTAATAATTGTGAAATTGTTTATATAAATTGATTTTTGTGAGAACTTTGAACTAATATAGAGAAGTGAGTTGTTAAAAGTAATGAGATAGAATTTTACAAAACAATTTTAGATTCTATTCTAAAAAATAGTAGTATTGATCAATCAACCCTTGAAAAAACGAAATCACTTTATGATAAATTAAATAATATAAAAAAGTAAATTTTAAATAAATAATTAATTATAAATATAAAATGGATATAGCTTCAATAATTAATGATTATGCAAGAAATCCTATAAATAATTATAAAATGGATGATGCAACGGTGACTTATTCTGAATGAAATATTGTATGTGATGATAGTATCGATGTATTTCTAAAGATTAATGAACAATGAATTATAGAAAAATATAGTTATGTTTGAGAATTATCTATAATTTGAATTGCAGCAGCTAGTATTTTGGCAGAGGAAATAGAATGAAAGCATATTGATGAAGTTTCTACTTGGGATTATGAATTTATGAGATCTTTGGTATGATGAGATCCTACGCCTAAA
>Ga0172367_10009283_pt1 | contig 10823 bp, 4 predicted proteins | sample Lak10m_FD_114542 | JGI IMG/M metagenome (GOLD analysis project Ga0172367, IMG submission 114542) | Freshwater microbial communities from Kabuno Bay, South-Kivu, Congo - kab_022012_10m | ecosystem: Environmental > Aquatic > Freshwater > Lake | place: Democratic Republic of the Congo: South-Kivu...
AATTAAGTTTTATAAATTTACAAAAAAGAATTAAGTTTTATAAATTTACAAAAAAGAATTAAGTTTTATAAATTTACAAAAAAGAATTAAGTTTTATAAATTTACAAAAAAGAATTAAGTTTTAGAAAAATACAAAAAGAATTAAGTTAAGTTTTTATTTTTATAAAAAAAGAAATAAGTTAAGTTTTATAAATTACTTAAATAAATTATTTCTCTATTTTTTTAAATATTACCCATCTATTTAGAAAACTAAATTTCTTCTGTATATCTTGATTATCTAATTCTAATATTATTTTATCTAATGATGTTCTTTCATCCTCTATCTCATTTACATTTAATTTAAATTTCTCAAATGTTTTTGAATATAATTCACTTTCTACTACCTCTAAATCAAATTCTAACGCCTTTTTAACTAAAAATTCATAATTAACTAAATATTCTGGAATTAATCTTTGTGTATTCTCTATAAATATATCAACTTTTCTATGATAATATTCATCATCATTTTCATATCTTTTTATAATTGCCCATATAGGAATATTACCATCATCTACTATTTTTCTACCCTCAGCAATTTTTCCACCACTTTCCTCAATTATTTTTTCAACACTACCACCATCCATAAAAGTAGCCATAAATAATCCACCAACTTTTAATGTTGAACTAACATTATTTAGAAAACCTTCTAATTTTTTCTTACTCTCAAAGAAATAATGTATAGCAAATAAACAAGTTACAGCATCAAAACCATCAATTCCTTTACCTACAATATTCTTATAATGTTCATCATATCTCTTATTATCCTTCTTAAATATCATCTTTAATATCTTCTTACTTTCTTCATCCATACCTGCTTCTCCATTTTTAATATCTAATGTACAATCACCTACAGCAAAAACTATATCAGGAAATTTAATTTGTTCTTGTCCTCTAGTTTTAAATGATTTTGAATATTCCCTTATAATTCTAGAATATGCCCCACTTTTAGCATTATAAATATTATCTTTAACTATATCTACACCTAAAATAAATTTTAAACCATTACTTAACCATCTATGTAAATCACTTGCTTGACCACAAGCCATTTCTAAAACACTTCCACCATTTTTAACTTTCGTAAATAACATATCATTAATACCAATATTATGAAATGTTATCATATTATATGATAATAATGTCTTTCTAGGTATCGCACGAGAATAATAAATATCATCAGCATCTAATTTCTTAGCCTCATCTAATTCTTCTCCTTCCTTCATATTAATTAATCCCATTATCATATCTCTTGATATAGGATTATTAATAGAACGCCAAATATTAACAGCTACTATTAATGAATTAGCTGTTTTAGTAAATTCACCTCGTTTATATATTTTAGTTTTATCTTCTCTAACTCTTATCGGTTTCCATTTTTTTTCTTCTAAATCAAATCTACATTCAACAATCATTTCATCATCTATTTTATCATTATTTTCAGCTCTAATATCACCTTTACTATCAAAATTTAAATAACTAAATTCCATATCATTTATATAATACATTTTAGGTCTAAATAAAACTGGAACATATCCCTCTTTTTGTAATTCATATTGTTTTTTACTATATTTTCTATCATATCTTAATCTTATTCCTTCATTTATACTTATTTCACTTGAACTAATTGGATTATCACCAACATATAAACCAACTTTTTTATATATTATACCATCTTTTTTAACATCTCCTATAAATCTCATTAAAAAATCTATTGTATTCATTTCTGTTGGTTTCCATTTAAATAATCTTTCCCAACCATTATTTTGAGTTATTGGTACTGGTAATGATGGATAAAATGAATAAACTGCTAATTTAGCAGGTGTAAATATTAATCCATCAATTTCATATGGAAAATTTTCAGGATTTATTAATATATCCTTACAATCATTTAATATTTTATCACTATATCTATGAACTTTTACTATAAATTCTATGGATGATTTAGATACATCTAAATATTTTTTCATCTCTATCATCTTATTATTTCTTGAATTTTCACCTATTAATATTAATGATGTTAAACTAATCTCATTTTGATAATATATATCAAATGAAGCTAATAAATTCTTTTTTATACCATCCCTTCTTTTATTACAATCAATATATTCTCCATCTATTAATGAATTATATGCCTCTTTTTTTGCTATAATTCCTGTATCTTCTACTTTTAATGAACTTCTTATTATATATACTTTTCCTATTTTATTTATATATATTAATACTCTCTCACCATCAGCTTTTTCAGTAACTACATAATTTTTTAATATTGATACTGAACCATAATCATCTGGATTTTTTAAATTAATTTTTTCTAATGTAATTGGTTTAGGTGTTAATAATGGTATATCTTTAAAATATGGAGGTATAACCATATCCTTCTTAACTAAATTCGAATAATCTGTTAAAATATCTTTTTGTTGTTTTTTTGTTAATAATATATTTGTCATAAAGAAAGATTTTAATATATTAATTATATTTTCTAATAATAATTGTCTATTATCATTATTTAAAATTAATTCAAATTCATAACTTTTTGATGCTGTTAATATTTTAGACTTTTTTAAATCATTTACTTCTTTATTATTCGTTTTAATTATCATTCCTATTACTTTAAATCCATTTCCTAAATCATAATTAAATTTCTTAATTAATTTAAATTTCTTATTTAATTTATTAAAATTAGAAATTTCTTCTATTTCTTCCCTATTAATTACAGAAAATTCTAAATTTATATCAAATAAATCTTTAACAATATCATTATTAATATTTGTTATTTTTTCCCATTTATGATTTATTCCATTTAAATTATTTGAATTACAATATTTAATTATATTTGCAATTTTAAATATTTTTAAAATTTTATCTTCATTCATTATTTCTAATATCTCATCTTCAATTACTTCTTTATAATTATTCTTAAAAACTTTTACAAAATTTTGAAATTCTGTTTCTGTCCATTCCATATAATTATGAAATTTTATTGAGACCTCATTCTTATTTATATAACTTTTAAGATTATCTATAATCTTAAATATTGGGTCTGAACTTGATAATTCCATATTTATTTTTATTACCTATTTATTACTTATAAATAATAATTGTCATTTTTTTATATTAATAATAAAAAATGATATAATTATTTATTATTAATATTAATAAGAGATGTCTAGTGATTTATTTATTCCAATTAAATTTAAAACTAATGTAATTCTTTCCCCTAATGAATTAGATCAAGATTTTGAAAAAACTATCCTTATTAAAATTAAATCTAATTATGAAAATATTTGTTCTAAATATGGTTATATTAAAAATAATTCTATTAAAATTATTAAACGTTCTATTGGTCTAATTAAAAATCAACATTTTAATGGTAATATTACTTTTAATGTCTTATGTCTCGCTGAAATATGTAATCCAATTCAAGGCTCTATTATTAAATGTAAAATTAAAAATATTAATAAAATGGGTGTCCTTGCTGAAGGATATTATGATAAAATACCTATTTTAGAAATTATTATTCCTTCTAATTCTGCTGGTATCAAATCTGAAATTAATTTAGATACCCTCTCTAAAGGTCAAGAAATAAAAATTGAAGTTTGTGGTAAAAAATATCAATTATTTGATAAACATATCTCTATTATTGGACGTGCTATTAAAGATAAAGACGAATTTATTAAAAATGAAGTTAAAATTGATGATGATGATGATTTTAAACAAGATAATGAAGAAACTGACGATTTAGATTTAATTAATGATGATGAACAAGATGATGATAATAATGATGATGATGAAAAAGAAAAAATAAGTAGTGATGAAGAAACTGATAAAGAAAGTGATGAAGAAAAAAGTGAAATTGATGGTGATGAAGAATATATAAGTGAAGGTGGTGAAGATTTAGATGATATTTATGATTTAAATGATGAAGATTAAATCTTAAAATCAATTTGACTTAAATTCATTTTAATGTATTTATTCTCAAATTCATTATCTTTCACATATATATCATAAATATATGATTTTAATTCTATAATATCATCTATAGAAATTTGATTTGAATTATGTCTAGCATTATTAATTAATTCGTCAAATTTCATATCTAATTTAATATAGAAATTAACCATTTATTTATTTATTATCTTTCAAAATCATTTTTTTACTATTTTTATTTATTTTTTTGTAAAATTTAAAAAAATGATTTAAATAATCAATTAAATCTTTATTTAATATGAAAAAAATTCTTTCTAATAATTCTTCTTGTATTAATATCTCTACTGAAACTTTTAATGGTAAAGAACAATCTCCTAAAGGTTTAGGATTTTCTGCTGTTATATATGATATTGGTTTTGAAAAAATTGGTAAAGATGGTTTAATATGGTCTGTTCAATATAAAAATAATAAAAAAGTTTGGTTTAGAAAAAATGGTATGCCTCTAGTTACTTATGAAGAACCTATTATTACTAATAATAATAATGATATATATATTGAAGAACCTATATTAATACCTTCAATAATATCAACATCATCTATTCCTAAAAATGAATTACCAAAAGAAAATAAAAAAACAGATTATACTATATTTTATAGTTATTATACAAATAAACTTAAAGAAGATTATTTAAAAAATGGAATTAAAAAAGAAAATAAATTTATTAAAGATGAAACTATTATTGAATGGAATAGATTAAAAAAAAATAAAAAAGAACTTGAAACTTTAATGAATTTTATTAAAAATAAAACATAAATCATTAGTAAAGTAATGAGTATTTATCAAAATTATAAAATTTTGGTTGAAAATGATATCCTTTCTTATAATTATAATGAATTAAATTTATTCGATATTAATTCCAATTCTAATCTTTTTTATACTAATATTAAAGCCCCTAATTATCTCTTTAATGATAATTCTGGTATCTTATTTAATTCTAATAATAATTCTATCACTTTTTCTGCCTCTTCTAATATATTTACTAATGACCTTATTATACAAGGTCAATTAAAAGCTTCTTCTTTCCCTTCTAATGTTCTTTTATTAGATACTGATAATAAAATTAATAGTTCTTATTTACCTACTGTTAATAATTTTATCGTTTATAATACTAATTCTATCGCTATTGGTACTTCACAACCTATAGCACATATTCAATTAAATGATGGTGATGCTTATTTTAATAATGCTAGATTAGGTATTGGAACTTTTCCATCTTATTATTTCCATCTTAATAAAGTTGATAGTATGCGTTATCAACCAGCATTCGTAATATCAAGTAATTCAAAACATATATTAGATGTTTATAGTGAATTAGGAACAATTATTATTAATAATGATGGTTCTCCAATAGATACAAATGCTAAATTAAATATATATGGACTTCTTAAAACAAATGAAATTAAAACCCCTCATTTTTCATCTTCAAATAATTCAACTATTATTAATAATGATTTATTTATTAATAATTTAAATTCATTCCAATCTTATATCACTATTAATAGTAATATTGATTTAATTTTAAGTAATAATTCTATTGGTTCTATTAGTTCAAATATATTAAATCTTAATAATTCTGTAAAAATTCTAAATAATTCTAATAATCTTATCTATATCATCTCATCTAATTCTAATATTATTTTAAATAATTCTAATAATTCTATTTTATTAACTTCCTCTAATTTATCTACTAATAATATTATCACATCTTCTATTTTAACATCCAATCTTTATTTATTAAATATGGATAGTCTCACTTCTAATCCTTCTGCTGATAGTATTATGGATTTTAAAGGAAAAATTAGATTATATAATGACACAAATAATATTATTATAAAAATATTTGCTAATGATTTATATTTATTCTTAATTACAAAAAATAATTATTTATATTCTTATAATATTTCAAATAATGAAATATTATTAATTAATTCAAATTTCTTTTATAATTCTTTTAAAGCTAAATATAATAATTATGCTTATCTTCTTAATAATAATCTTTATCTTAATAATAATCTAATTTTATCTAATATTTATATTAGAGATTTTGCTCTATCCTCTCAAAATCAAATTTTTTATCTTAATAATTTAGGTGCTGTTGTTTCTTTTAATTTATCTACTAATATTTCTAATATTAATAATGATTTTAATGATTTTATTAAAATTGATTCTTATATTGATAATACTTATATTACTTTATCTAAAGATAATAAAATTTATTATTGGAATAATATTAATTATTCTACTATCTTTTTTGATATTCCACTTGCTAATTTTATTATTGAAGATTTCTCTTCTGGTGATAATCATACTATTGTTCAAACTAATAATGGTTTATGGACTTTTGGTTCAAATATAAATAATTTAACTTATAAAAAAGGTATAATATCATCAAGTCCATTTACTATTGCTGAAAAAATACCTTATTTTAATCAAACTCCAAAAATAACTTCAATTAAAGTTATTAAAAATAGTTCAATCGTAATTGATATTAATTCTAATGTATATATTTTCGGTAATATTAATAAATTATTTCAAACTCAACAAATTTATAAAATTAATGATATTACTAATATTTTAGATTTCTGTTGTAATAATAATTCCGTTTTCCTTTTAACCTATTTTAATGATATTTTCACTCTCAATAATTTTAATATCCCTAATTCTATTAATCTTATTGATGATTTTTATGGAACTTCCATTAAATCTAAAGGAACTATTACTATCGGTGGTAATTATTTTTATAAAAATAATCCTAAAAATAGTCTTCTTGTTCAAAATTTTATCGGTATTGGTAATAATATCTCTTATAATTCTAATTATTCTATGATTATTGATGGTAATATTAATATTATTAATGGTTCTATTTTTAATAATGGTATCATCTTCTCAGGTAATTCATCTTCTTCATCATCACTTTGGAATAAAAATGAAAATGATATTTATTATGATAAAGGTAATGTTGGTATTAATATTGTTAAACCTTTAACACCTTTACATATTAATGGAAATGCTACTTTCGAAAGTAATGTAATTATTAAAGGAAAATTAATCTCTAATGAAATATCTCCTTTTATTATTAATAATCCAAGAAATATCTATTTTAGAGGTAAAATAGGTATAAATAATCAAAATCCAACATCAGCTTTAGAAATTAATGATGGAACTTTTAATATAAATTCTATTATAAATCATTCAAATTTATTAAATATACATAATTATCAATCCTTTATTGTTAATAATTCTTTAAATACTTCATATTATAATCCAATATTAATTAATGAATTATCATCTGTTATTATTAACTCTTATTTTAATTTAGAAAATATTAATAATAATAATAATAATTCTAATGTAGTTATTTATAAATTTTTTAATAATATTTGGAATAAATTTGATATTAGAGATATTATTAATAATTATACTTCTTTTGGTATCTCTTTCTGTATGAATAAAAATGGTTCTAAAATTTTTATTGGTTCTCCTAAAGAAAAATTACAATCTGGAACTATTACTGGTGGTATTTATATTTACTCTTTTGATAATAATAATAATAATCTTATTAAAGATATTAATAGAATTATTAGTATTAATCAAAATTTAACTTATAATTATATCGGTAATAAAATTAATTGTTCTAGTGATGGTAATATTTTAATTTCAACTATTTCAAATAATAATTCAAGAATTTTTATTAAAAATATTGAAAATAATTTTGAAAAAATTATCGATTTCTCTCCTTTTAATTCTTTCCATTCCTCTTTTAATTCTATTAATCCTAATGATATTATTATTGATACTAATAATGACGGTTCCATTATTCTTATCAATTTTATTTTTGATATTACTTCTATACCTATCTCTACATTTGCTTATTTTAATTTCTATATTATTAAAGACTTTGATATCTTCTTCCTTAAATTTAATTTTATTTATCCTAATTCTTTTATCACTTCTTTAAATATTAATAGTGATAGTTCTAGAATTTATATATCTACTTCTTCTGGATATCATTATATTTATGATATAGATTTTCAAAAAGATATTTATAAAACTATTAATCTTAATTCTATTACTATTATTAAATATTTTGATTTAATTCCTTCTTTTTCTTTCTTTAAATATGGTAATTTTTTAGGTAAATTATCTAAAAATGGTAATTTTATTCATATCTCTAATAATCAATCTATCTATATTTATAAATTTAATTCCGTTTCTAATTTATGGGAAGAAAGACTTATTTATAATAATATTCATTTAATTCCTAATATTCATAATTTCTCATTATCTATTGATGCTGAAGGTTATAATATTGCCCTTAGTTTTCTTAAAAAAATTACTGATACTAATCTTATTGATAATATTGAAATTAACAATTTCTTCTTTAATATTCATAAAAATCAATCCGTTTTCTATTATACCTCTTCTAATCTTATCGTTAATACTGATGTTTTCTTTAATTCTAATATTATTTGTCAAAATTTAACTGCTAATGGTTCTAATCTTTTTAATATACAAACTAATAATCTTATTAATAATTATACTCAAAATGGTATGATGTATACATCAAATAATTTAATTTACTCTACTTCTAATATTATTTTTAATGATTTTAATAATGATTTTCAAATTAATAGTTTAGCTATTTTCACTTCTAATATTTTCGGTTTCTCTAATTTATCTATCGCTTCTAATATCTCATCTTCTTTTGGTAATATCTCCGCTAATGGTTTTATCGCATCTTCTAATATTATATCTCATTCTAATTTTATTGCTACTTCTAATATCTCAACTCTTTTTGGTAATATCTCTAGTGCTTCTAATATTAGTGCTATTAATAATATTACTGCTAATAATAATATCACTGCTGGTAATCGTATTAGTTGTATTTTTGATATTATGACTATCTTTGGTAATATTAGAAGTGGTAATAATTTAATATCTGATCGTGATATTATCGCTACTAATCATTTATCTACTTCTAGAGGTAATATTATATCTGCCTCAAATTTATTTGTTAATTCTAATATTTATTCTTCATTTATATTTGGTGATGGTTCTAATATCTCTAATATTAATCCTAATAATTTTATATCACCTGTTCCTATTAATAAAGGTGGAACTGGAAAAAATAATTTTGGTATTGGTGAAATTCTTATTGGTAATTCTAATGATAATCTATTATCTTTTAATGATTTCACTTTTGATTTTAATTCTAAAACTTTAAATATCTCTAATATTAATATCTCCTCTAATTTAATTCTTAATGGTTCTAATTTCTCTAATCTTAATTTCTCTTTTGAACAAATTCTAGGTATTAATTCTTTTGATAAAGGTGGGTTAGGATTTAATCAAATCTCTAAATCTAATCTCATTTTTGCTATTGAAGATAATCAATTATCTCATACAAATAATTTAAAATGGGATAATTCAAATTCTAATCTTTTTATTAATGGTAATATCTTTGTTAATAAAATTTTCGGTGATGGTTGTAATATTAGTAATTTAAAAGTTGATTTTAATACTATTGGTGGTATTGTTCCTTTCTCTAAAGGTGGTTTAGGTTTTAATAAAATATCCAAATCTAATCTACTTTTTGCTATTGAAGATAATTTAATTAGTGAAACTTCTGATATTCGTTGGGATACTTCTAATTTTTCTGTTAATGGTAATATTTATGCTAATTCTTTTAGTGGTAATGGTTCTAATTTAACTAATCTTAATATTGATTTTAATACTATTGCTGGTATTATTCCTTTTAATAAAGGTGGTTTAGGTTTCAATAAAATTAATAAATATAATCTCATCTTCGCTAGTGATGATAATCAATTATCTTATACAAATAATTTAAAATGGGATGATTATAATTCTAATTTATTTATTAATGGTTTTATTTTCGGTGATGGTTCTAATATCTCTAATATTAATCCTTCTAATCTTATTTCTCCTGTTCATATTAATAAAGGTGGAACTGGTAGAGATTATTTCGGTATTGGTGAAATTCTTATAGGTAATTCTAATAATAGTTTATTATCTTTTAATGATTTTATTTTTGATATTGATACTAAAACTTTAAATATTAGTAATATTAATATCTCCTCTAATTTAATTCTTAATGGTTCCAATTTCTCTAGTTTAAATTTCTCTTTTGACCAAATTTTAGGTATTAATCCTTTCAATAGAGGTGGATTAGGTTTTAATCAAATTGATAAATATAATCTTATCTTTGCTAATGATGATAATCAATTATCTCATACTTCTAATTTAAAATGGGATAATTCTAATTCTAACTTTTTTATTAATGGTAATATCTTTGGTGATGGTTTTAATATCTCTAATATTAATCCCTATAATTTTATCTATCCTGTTCATATTAATAAAGGTGGTACTGGTAGAGATTATTTCGGTTTAGGTGAAATTCTTATTGGTAATTCTAATGATAATCTATTATCCTTTAATGATTTCTTTTTTGATATTGAAACTAAAACTTTAAATATTAGTAATATTAATATCTCCTCTAATTTAATTCTTAATGGTTCTAATTTCTCTAATCTTAATTTCTCTTTTGACCAAATTTTAGGTATTAATCCTTTCCAAAGAGGTGGTTTAGGTTTTAATCAAATTGATAAATATAATCTTATCTTTGCTATTGATGATAATCAATTATCTCATACTTCTAATTTAAAATGGGATGATTCTAATTCTAACTTTTTTATTAATGGTAATATCTTTGGTGATGGTTTTAATATCTCTAATCTTAATTACTCTAATATTACTGGTATTATTAATTTTAATAAAGGTG
>Ga0172367_10009284_pt1 | contig 10823 bp, 9 predicted proteins | sample Lak10m_FD_114542 | JGI IMG/M metagenome (GOLD analysis project Ga0172367, IMG submission 114542) | Freshwater microbial communities from Kabuno Bay, South-Kivu, Congo - kab_022012_10m | ecosystem: Environmental > Aquatic > Freshwater > Lake | place: Democratic Republic of the Congo: South-Kivu...
GGGCTAGGCTTAGGAATTTCCCTTTTAATAGCCTTAGTTCTCTCCCCCTTTGCTAGCTCTGATCCAGATGGACTGGACCGAGTCGCTCAAGACTTAAAATTTGAAGACAAGGCATTGGAAGTTGCCCCTACTCAACAACTACCCTTCCATGCCGTTTTTGATGAATATGCCCTCAGGGGAGTACCTGATAAAATTGAATTTGTCGCCACTCCCATCGCTGGTTTAGTTGGTACGTTGGTGACCTTTGGATTAGCCTGGGGGTTAGGGAAGGTTTTAATCCCAAAATCTAAATCCTAGACCAGTGCTAGAAGCTCCATTGGGTGAGGTGTAGGGTTTTTGTGTTTCCATATTCCCAGATCGGAATAGTGGGAAGAGTATTGTCTGGTATGTTTGTCAGTGGTATATCCAGGTAAAGCCTTACCGTTATCCTTAAAATGTTACAATTTAAATAAATTAGTTCAATAGTTTGACTATCGAAGCTATGGCGAATGGTCATCACCATTCAAAAAATCAGCAATTATCAACATTTCATTCCCACTGGATGAGGCGGTGTATAGTATTAGCCGAATCGGCAGGACAACAGGGGGAGGTTCCCGTGGGAGCCCTAGTTGTTGATAGCCAAGGTCAATTGCTGGCAGAAGGGGAAAACCGTCGTGAACGGGATTGTGACCCGACCGCCCACGCAGAAATTATCGCTTTACGTGCTGCAGGTTCTGCCTTGGGTAGTTGGCACCTAGATCATTGTATCCTTTACGTTACCCTGGAACCCTGCATTATGTGTGCAGGAGCGTTAGTATTATCCAGGATTGGTCAAGTGGTTTATGGCACTGACGATCCCAAAACGGGAGCCGTTCATAGTGTTTTAAATATTCCCACTGGTCTTGGTGTTTACCATCGTTTTCCAGTAGTGCGTGGGGTATTGGCGAAAGAATGTAAACAGCAATTACACCATTGGTTTGTCCAAAGAAGGAAGGAAAAGAAAACAAGTGGAATCCTCAAATCCATTGAATCGAATCCGTCCGTCAGGGATTAAGATAACCTGAGTTCGGGATAAGGAAAAGGACAAAAAAGGGAGAAACCGATAAGCTGAAAATAAGAAAAACAAATTTACTAAAACTACTACCCGTAACTTCAAGCATTTCTATCAAACACAAGTATGTAAGTATTGGCAGAAAGAGTTTCCCAACTCCCGTTAATTAAGGGCTTTCTCCAGAATATACCCGCCCTTTCCATGCTCCACCCCGTCCCTGCCAATGCCGCCATGCTGAATCGAGGGTCATTAAAGTATAAAGAAAAGCAGTTATGGGCAAGGTTATAGACCACATGGGGTTAATTCGGTAAAAATGGATCGTTGACTGATACATCAATGACATCAGAACCCATGTGCTTAAACTAACAGTTACCAGAATCCATTGTCCCGTCACTAGTCCAAATCCCAGTCCCATGGGTGGAATTAAATAAACAATTGTCATTCCAATTAAGGTACCCAACAATCGAATTGGGGAATAATCCAGTTGAGTATATGCACTCCGGGCTACCATATTCCAAATCGCACTGAGGGTGTCGTAAGGACGCAGGCTATGGGTGGTTTTTGAAAGTCCTAACCAAATAGGATGGAATGGGTTACCAGCTTTAACCCGTTGTGCCAAGGTGCAGTCGTCAATCAATGCGTGACGGATGGAGGCAATGCCACCAATCCGAATCAGGGCTTGAGTGCGGATTAAAATACACCCCCCGGCGGCAGCAGCGGTGGATTTTTTGGGATTGTTAACCTGACGAAATGGATAGAGTTTGGCAAAAAAGAAGATAAAGGCTGGAATCAACAACTTTTCCCAGAAACTCTGGCAACGTAAGTACACCATGAGGGAGGCTAGATCTAAACTTTCCCGTTCGGCTTTCATGATTAATTGACTGAGATTTCTCCGGTCATGTTCAATGTCAGCATCACTGAGCAGGATATAAAGGGGATTGAGGGCTAAGGATTGAGCATAACGGGTACCTTGATCCAGTGCCCATAGTTTTCCCGTCCAACCGTTGGGCAATGGCTGGGATGGAAAAATATGCAGTTGATCCCCTTTGCCCAGGGATGATGCCATCTCTTGGGCAACTTCGGCGGTTCCATCCGTGCTGTCATCATCGACTAAGATCAGGATGAAATTTCCAAGGTAGTCTTGGGTTAATAGGGATTTTAGTGTTAAACCAATGAGATCCGCCTCATTTCTAGCCGGAATAACAATGCACACTGCTGGCCAATAGTCTAAGGGGGATTGACCCATCCATAGTTGTTGATCGGTTCTCCAGAACTGTCCTCGAAATAGCAGCAATCCTATCCAAATGAACAACGATAGGATTGCGATACCCAACCCAATACCCTCCATATCCCCCCTAGGTTGACAACCATTTTTAGCCATTATATAGCCATGTCATCATTTCCAGGACATACCCTAGCCAAGGTATATCCTCTCCAACTACAGTGTGCAAGCTACATTGTATAAATTACGGCAGAATAGGAGAAGGATGCAAGTTGAAAGCGGTAAAACGGGGATGCACCATGGTAAGGTCTAAATTATCCCACACCCTGACCTTACATCCCGGTATGAATAGACAACATCCCCTCGGTTCTGTTATACAAGGTTCCCTGAGTCAGGGTCTTGAAGTACGCTTACACCCCGACATCTGTGTAGAAGATATCCGAGTGGGGAAGTTTTTAGTAGTTCAGGGTACGCGATCGCGTTTTTTTTGTATGCTGACGGATGTTGCGTTAGGCACTGCCAGTTCCCGAATTTTTGCCAACCCTCCCGAACCAGGAAATACGTTTTTACAGGAGGTTTTGGCTGGAACAGGAACCTATGGAACAGTGAACCTATCACCAATGTTGATGCTAACCCCTGAACCAAAATCTAATGCTGACTTAAACGCTGGGTTCATTGAATCTCCACTAGCTAATGGACTTATCTCCCTCCCAATCCAACCCAATGGGGAGGTGGAGCTCTTGCCAGTCAAAACCATACCTAGCCACTTTAGCCAAGTCTACGATGCCACGGCTGCTGACTTTCGGATCATTTTTGGCTGGGAAGATGACCCCCATCGTCGTAATTTTGCCATTGGTCAACCCATTGATATGGATGTACCCATTTGTATAGACCTAAATCGGTTTGTGGAACGGAGTAATGGCATTTTTGGCAAATCGGGAACCGGCAAGTCTTTTTTAACCCGGTTGTTATTGTCGGGTATTGTGCGTAAGCGGGCAGCGGTTAACCTAATATTTGATATGCACTCAGAATATGGATGGGAAGCGACGAGTGAAGGATCCCGCGATCGCATCAATCTGGTAAAAGGGTTGCGTCAACTATTTCCCAACCAAGTTAAGATTTACACCCTTGACCCAGAGTCAACTCAGCGACGGGGTGTACGGGATGCCCAGGAATTATTTATCAGTTATGACCAAATTGATGTAGAAGATTTGGCATTGGTGCGCTATGAATTAAACTTATCCGATGCCAGTCTGGAGAATGCGATTATTCTCCGCAATGAATTTGGTAAATCTTGGATTAATCGACTACTCACCATGACCAATGGGGAAATCCAGGAATTCTGTGAACTAAAAATGGGTAGTAAATCCTCAATCATGGCATTGCAACGGAAATTAACCAGGCTGGATGATCTAAAGTACATTCGTCAAACCTGTACCCATAACTATGTTGGACAAATTTTAGATTGCTTGGAAGCTGGTCAGCATGTAGTGATCGAATTTGGATCCCAGTCTAATATGTTGTCCTACATGTTAGCAACTAACGTCATTGCCCGTAGAATCCATCAAGCCTATGTGCGTAAAGCTGAAAAATTTTTGCACTCTAAAAATCCTGGCGATCGCCCCCATCATCTGGTAATTACCATTGAAGAAGCCCATCGTTTTCTGGATCCAGCCACCGTTCGACAAACTATTTTTGGTACCATTGCTCGGGAAATGCGTAAATATTTTGTTACGTTACTTGTGGTTGATCAGCGTCCCTCAGGGATTGATAACGAAGTGATGTCTCAGATTGGAACACGCATCACTGCCTTGTTGAATGACGAGAGGGACATCGATGCAATTTTTACTGGGGTGGCGGGTGCCCAGGGGCTTCGTTCAGTATTATCCAAACTAGACTCTAAGCAACAGGCACTCATTCTTGGGCATGCCGTTCCCATGCCAGTGGTCATTCGTACCCGCCCCTATGATCATCAGTTTTATGCTGATGTGGGGGAGAGGGATTGGAGTGAATTACCCACGGCTATGGTACTCCAAGCTGCTAAGAGTGCTAAGGCAGATTTAGGAATTTAATTCATGGTTAACGGGTGAAGGAACGCTAGTGAGGTACTTCCGACCCAACCCTCCTTGAATGAAAAAACCCGGGCTCTAAGATGGACAACGAGCGTCGGGTACTTCATTTTTAGTAATGGGAATTGCTGGTGGTTGAGAAACAAAAGCCTGACCAATGACTGGACAGCTTACTCAAGACATAGCCTGGATTAAATAATCAAAAAATGGGGAAACCTCAGCGGCATCATCATCCGTCAGTAAAACCAAAGATGCCTTCTTCAGGCAGCGGATGGCTTCTGCCATACCTGGCATGGGGACACCCAAGGCATTGTACATTTCCCTGGCCCCAATCACTCCAATACTTTCAATTGGTTCCTTGTCTCCAGCTAATAATCCATAAGTGACTAGGCGTAAGTACCAACCATAATCTCGCAAACATTGTGCCCGTTGCCGATCGCCATAGGCATTACCCCCAGGAGATATGAAGTCAGGTCGTTTCTGCCAAAGTTGTTTACTGGCATCTTGAACAATCTTTTTTTCGTTTTCAGACAACGAAAGAGCAATTCGTAACCGCTGTTCGCCAGAACCCAAAAAACTTTTAATAGCATTGAGTTCGCCCGTAGTGGGATAGCGAAGTTCATCGTCGGCTTTGAGAATAACTTGACTTACAACGCTCATAATTCAGATAATTTTCAAGTACTTTTCTTATTTTAGCCACTCGATGCATCATTAAAAACTCAAAATTTGATGATGTATTGTTTGTTTACTATTTTAAATACTTTTGAATCCAAAGTGATAATAAGGGCAATGCAACACGATACCCATACTCAGCACCATAGATCAGTCCCTTTTGCTGTAAACCCACCAATGCCCCTTGCAAACTTCCACCCCGAGACAGCCCATGCCGCTGAATATATTCCTTGCTTTGTGGTTTATCCGTAGGATCCAGGGACAGGCATTCGAGTAATTGAACCTGACTGGCGGGTAATAACAATAAAAATGATTCAAATGTTCCAGAAATATCAACTAATAAGTCATGAATCACCTGTTCGAGGCACTGATGACTGATTTTCAGACCAGATGTAGAGGGAACCATGAACCGAGTGAGTTGTCTCACTAACATAACCGCATCCCCAGCATGTCCCCGAACTACCTCTAAGAAACGGATCAAAGTGGCATGATCGGCAAAGGATAACCCCATTTCCAGCAAAGTTGCTTCTACCCAATCCCCCAATATGTCATCAGCCAGTGGTCCTAACTTGACCACATCCAGGTTATCCATATTGGAGAGAATGGTTGTTTCAGCAATGGTGGCAACCAAGGCATAGCTGACATGGGTTTGTTGTTTAATTTCTCGACGCAGTAATGTCTCCCATTGCCGGTCCCGGTCCCAGGTGCGAATATGGGGAAAACTTTGTAAAATTAACACAACCCGACGTTCTAGGGTTTCCGCTAATAATTGGGGTAATCGCAACAAACACTCAAACGCTGCCCACAACTGTTCTCGGTTCAAATCGTGTATGGGCTTAATTAGGGGGGTGTCATCCGGTCTTAAGACGCGTCTGAATAAACCAGGTTCTAACTGACTAATCCATTGATCAATAATCTGAACCGCGGTGCGACTATTAAAACGATGATTGATACTTTCACAAAGCAGATGAATGAAGCGGATGCCGTCCGTAACCCGGATACAGTCAACTTCTAAAACAAATGCCGATACCTGGCGGGCAGCCAATCGAATTAAACGACGACGTCCACTTCCTGGAACCCCAACAATGAGTAGGTCGCCATCCCGGTTTAATACTTGGATGATACGTTGAAATTCACCAAATCGACCCACTAGTTCAATGGGAAGAGGTGGGGTCAGATCAGGGAAAGCAAAGGTGGGTGATGGGTAGGGATGGGAATTAACGGGCATTAGCAACAATGAAACAACAAGTTTAGGATTGATTCTTTATTGATGGTTTAATGATCATCATAGGGTAGCATGGGCAGATCGGCGTTTTAAGACGGGAAACGGAGACAATGGAAACGATTTTAATTGCTCAGTCTCTATATTATCCGGTGTAGGTCTTCACTGCTTCCCCTGTGCTGGATAAATCATCTATGAGATTTGGTGGAATCGTAAGTTATGGGCTAAAGTGCGATTATGATTAATGAACGTCCCCTATTCAGGTAAGGATTTCGATTAATTTCTTCAATGATAGCCCACTCCCCATCAACTCCTGAACCTCTATGGCTCCACCGTGGTACCAGTGAAATATTTCCCCACTCCCCCACCAGCCTTGACCCATCGGAAAATATTATTCAACGGTTAATGGATGTCCGTCCGTTACGGGTTAAGTTGGGGATCGATCCCACCGGAACCGAGATTCATCTGGGTCATAGTATCCCGATGCGAAAACTACGTTCATTTCAGGATGCCGGACATACCGCAGTTTTAATCATTGGTGACTTTACGGCACGGATTGGTGACCCCACAGGTAAATCTGAAATGCGACGACAATTGACTGAAGCGGATGTTCAGGAAAATGCTGCCACCTATCTGGAACAAATTCAGCCGATTTTAGATTTTAATACCCCAGGACGCCTGGAAATTCGTTATAACTCTGAGTGGTTATGTGGCTTAGATTTGTCTAAAGTGTTAGACCTTCTGTCCACAACTACCGTAGGACAAATGTTAGCAAAGGAAGGGTTTGCTGAACGGTATGGGCGATCGGAACCAGTTTATTTACATGAATTCCTTTATCCCCTCATGCAAGGATATGACTCGGTAGCCGTGGGAGCGGATGTAGAACTTGGTGGGACTGACCAAAAATTCAATATCGCCATTGGGCGAGACTTGCAGCGTCATTTTGGGCTACCCGCCCAATTTGGTTTATTGATGCCAATTTTAGTGGGAACGGATGGAGTGCAAAAAATGTCAAAATCCCTGGGTAATTATGTGGGGCTTCGGGAGGATGCACTATCCATGTACTCAAAACTAGAAAAAACACCAGACAGGGTGATTGACCAATACTTTGAATTGTTAACCCATTTCAGCCCTGAAGAAATTTCCCATGATCCCCGCGATCGCCAAAAGCAACTGGCGTTGTCCATTACCAGCCAATACCATGGTGAATCTGCAGCCTTGGCTGCTCAGGAATCTGCCCTTTCCTTAGTGAAAGGAACTATTCATAACACCTTAGTAGTGCCTGAATTTAATCTATCCACCATTGTATTTCCTGCGAAATTCTTTTATATTTTGAGTGCGGCTGGCTTGTGTAAAACCAGTTCTGAAGCCCGTCGTCAAATTGCAGGAGGGGGAGTCAAGGTGGATGGCAATCCCATGGGGGATGTCAACTGGTTAATTCACCATTCCCATGAGTTAAGAGGACGAATTATCCAAGTCGGCAAAAATAAATGTGTCCGCCTCATCTAAAATGTCTTATTCAGGTCTTTTAAGCCCAAGTCCATGAATTATCTCGACTGTTACCGAATCCTGGGACTCAGACCAGGGTCTTCGCTAAGGGAGGTTAAAGCAGCCTACCGCAGGTTGGTTCGGAACTACCATCCTGATCTAAATTCAGACCGGTGCTACGCCCCGGAACAATTTATCACCCTAACCAAGGCTTATAAAACCTTGGAACAATGCTTAACAAACCATGAAGGGCATCAACGGGAAACTTCCCCATTATCCCCCCGTCATTGGTCCGCAAACCCGGCAAAGTACGGGAACGAAAGGACAACCTCTTTCCACCCTTCCCATGGAATGATAACGGGTCAATCCATGCCCTTGGCACTTCCCGAACAACACCTCAAACAGACTTCCGTTCAATATTTGCAGGAACATTTGCACAATCAACGTTTCCCCCGTGCCATTGCCTTGGTTGAAGGAATGGTTCAACGGTTTCCCCAGGATTTAGAAGTAAAACGATGGCAGGCGATCGCTTATTGGTATTGGGGTCGCCATTTAATGGCAGTTAATCAACCTGATAAAGCTAGGGTTTATTTTAAAAAGGCGCAACGAACCACTGTCCTTCAATTCAGTCCCTATGAACCATCGGGATACAAATCCCCCAAAACGACCAAAGATCCTTGAACATTTCAGATTTTACCAATGTATAATTCATTAAATGTAAATTTTAGTTGAATCATCGTATTTCTTTTGAGAACCGTTATCTGTCAGCTTAATGGTTTCAATTGATTCATCATGAACAAGGTAAAATCCCTTTAGGGTAGCAATTGATAGAATCCTAATTCCAATAAGGTTTGTCATTCTTATTATCATCTACTCTATTGCAATTCAATTTCCAGATTAAACTAAATAAATGTATTGGCTCAACTCAGCCCGAAAGGTAACCATGGCATTTAATCCTGACTTCTTTAGTAGTACCGAAGACGTACAAATTAATTCTTTACTAAAGTATCTCCAGCATCAATCGCCGGAAACTTTAGCAATGGTAGCAGGCTCTGCCAGCACTGAAATTAAACAAATTATTGCCCAAAATGTTCAGGGTTTGCTAGGAATGCTGCCTAATGAACACTTTAATGTTCAAATCAATACGGATCGGGATAATTTGGCTGGGTTATTGGGTTCAGCCATGATGACTGGTTATTTTTTACGTCAGATGGAACATCGAATGGAACTTGAGAGTAGTTTAATCAGTTCAATTTCTTTAAACAACCCGGACGAGTCAACATAATTTTTTTGATTCAGACCATTGATTACCCCATTTGACACCCATCCCATTGAATCAATGTCCACCCCAGTCAACCTTACTGTTCGGCAACAGCAAATCCTTTGGGCTACTATCCGTCATTATATTGCTACGGCTGAACCAGTGGGTTCTAAAGCATTGGTGGATGAATATAACCTGAGTGTCAGTCCTGCAACCATTCGTCATTCCATGGGGGTGTTAGAAAAGGTTGGCTTACTTTACCAACCATACACCTCTGCTGGTCGAGTTCCTTCTGATTCCGGGTATCGGTTATATGTGGATCAATTGGTATTACCAACAGAAAAAATAACATCACAAGTGGAAAAATTGCTGGGTGATGAATTGAACTGGCAAAAGTGGAGTTTGGAGAGTTTATTACGGGGTGCAGCCCAAATTCTATCTAAGATTAGTGGGTATATTGTACTGATCACAATGCCCCAGGCTGATGATGCCAGTATCCGCCACTTGCAATTAGTGCAGGTGGCATCAGGAAGAATAATGGTTGTTATTGTGACAGACCGCTATGAAACCCAATCCCTATTGATGGGTTTACCCCAATCATCCCCCTATCCCGATGGGAGACCGACGGAAGAAGAGCAGATTGACCAAGAATTACAACTCTTGTCGAGCTTTTTAACCCATCAACTTCGAGGGAAAACCCTATCCCAACTTCCGACCTTAGACTTCAGTGAATTGGATCGAGAATTTGAACGGTATGGTGACTTTCTCCGTAAAATTACCATTGAACTGAGTCGGTTACACCAACCCGCCCAGACCCAAATGATGGTCAGTGGAGTGTCAGAAGTGCTTCGCCATCCGGAGTTTGCTGAACTGCAACAGGTGCAGATGTTGATGCGTCTTTTGGAAACTGAACAAAATCAATTATTACCCCTCATTTTTGAATATCCCCATCAAAATCCAAATCGGGTAAGGATCCGGATTGGATCAGAGAATCCATTGGAGCGCATGCGAGCCTGTACCTTGGTCTCTGCAACCTATCAAAGGGGATTAATCCCTGTGGGAAGTGTGGGGATGTTAGGACCCACCCGGATGATGTATGAAAATGCCATTGCTTTGGTATCTGCTACTGCTGACTATTTGTCTGATATGATTCGATAAATTCATGGGCTTTGTTAGTAATGTTTCATGGGTCGTCAATTTTGAATTCTAAGGCTGGACTGTAGGAACTCCCAAATTTAATTTGCATCCCCGATGTCAATGGAATTTCTTGATGGTGGATTTTTTGCCAACTACCCTCGATGAGGATTAAAGTACCATAACGGGAAAAATCCCGTAGAAAAAAAGTTGGCAAACTACTGGGACTTGTATCTGAACAATCGCGATAAAAGATCTCAGCATGTTTTTGAGAGATCCATTGTTCTGTTAGTGCTAGGTCGTTCTCTTCCCCCCGTCCTACTTTCATTAAGCCACTCCGCACTGCCCAATTTTGTTGGTGATTTTCAACACTTTGCAGTCGGGCTGAAGGTATGGGATTGCGAAACCAACTGGAGGTGTTGAGGGGCAGTTCAGTGCGGGTTAATGACTGGACTAATTCACCATTAAACTCCGGATGGAGATATAAGACTGGTAAGGTCCAGGCTGGTTGATTGAAACGGTACAGTGCCAAGAGTTGTTGTCGAGCCATGGCAACCGCTAAGTCGATGGGCATTCGTTCCGCTAAGGATTGGGCTAACGATTGAATAAAGGTAAGGGCCTCTGGATCAGCGATGGCATCCCTCATTGCCAAGACCGATGGAACGCCGTGGTGGATTAATACTTCCGCTAAACTACTCCGAGAGATGGCAATACCATCGGGGGTA
>Ga0172367_10009285_pt1 | contig 10822 bp, 14 predicted proteins | sample Lak10m_FD_114542 | JGI IMG/M metagenome (GOLD analysis project Ga0172367, IMG submission 114542) | Freshwater microbial communities from Kabuno Bay, South-Kivu, Congo - kab_022012_10m | ecosystem: Environmental > Aquatic > Freshwater > Lake | place: Democratic Republic of the Congo: South-Kivu...
AACGGTAATTTTGATGTCTTTGAGAAAGCTTATGAGTGGTATACGTTTGGTGCACGGACTCGACTGATGCCCGGAGGACGGGTGGCGATTGTGCAGACCCGCTGGCATATGGACGACCTGACAGGTCGGGTGACTAGGGATATGGCGAACTCTGAACTGGCAGATCAGTTTAGAGTCGTCGAGTTCCCCGCTATATTAGATACCGAGTCTGGGGAGAAACCCCTTTGGCCCGAGTTCTTTGATCTTACTGCCTTGCATCGTACGAAAGCGTCGATGCCCGTATTTCAGTGGAACGCGCAGTATCAGCAGAACCCCACAGCAGAGGAAGCGTCGGTTGTTAAGCGCGAGTGGTGGAAGGTGTGGAAGAAAGAAGAGCCACCTGATTGTGACTATATTATTCTCACATTAGATGCCGCAGCAGAAACACATAATCGCGCCGACTACACCGCAATAACTGTTTGGGGGGTTTGGAATAATGAGGAAGAGAAGGGCTACCACATTATCTTACTTAACGCGATCAAGAAAAGGGTCGAATTTCCTGATCTTAAAGATCTTGCGATGGAGCAGTGGCGAGAGTGGGAACCCGACGCGTTTATTGTTGAGAAAAAAGTTTCTGGCACGGCGCTCTACCAAGAGTTCAGGCGCATGGGTATCCCGGTTAATGAATACACCCCACACCGAGGTACAGGTGATAAATTGGCCCGGCTTAATTCGGTAGCTGACATTATCAGGCAGGGGTTGGTGTGGGTGCCTGAAACGCGCTGGGCGGAAGAGGTTGTCGAAGAGGTTGCTGGGTTTCCGTTTATGAGCCATGATGACTTGGTCGATACGACCACAATGGCGTTAATGCGGTTTCGGCAGGGTGGGTTTTTGCGGCTACCTTCTGATGAAGCCGACGAGATTAAATACTTCCGTGGGGCGCGTGGGCATAAACGTGGGTATTACTTAGGATAATTTGTTAGGGGTTAATGATGGCTATTGATAAAAGTTTATACAGCGCACCTGAAGGAATTGAAGCCTTGGCGATGGACGAAGCTCCTATTGAGATTGAAATTGAAGATCCTGAATCTGTAAAGATTGGTATGGGCGGGGTTGAGATTGACCTGATGCCCGAAGATGAGAGCAAAGAAGAGGCATTTGATTCCAATCTAGCTGAGTACATGGATGAGTCAGACTTGCAAAAGATTGCAGGTGATGTGATGGAGTTGATTGAGGCTGACATCAATTCGCGTAAAGATTGGGCTGATACCTACGTTAAGGGTTTGGATGTGCTGGGCCTACGTTATGACGAGGTAACAGAACCTTGGGATGGTGCGTGTGGGGTGTTCTCTACGCTCCTTACAGAAGCTGCGATTCGCTTTCAAAGCGAGTCCATCATGGAGACATTCCCCGCTGCTGGCCCTGTAAAAACAAGCATTGTTGGTCAGTTTACTCCTGAGATTGAAGAAGCAGGTAAACGGGTTCAGGCTGATATGAACTATCAGTTAACGGATAAGATGCCCGAGTATCGCTCAGAGCATGAACGTGCGCTGTGGGGTGTGGCGCTAGCTGGTTCGTCATTTAAGAAGGTGTACTACGATCCGTCGTTGGAACGCCAAGTTTCATTTTATGTGCCTGCCGAGGATGTCATCCTCCCCTATGGTGTAACAAACATTAGACGTACAGACCGCCTTACGCATGTGATGCGTAAGACTAAAAATGATGTTAAGAAGTTACAGGTTAATGGGTTTTACCGTGATATTGATCTTGGTGAGCCTTACGCCACACAGACAGATATTGAGAAAGCCAAGGCTCAAAAAGAAGGTGTTGAGCAGACTAAAGATGAGCGGTATCAGATATGCGAGGTGCATATTGAGTATGACTTGCCGGGGTATGAGGAAGAACTACCACTGCCCTACGTCATAACCATCGACAAAAATACCAACAAAGTCTTAGCCATAAGACGTAACTACAAAGAAGACGACCCTCAGAAACGTGCGCGGCAGCACTTTGTGCACTATATGTACATCCCCGGTTTTGGAGCTTATGGCTTTGGGTTGATCCATATTATTGGTGGCTACGCCACAGCAGGCACCATGCTGATCCGTCAGTTGGTGGATGCAGGTTCACTATCGAACCTTCCCGGTGGGTTGAAGTCCAGAGGACTCAGGATCAAGGGTGATGACACTCCGATTGCTCCGGGTGAATGGCGTGATGTGGATGTGCCGGGAGGTGCGATTCGAGACAACATACTGCCACTGCCTTATAAAGAACCGAGCCAAGTTCTTCTTGCCTTACTCAATCAGATCACTGAAGAAGCTCGTCGTTTAAGCGGTATGGCTGACATGAAAGTCAGCGATATGTCGAGTCAGGCTCCGGTGGGTACGACGCTGGCTTTGCTTGAGCGGCAGCTAAAGACGATGGGTGCAGTGCAGGCTCGCATCCATGCAGCGATGAAAGAAGAGTTCAAGCTGCTCAAAGAGATCATCAGGGAATACACCTCACCCGACTATAGCTACGTGCCACAAGATGGTACACCCCAAGTTAAAGCTGAAGACTATGACATCGTAGAAGTTATTCCGGTGTCTGATCCCAACGCCTCAACGATGGCTCAGCGGGTGGTGCAGTATCAAGCTGCCTTGCAGCTAGCCCAAGGAGCGCCACAGTTATACGACATGCCCCGCCTTCACAGGCAGATGCTTGATGTGCTTGGTATCCCTAACGCCGACAAGCTTGTACCACTGCCAGATGATCAGAAACCCAAAGATCCCATAACCGAGAACATGAATGTGCTCAAAGGTGTGCCGGTTAAAGCGTTTATCTATCAGGATCATCAGGCGCACATCACAGCACATATGACCTTCTTACAAGATCCAAGCATCATGCAAACCATAGGACAAAACCCGATGGCGCAGCAAATGCAAGGTGCAATGATGGCTCACGTTGCTGAGCATTTAGGCTTTAGGTACAGACAAGAAATTGAGCAGCGTGTGGGCGCCCCACTACCCGGACCTGAACAAGATATTTCTGAGGCAGAAGAGCTGGCGATGGCTAAGTACGTTGCAGAAGCGGCGCAACAAGTGCTTCAGATACACCAAGCGCAGGCAGCTCAAGCCCAAGCTCAACAGATGGCACAAGATCCGTTGGTTCAGATGCAGCAACAAGAGTTGCAGATCAAGGGTATGGAGCAGCAACGCAAGGCTGCTAAAGATCAGGCTGATATTGCGCTAGCTCAGGGTAGGCTACAGAACGAGAAGGAGCGGATCGCTCTTGAGGCTCAGAAAGAAAACATACGGTTGCAAAGCCAAGACAAACGTGAGGATAAGAAGATCCAAGCGGACATCCTTAAATCTGTGATGAAACGAGGTGGTTAATGACTCATGAGCGGCAGATGCTAGACCACTTATTTAACAAACTCAAAGAGCGTGAGCGAGAAGTGAGTGACTCAATGGTTGATGGTAGCTGTAAAGACTTTGCTGAATATAAGAATTTGTGCGGCGTAATCCAAGGTCTGCGCCGTGCAAGGATGGAAGTACAAGACCTTGTGCAACGATATGAGGAATTTGAAAATGACTGAAGTAGCAGATGCAGTAATCGAAGAAGCTAAAGAACGAGCAAAGCAGTTACCAATCGTTAGGGGTTATAAGATCCTTTGCACCTTACCCAATATCGAAAACAAGTTTGATAGCGGGATTATTAAGGCTGATACGACGGTCAAATATGAAGAGCTACTTAGTAATGTGCTCTTTGTCGTAGCACTGGGTGATATGGCTTACAACGATCCAAATCGTTTCCCCACAGGTCCGTGGTGTAAACCGGGGGATTTCATTATTACCCGTGCCAACACCGGCACTCGCATCAAGATTCACGACCGCGAGTTTCGGATTATTAACGATGATTCCGTCGAAGCGGTGGTGGAAGATCCCCGTGGCATTCAACGTGCGTGAGGTGATATATGGATAAAACTGAATTCAAGTTTCCTGACGAGAAAGAACCAGAAGCCAAACAGGAAACTAAAAGTGACGATGGGTTTGAATTTGACATCGAAGTTGTTGATGACACACCTGAGCAAGATCAAAACCGCAAACCACTTGAAGAGCCTGTTAATGAAGTAACTGACGACGAGCTTTCTAAGTATGACGAGAGCGTTCAGAAGCGGATTAAACGGATTACGCATGGTTATCACGATGAGCGTCGTGCTAAAGAAGCAGCCTTGCGTGAACGAGAAGAAGCTTTAAAGTTTGCCCAGCATATTATTTATGAAAACAACAGCCTTAAGAAAAATCTAGGCGACCATACAACGCTTTTAGTTGGCACGGCTAAACAAAATGCCGAGTTTGCGTTAGCCCAAGCACGGTCTAAATATAAAGCTGCATACGACGCTGGGGATTCTGATCAGATTATTGCAGCTCAGGAAGAATTAACGCAAGCTAAGTTACGACTTGATAAAGTTGAAAACTTTAGACCACCCCCTTTACAGGAGCGAGAAATTCCTGTAAATATGCAACCACAATCCGCTTCAGAGCCAAAAGCCGATCCCAAAGCACTTGCGTGGCGTAATGAAAATCAGTGGTTTGGGAAAAATAGGCCGATGACTGCCTTCACTCTGGGGCTGCACGAGCAATTGGTTGAAGAAGGCGTTGATCCAACTTCAAATGAGTATTATGAAGCGATCAATAAAACCGTACGTAGCAAGTTCCCCGAAAGCTTTTCTGATGAGCAAAGTAAACCGGGAGCGAAACGGACGAGTAGTAATGTTGTAGCCCCAGCGAGTCGAAACGTTGCCCCGAAAAAAATCACGTTGACGCAAACTCAGGTTGCACTAGCTAAGAAGTTACGTATTCCTCTTGATTTATATGCCCGGAAAGTGGCGGAAGGTATGACACAAAATGGCTGAAAATAAACTAGCTGAAACCCGCGCAAGCCGCGAAACAGAAACCCGCGCTAAAGATGAGCGTCCTCGCACTTGGGCACCGCCCACGTTGCTGCCTGACCCTGATCCTGAAGCTGGATATAAATTTCGTTGGGTGCGTGTTAGTACGATGGGTCAAAACGATCCACGTAATGTGTCATCAAAACTCCGCGAAGGCTGGGAGCCTGTTAGAGCAGCAGATCATCCCGAAATTTCAATGTATCTAGATAATGACATCGAGCGTTATAAAGACAACATTGTGGTTGGTGGATTAATGCTGTGTAAAACCCCAACAGAAATGGTTGACCAGCGCAACGACTTTTATCAAAAGCAAGCCGATGCGCAAATGCGTTCTGTTGACAGTAACTTCATGCGCGAGAATGACCCACGGATGCCTCTGTTCGCAGAGCGTAAATCTACGGTTTCATTTGGGCGCGGTAATCAACAATCTAAGGAGTAATTCCAAATGGCTTACCCGACTGTTTCGGCCCCCTACGGGCTAAAGCCGATCAATTTGATCGGTGGTCAGGTCTTTGCCGGAGCAACTCGTCAGCGTCGTATCGCATCCGGTGCTTCTAGCATTGGTTTCGGTGACCCCGTCATTTTTGTTAACGACGGCACCGTTGCGGTTTCGACTTCAACGACAACTGCACCTGCAACAGGCTTTGCTGGCGTCTTTCTAGGATGTCAGTTTGTTTCTTCTGTAACCGGCCAACCGACCTTCTCACAGGCATGGATTAGCGGTACTTCGGTAAAGGCTAACACCTTTATCACCGCCTTTGTTTGTGAAGATCCAGATCAGTTGTTCCAAGTTGCTGTAGTTTCTGGCACGACGGTTGTTTCGACAACCACAGGCTTGACCTACACCAATATCAACAATAACGCCGCTCTTGTAGCTAATACGCTTAATACCGTTAGCTATGATTCTCAACAGGCAATTTTGTTGAGTTCTGCTGCGGTAACCGATACGTTACCAATTCGTATCGTTGATTTGGTGCCGGATACGGCGTTTACCTATAGTGGCACTCTTTACTACCCTGAAGCTATCGTTAAGTTCAATATGCCGAACATTAGCGGGTCTACCTTCTTGGGTGGTCATGCCTACTACAACCCAACCGGTCTGTAAGGGGAAATTTAAATGGCTATTTCACGCGCACAACTATTGAAAGAGCTGCTCCCCGGCCTGAACGCCCTGTTCGGTTTGGAGTATGCAAAGTATGGCGAAGAGCACAAAGAGATTTACGAAACTGAATCTTCCGAACGCTCGTTTGAAGAGGAAACCAAGCTGTCAGGCTTTACTGCTGCCCCAGTCAAAAACGAAGGCGCAGCAATTGCTTACGACAACGCGCAGGAAGCTTGGACCGCACGTTATACGCACGAGACCATTGCTTATGGCTTTTCAATCACTGAAGAAGCGATTGAAGATAACTTGTATGACTCTTTGTCTGCTCGTTATACCAAAGCACTTGCACGGTCGATGTCTTATACCAAGCAGGTAAAAGCTGCTGCTGTTTTGAATAACGGTTTTGCTGCCACGGTAACTTACGGTGACGGTCAGCCTTTGTTCTCAACTTCGCATCCGCTGGTTTCTGGTGGTGTCAACAGCAACACGACCGCTACGGGCGTGGATCTTAACGAAACCTCGTTGGAAAATGCAGTGATTCAGATTGCTGCGTGGACTGATGAACGTGGGCTTTTGATCGCTGCTAAACCCCGCAAGCTGGTCATTCCTCCTGCTTTGATGTTCGTTGCAACTCGTTTGCTAGAAACCGAACTTCGTGTTGCTACAAACAACAACGACATCAACGCCTTGAAGAACAACGGTTCGATTCCCGAGGGTTACACGGTCAATCACTTCTTGACCGATACGAACGCTTGGTTTTTGACGACCGATGTTCCTAACGGCCTGAAGCATTTTGTACGGACACCGTTACAAAATTCAATGGATGGCGATTTCGACACCGGGAATGTAAGATATAAAGCGAGAGAGCGATACTCATTCGGGGTCTCGGATCCGCTAGGTATCTATGGTAGTTCAGGAGCTTAATACCAATAAAATCAAGCACTTAGCTTGATTTGGAAGCCACCTTCGGGTGGCTTTTTCTTTGTTTGTTGACGTTGTTGGTTCCTTCTGGTACATTACGGTTATGGCTTTGTAACGGAGGAAATATGGAACAAGTCATTTATAAAATCATCAACGTAGTCAACAACAAGTTTTATGTAGGCAGCACGACAAATAAGAAAGTGCGCTTCAGGCAACACCGTAAATTGCTTCGCGGTAACAGGCACCATTGCAAACATCTACAAGCATCGTGGAACAAATACGGCGAAGATAAGTTTGAGTTTGTGGTTGTTGAAGAGGTGGCTCAAGATGTAGAACTTTGGAAAGTAGAAGACACGTGGTTGCAACAACATGTAGGTAAAGAGTACTGCTATAACAGTGGGTATGCGGCAGTTGCGCCTTGGCGCGGGATAATTGGGGCAGAGCATCCTAAATTTGGTGTCCCCGTTACACCTATGCAAAAGGAACAAATATCTAAAACCCTACGAGAGTTTTATGCTGCGGACTACTTTAACCATCCGCGTGTTGGAAAGAAGCACACCGAAGAAACTCGATTAAAGATCAGACAAAACAGAACGCCCACTGCCGGGGAAAATCACTACCGATACGGCAAAACACTATCAGATGAGACAAAGGCAAAGATTGGCGCAACGCAACGGGGTAAGCCAAAAGCAGAAGGGCGTAAGGTTTCAGAAGAAGGACGTTTAAAGATCCGCGCAAATATTGAAGCAGGTCGTAGCCATATGCACTGGCTAGGGCGTAAACATACCGAGGAAGCAAAAGAAAAAATGAGCAAAACTGTATTTGTTATGCCTGATGGCATTTTATTCCCAAGCCTCACTGCGGTGCTAAGCCATTACGGATTGCAAATGCCGACCCTTCGTAGGGCTTTGGTATCTGGTAAACCTTTAACAAAAGGTCGTTTAGCTGGGTACAGTTTTAGATATGGTGGCGTTGACTCAAAACCTACTGAAAACGATTTAGCACTAATCCGTGCAAAGCTTGTTGACCACACGCAAACAACCTGATATAAACATGCTATCTGGGAAACCAGCTTGCTAAACTGTCCCAGCAGACGATGCACCGATTAGCAAGCGACTTGTGCATAAGGAATTATCATGGGAATTAGTACATTTGACGGTCCAGTAAGATCGCTGGGCGGTATTTACCAGCAAGGCCCGTCTACTATCGTAGAAATTACAGCCGACACCACACTCAACCCCGTATCGCACGGCGGCAGAATTATTTCTGTAGGTGGGACGCTCGCTGCTAATTTAACCCTCACACTTGCCACCATCAACACCTCGGCTAACGCTGCATCTTCTGGCCCCGGCAACGACCCCAATACCTCCAATAACGAGGGTGTGGTTTACACCATTTGGGTTCCGACGACGATTGCTACATCTTCCCTGAAGATCGGCACAGACGGCACTGATAGGTTTGTTGGGTCAATCTTGTCTGTGGACACCGATTCTTCGGGCGCAATGGCTGGCTTTACAGCGGGTGCAAGCGATGACTTCATCAATTTCAATGGCGGAACCACCGGCGGTATTGCAGGAACATGGGTTCAAATCTTTGCAATTGCTGCATTGAAATACATGGTTACTGGCGTAGCGGTTGGTTCAGGTTCAGTAGCAACACCATTTGCAACGTCCTAATAGGAGTGCATCATGGGGATGCAAACCGATGTAAAGCAGGCCCATTTAAACGGTAGTGGTTTCTTTGTTGTAGGCCGCAACCGTGTAAAAGGCATTTCTATGGTCGGGAGTGGGTCTGCTGATGGCACATTAGTTTTGTTTGATGCTGCTGCCGCACCTGTTACTGCAAGTGTTACTTATGGCCGGTCAGGTACAACCGTGACGGTGGCTAAGACATCGCATGGTCTTGTAAGCGGTGATGTTATAGGTATCCACTTTGCAAATGGAACAGGTGGAACTGCGACCGATGGAACGTATACCGTGACGCGGATTGATGCTAATAGTTTTTCTATTACGGACATCAATAGCGGAACCATCACGGGATCCCCGGCAGCAGTTTATGCGGTTGGCCGATGGTTGTTGACATATGAGGTTGACTCAACCGACGTGTTTCAAAATGCACCATTTATACCCGGTGAAGGCGTATTAGCCACTACAGCGGTGTATGGGTATATGAGCAATATCCAAGCGGCGCAGATCTACTATGGCTAAGTCACCTGCATGGCAGCGCAAAGAGGGTAAGTCCGAAAAAGGCGGTCTTAACGCCAAAGGTCGGGCTTCTTATAACGCAGCGAATCCGGGGAAACCCGGACTCAAACCTCCGCAACCAGAGGGGGGCGCAAGAAAGAAATCTTTCTGTGCGCGGATGGAAGGCATGAAAAAGAAGCTCACTTCTTCTAAAACCGCTAACGATCCAAACAGTCGTATCAACAAGTCGCTGAGAGCATGGAAGTGTTAAATGGAAACGGGTACGCTTGTTTGGAATCTCATCACATCATTTTTAGTGGGGCTGGTGATGTTCATGTTGAAGAACTCTTCAGATGAACAGAAACGTATTCAGATCCTACTCAATAGAACTCGGGAGGAAATAGCCCGTGATCACATCACTCGTGCAGAAGTTAGGCAAGACCTTGAAAAAATTATGGAACGCTTTGACGCAGGCTTTGAAAGGCTTGAAGCAAAGATTGATGCCCTCGCCAAAAAAGGATGATGCAGATGTCAACAAATAGAAACGTGCCTAGCCCCCCGGATATGGATTCGTCTAAGTATGAACCGGATCTAAATAAACCCAAAAAGCCTGCACCAAAACCAAAACCCAAGCCTAAAAAAGCTGAAATTGAAATGGAAGAAACTGAAACTTTCACCGCTAAGAAAGGCGGTAAAGTAGGTTCAGCCTCTAAACGTGCCGACGGTATTGCACAGCGTGGTAAAACCCGTGGGACGATGCGGTAATGCCAGCAGTAAGCGATAAGCAAGAGAAGTTTATGCAAGCGGTGGCTCACAATCCAAAGTTTGCTAAAAAAGTAGGTGTCCCTCAATCCGTTGGAAAGGAATTTACGATGAAAAAGATGAACATGGGCGGCATGGCCGCAAGCAAAATGGGTGCTGTTAAGACTGCTGCTCCTAGCCGTGATGGTGTTGCAACCAAAGGTAAAACCAAAGGTACGCAGATCAAAATGGCTAAAGGCGGTATGGCTAAGATGAAAATGAAGAAAATGAACTACGGCGGCAAGGCTTGCTGAGATGATGCCCTCTCGCGGTATGGGGGCTATAGCCCCTTCCAAAATGCCTACTGCCAAGCGTAAAGCTAGGCGGGATGATACTGACTTTGATCAGTATGCCGAAGGTGGCAAAGTGAATGAGGCAGGTAATTACACCAAGCCGGGGTTACGCAAGAAGATCGTAGCTCAGGTTAAAGCCGCAGCCACTCATGGCACAGGCGCAGGGCAGTGGTCCGCGAGAAAAGCACAGTTGGTAGCTAAGAAGTACAAAGCCGCTGGTGGAGGTTATCGTGACTAAAAAGTGGATTCAGTCAGCCATCAAGAAGCCCGGAGCCTTACGTGCACAGCTTGGTGTTAAAGGCGACAAACCGATTCCCGCAGGTAAGCTGGCTAAAGCAGCAAAAGCTCCCGGTAAGCTAGGGCAGCGAGCAAGGCTGGCGCAGACGTTGAAGAAGATGAAGTGAAAGCGCCGCAGCAGAGTCTGAAGAATTGGGGCGACCAGAAGTGGCGGACAAAAAGTGGTAAACCGTCTAGCAAAACTGGCGAACGATACCTCCCGGAGGCGGCAATTAAGTCTCTTACACCTTCAGAATACGCTGCAACGACAAAGGCAAAACGAGCTGGAAAAAGCGCAGGAAAACAGTTTGTTAAGCAACCGGCAAAAATTGCC